>LDZT01006532.1_pt1 | contig 14029 bp, 11 predicted proteins | sample 615521 | NCBI WGS metagenome assembly LDZT01 (sample SAMN03408292, study PRJNA278302) | terrestrial metagenome | isolation source: oil reservoir sample SB1 | place: USA: Alaska, North Slope, Schrader Bluff formation | collected 2011-09
GCCAAAGCTGAAAAAGATAAACCGACACTGATCATTGGCAACACCGTGATGGGTAAGGGTGCCCTTGCTGCCGATTGCACCTCATTCGAGTGTCAGGTCTCCACTCATGGTCAACCTCTCAGCGCTGCGGGTGCCGATTATGAACAGACCATCAGGAACCTGGGCGGGGATCCGGAAAATCCCTTCGCCATCTTCCCGCAGGTGGCTGAGCTCTACCATAAACGGAGAGAGGAATTGAAAACAATTGTCGCAGCTAAAAATGCCAAATTCCAACAGTGGTCAAAAGCCAATCCTGAACTGGCCGAGAAGAAACGCAAATGGTTCTCGCGTGAGCTTCCGGAAATCGATTGGAGTACCATCAAACAGAAAGCCAATTCTGCCACACGTGCTGCCTCTGCAGCTGTGCTATCTGAGCTGGCTCAACAAATGGAGAACATGTTGGTGGCATCGGCCGACCTTTCCAATTCCGATAAGACCGACGGGTTCCTGAAACATACGAAAGCATTGACTAAAACGGATTTCTCCGGCGCATTCCTGCAGGTAGGTGTCTCTGAATTGACCATGTCGGCCTTGTGCATCGGCATGAGTCTGCATGGCGGTGTAATACCGGCTTGTGGTACCTTTTTCGTTTTTTCCGACTATATGAAACCCGCCATCCGGGTAGCTGCCTTGATGCAGACACCGGTCATCTTCATCTGGACCCACGATGCTTTCCGTGTAGGGGAGGATGGACCTACCCATCAGCCTGTGGAACAGGAAGCACAGATACGACTGTTGGAGAAACTACAAAACCATCACGGACACAACTCCATGCTGGTGCTTCGTCCCGCCGATGCCAATGAGACCACTGTTGCCTGGAAGATGGCGCTCGAAAACAGTCACACGCCTACAGGGTTGATTCTCTCCCGACAGAACATCAAAGATCTTCCGGCAGAAGGATCGCGCTATGAGGCTGCCTTGCAAGCCGGCAAAGGAGCCTATGTGGTGCAGGATGAAGAAAACTTCGACGTGATCCTGCTTGCCTCCGGTTCAGAGGTTTCAACCTTGGTGGAGGGAGCAGCCCTGCTTCGTGCCGACGGCGTGAAAGTGCGCATCGTTTCGGTTCCCTCTGAGGGCCTTTTCCGTTCGCAATCAAAAGAATATCAGGAAGCAGTATTGCCGAAAGGAAGCAAAAAGTTTGGCCTTACAGCTGGCCTGCCGGTCACCCTTGAAGGCCTGGTGGATGCCGACGGAACGGTTTGGGGAATGAACTCATTCGGTTATTCCGCGCCTTTTAACGTTCTGGATGAGAAGCTTGGATACACCGGAGAGAATGTGTATGAACAGGTGAAAAAACTGTTGTCACAAAAGTAAAAATCATGTCATTCTTCACAAATGCCGAAAAACCGATAGCTATTGCTTCTGACCATGCGGGGTATGAGATGAAGCAATACCTTATCGGGATCCTCAAGGAGAAGGGAATCCCTTACAAGGACTTCGGAGCCTATTCCCCCGAAAGCAGTGACTATGCCGATTATGCGCATCCCCTGGCCTCAGCTGTGGAAAATGGTGAGTGCTATCCGGGAATCACCATCTGTGCCACCGGCAACGGGATCAGCATGACGGTCAACAAACACCAGGGTATTCGTGCCGCCCTTTGCTGGAACAAGGAACTTGCCTATCTTGCGCGGGCACACAACGATGCCAACATCCTTTCCCTGCCGGGTCGCTTTCTGAGTAAAGAAGAAGCATATGAAATCCTGGTCACCTTTCTCAATACCCCTTTTGAGGGTGGACGTCACGAAAGGAGAATTGCGAAGATCCCCTGCGGATAGGTGAGGGAAAGAAAGGAGAGGGAGGTCATGCAAACTGTGAATCGCAACCGATGTTTATTGCTTCTTACCTTTGTCTTTCTGACAGGGTGTGAGGATCCCTTCATGCAATTTGACAATCATCCCAAGGGGAACTTCGATGCGTTGTGGACCATCCTCGACCGGAATTACTGTTTCTTTGAATACAAGCAGATTGACTGGGATGCTGTTTATCTTGATTACAGTGTACGCATCACCCCCAATATCGGGAACGATGCCCTCTTCAAGCTGATGGGTGACATGCTCTCCGAGTTGAAAGATGGTCATGTCAACCTGGTGGCATCACACGATGTGACTCGTTACTGGAAGTGGCAGGAGGATTATCCGGCCAATTTTGATTCTGAAATTCAGAAGCATTATCTGAAAAACGACTACAGTCGTGCTTCCGGCATCTGGTACAAGATCCTGGAAGATAACGTGGGTTATCTCTATTATGAGAGCTTCAGCAGTGACATCGGTGAAAGTAGCCTCGATGAGATCCTCCACCGAATGGCACTCTGTAAGGGCATTATCCTTGATGTAAGGAACAATGGCGGTGGGAGCCTTACCAATGTGGAGAAGCTGGCCAGCCGTTTTTTCAACGAACGGACCCTCATTGGTTACATCTCTCACAAGACTGGGCCGGGACATAATGATTTTTCTCCCTTGTATCCCAAATATGTGGAGAGCTCCGACAGGGTTCGATACCAGAAGCCGGTGGTGGTGCTCACCAACAGAGGGTGCTACAGTGCCACCAACGAGTTTGTCAGCATCATGAAATATGCACCAAATGTAACCGTTATGGGCGATCAGACCGGGGGCGGAAGCGGATTGCCATTTACCTCTGAGCTGCCCAACGGCTGGTCGATTCGTTTTTCCGCTTCTCCCATGTTCAACGCCGAAAAAGAACACATAGAATTTGGCGTGGAGCCCGATATCTATGTGAATATGCAGCAGGGTGATAAAGATAAAAACCGGGATACCATCATTGAGGCGGCACGTGCATTACTGGCTGGCAGATGAAAGAAGTGTGACAATTTTCTTTTTTTATACTGCTGTATTTTTTCAGATGTTCATTTTATTTCATACTTTTATGGGCCATTGTGGATAGCTTATAGGTATAAGTTATCATTTTTGATATGTTATCATCGAGTTGAATAATGCCAAGAAGATCAAGAAAGAACGAACAACCTGGGGAAAGAGTATACAAGAGAAAGGGTTTTATCCTGATTTTAGGGTTTTTTATCGGGGTGCTGTTCATTGCATCCCTCTATCAGACTTCTGTCTATTTCTCCACCAACGAGTCATGCATGATGTGTCACGTTCACCCGCACGCGGAGGAGAGTTGGAAACTGTCGACGCATGTGAACAACGGCAGCGGGGTGATGGTAAACTGTATAGATTGTCATCTTCCTCCAACTGACAATACCTGGGAACATTATTCAGCCAAGCTCGTACTGGGGATGCGTGATGTATGGGGCTATCTGACCAAGGACACTGCCGATATTGATTGGGATAAAAAATCGGAATTGGAAAATGCCGTGAAGTATATTCCCAATAAGTCTTGTGTAAAATGCCACCAGAATCTTTTTCCCCAAGGAGTCACCGACGATGGTATCACCGCCCATCTCTATTATGAGGAAAATGTCGAAAAACTCGATCTGCAATGCATCAGCTGCCACCTCGATGTGGGGCATTACAATCCCAACTATGCCCACGGGCAAATGGTGGGTATTCCGGGAATGACCGGTTCCGCAGCGGTGGATACCAGCCTTTATTTTAAGGAAGCGACTGCGGTCAGCTCTTTTGCCGACTACCGCGAACAGATTCCCGGGACAGCCGTATCTTTTCAGATGAGGGCGATCAAGGGAGGCACCTTCAAGATGGGAAGTCCGGAGAAGGAGCCTTTCCGTCGCCCGGACGAATCACCGCAGCATGAGGTCACTGTCAGCCCCTTCTTTATGGCTGAAGCAGAGACAACTTGGAACATGTACTGGGCATTCTATGCCGAAACAATGAGTGAGGGACGTACCCCGCCCGAGATGGTGTACGAAAATAACCTGACCGCCATGGGGGTGGATGCCATTTCCGGCCCCACACCTCCTTTCGGTTATCCCGATCAGGGATGGGGTCAGGGCGAACGGCCTGCCATCACGATGACCCACTATGCTGCCGAGACTTTCTGCCAATGGCTCTCAGCAAAAACCGGCAAGAAATACCGTCTGCCCACCGAAGCGGAGTGGGAGTATGCTGCCCGTGGAGGCACGCAGACAGCTTATTTCTTTCCAGGGAGTCCCAAGGATTTTTCAGATTACGGATTCATGCGGAATATTTTCAAACCGAAGACCGACAGCATCAGCGCCTATGTTGTGTACAACAAGAACAGTGACGGCCGCACGCAACCACCCTCTGTGGTTTTGCCCAATCCGTTTGGGTTAAAGAACACCTTGGGGAACGTGATGGAGTATACGGCCGACAAGTATGATCCGGAAGCATATGCCAAACGTTCCGGTGTCACACGCGATCCGCTGGTTACGCAAGGCGAAGAGTGGGTGGTGCGCGGCGGCCACTATGATTCCGATGCCTCAGAAGTGCGGAGTGCCGGCCGGGCCCATACCCTGCATGAGGCATGGCTGAAGACCGACCCGCAGCAGCCAAAGAGCATCTGGTGGTATTCTGATATCAAGGGAATCGGGTTCCGCGTTGTTTGTGAACCTGATCCATCCCTCTTCTGAGAACAGGATGGAGGGATTTCACGTATGGTGACCGGCCAATCGGATCAACAGAACATAACATAACAGTTAACATATTCAACCTAACAACTAAAACAATCTGAAAAATGAAAAAAGAAAACAATTTGACCAGACGGTCTTTTCTGAAGACATCTGCCGTAGCCGGTGCCATAGGTGTCATTGGTTCAGGTTCAACGGGTTTGCTCACCTCCTGTACGGGCAACGAAAAATCAGGAAACAAAGCTTTGCGTGAACCTGGGACCTACTATATCCCGGAGCTAGCTGACCTGGCTGCCGATGGCAAGGAACTGAAAGCCGGCGTGGTAGGTTGTGGCGGACGGGGTTCGGGAGCTGCCATGAACTTTCTGAATGCGGCCAATGGCGTGACCATCGTAGCTTTGGGCGATGTGTTTCAAGACAGGGTAGATAGCCTGGCTGAAAAACTGAAAACGGAAAAAAATATTGATATCCCCGCCGACATGCGCTTTGTGGGTTTGGATGCATATAAACAGGTAGTTGACAGTGGCATAGATGTGCTCATTGATGCGACACCTCCTTTCTTTCGTCCGGAACACTTTAAATATGCGGTGGAAAAGAACAAACACTGCTTCCTGGAAAAACCGATCTGTGTCGATGCAGAGGGCTATCGTACCATCGTGGCAGCTGCCAAGCAGGCACAGGCCAAAAACCTGAGTGTTGTTACCGGAACACAACGTCACCATCAGCGCAGTTACGTGGAATCTTTCAAACAGATCATGAATGGCGCCATTGGTGAGATCACCGGTGGTGTTGTTTACTGGAACCAAAGCATGCTGTGGTATCGTGACCGTCAGCCGCAATGGAACGATTTTGAGTATATGGTGCGCGATTGGGTGAACTGGAAATGGCTATCCGGCGACCACATTGTGGAACAGCATGTGCATAACATCGATGTGTTTACCTGGTTCACAGGTTTGCGTCCCGTGAGTGCTGTTGGGTTTGGCTCTCGACACCGGCGTGTTACCGGCGACCAGTACGATAACTTCAGCATCGATTTCACCATGGAGAATGGTATCCATCTGCACAGCATGTGCCGCCAGATTGACGGTTGTGCCAACAACGTGAGCGAGTTCATCCAAGGTACCAAGGGCTCATGGACCAGCAATGGAGGTTTTGTGATCAAGGATCTCGCAGGCAACGTGATCTGGCAGTATGACACAGAGGCGGAAAAAACCAACTTCAAGCAGACCGACCCCTACACGTTGGAACATGTGAACCTGATCAACTGCATCCGCGGCAACAAACCAATCGAGCAGGCTTCCGAGACCGCTATCTCCAACCTGGCTGCCATCATGGGACGCGAGTCGGCCTACACAGGCCAACAGACTACCTGGGATGCGATCTCCGCTTCCCAGCTTAACTACAGGCCTGCCGACCTGAACATCGGCAAGATGGATATGTCCGGGTTCACTGTTCCCGTACCGGGAAGTGCAAAAAAATAAGTAAGACGATGACACTTGACAGAAGAAAATTTATTCAGACAACCCTAGCCGGAACAGCTGCAATGGCTATCGGGGCTCGTTCTTCTTTTGCATCTGCAAATGAAAAAAAAGATGCGGGCTCGTCAAAACTGAACCTCTCTTTTCAGGAAGGTACCGCTCCCGGTACCTCCCTGAAAGAGAAGTTCGATTTCATGGAAGCACACGGCGTGGCAGGCTTTGAACCACATGGCAAGGCCCTGCTCGCCAGAAAGCAGGAGATGAAAGATGCCCTCAGAGGGCGCAACATCAAAGTGAGTGCGGTTTGTGCCGGTTTTGACGGCTTCATCCTCTCCACCGATCCTGGTGTGCGCAAGCAGTGTCGCGACACGATGGCCGAACTGATCATTGCCGCGGGAGAATTTGGGTCCACCGGAGTGATCATCGTTCCCGCTTTCAATAGCCAGGTACCTGTGATGCCCCACACCCAGGAGACACGCGATTTTCTCTGTGAGCAGTTCGATGAGATGGGCACCCTGGCTCAACAACATGGCACCACGGTCATCCTGGAGCCACTCAACCGCAAGGAGGCGTTCTACCTCCGTCAGGTGGCCGACGCTGCCTCCATCTGCCGCGATATCAACAACCCTGGCGTGAAGTGCATGGGTGACTTCTGGCACATGACCTGGGAGGAGACCAGCGACATGGGTGCTTTCCTCTCTGCAGGTGAACATCTGCAGCATGTGCATGTGGCCAGCCGCAAGCGGCGCAGCATGCCGGGCGAGGATGGCGAAGCCGATAACTATGTGAACGGCTTCAAAGGCCTGAAGATGCTGGGCTACGACAAGTATGTCAGCTTCGAGTGCGGTGCCCAGGGTGACCGTGCAGTGGTGGTCCCCGCCGCATTGAAGCTACTGCGCAAACAATGGGAGGAGGCTTGATCTGCTTTTATGGAGAAGCTGATTCGATCATTGTCATCCTATCGGGCATCCATCATCCTGCTGCTGATCTATGCAGTGGGACTGGCCACAGCTACGCTGGTGGAGAAGCAGATGGGTACGGTGGCAGCCAAGATGCTCATCTACTACTCCCCCCTGTTTCTTTTTCTCCAACTGCTGCTGGTGGTCAACTTCCTCCTGCTGCTCAGCCGCTACCATTATATCCGTCGGAGGAAATGGACCGTGATGGTGCTCCATGCTTCCCTTATCATCATCCTGGGGGGAGCTCTTACCACCCACCTCTTTGGCAGGGAGGGAGAGGTGCACATCCGAGAAGGGGAGAGCAGCGACGAGATGGTGATACGCACCACTCGCGGAACACGGCTGGAGAAGCTCCCATTCCGGCTCGAGCTGATCGATTTCCGGCTGCACCGCTATCCCGGTTCTGAGAGTCCCTCTTCCTACGAGAGCTCGCTGCGGGTTCATGTAGACGGAGAGGTAAGGGAGACGGAGATTTATATGAACAACGTGTTGGACCTAAAAGGATACCGTTTCTTTCAGGCCTCCTACGACCCGGATGAAAAGGGAACCATCCTCTCTGTGAACTGGGATCCGGTAGGCAGGAGCATCACCTACAGTGGTTACCTGCTGCTGTTGATTGGTTTTGTGATGATGTTCCTGATGCCGGGATCCCGTTTCCGAAAGCTGATCCGCAGTTTGCGGGAGCTCAGAGCGTCTGCGGCTATGGCTACTTTCCTGCTGTTGATGATGATACCCGCACCCTTTGCAGTAGCCGCTACAGGTGAGTCGCAAAGGACTGCACTGCAGTATGTGGTGCCACCTGCCCATGCCGCCCGCTTTGGTACCCTGCCGGTACAGTTCCGGGGGCGCATCATGCCGATGAACAGCTTCTCCTCCGAGATCCTGCGCAAGCTGCACAAGGAGACGTCCATTGACGGACTCAACGGTGATCAGTTCCTGCTGGGCCTGCTCTCCATGCCACAGCAATGGATGGAGCTGCCGCTGATCGCCCTCCCCGGTGGAACCATCAGCCAGCGCTACCAATTGCCGGAGGAGCATGCGGCGTATATGGCTTTCTTCGACAAGGAGGGGAGCTATCGTCTGTTGCCTGAGCTGCAGCAGATCTACCACCGTCCGGCTGCCGAGCGATCGTCTGCCGACAAGGAGCTGATCAAGCTGGATGAACGGATCAACATTTTCTATCAGCTGCTCCACCACACCATGCCTGCCCTATTTCCACGGGCGGAAGATCCCGATCATACCTGGGTTGCCCCGGGAGAGGACCTCTCCCTTTTTGTGGGGGAGGACTCGATCTTCGTAACGGGTATATTCAACCGATATCTGACCGCCGTAAGACATTCACTGCTGAGCGGCGACTGGCAGGAGCCAGATCGGCTGCTACAGGAGCTCACGGCATGGCAGCTGGATCATGACACAGCATCACTCATTCATCCCCAAAAGATCGAGGCAGAGATCCGCTATAACCGGATGCATATCTTTCGCCAAGCAAGACTGGGATATTTTATCTTTGGCGGCCTCCTGCTTATCTTCGCTTTCATGCATCTACTGAGAGAAAGGAAATGGTTGCACTATGCCAGCAATGCTCTCGGTATAGCCATCTTCGTGATCTTCCTCTTTCATCTCTACGGCATTGGCCTCCGTTGGTACATTGCCGGGCATGCTCCCTGGAGCAACTCCTACGAGACCATGGTTTATATCGCCTGGGTTACTGTACTGGCGGGACTGATCTTCGGCCGCCGCAACAGCCTCACGCTGGCGCTGGCCACCCTCTTTGGGGGTGTGATCCTCTTCGTCTCCGGCCTCAATTGGATGGATCCGCAGATCAACACGCTGGTGCCGGTGCTCAAGTCACCCTGGCTGATGTTTCATGTGGCGGTGATCGTGGCTGCCTACGGCTTCTTCGGCATCAGCTTCCTGCTGGGGGTGACAAACCTGCTGCTGATGAGCTTTAGTCATGCAACTGACCGGATGATGTTTCGTATCAGGGAGCTGGGCATCATCAACAACCTCTCCCTGCTGGCAGGACTGGCGCTGATGACCATCGGTACTTTCTTAGGTGCCGTCTGGGCCAACGAGTCCTGGGGAAGATACTGGGGATGGGATCCCAAGGAGACCTGGGCATTGATCACGGTGGTGATCTACTCCGTGGTTACCCACCTTCACCTGGTGAAACGCTGGTACAGTGACTGGCTCTTTAACCTGCTCTCAGTGCTCGCTTTCGCATCCGTACTGATGACCTTTTTCGGGGTAAACTACTTCCTGAGCGGGATGCACTCTTATGGGCAGACCGATGCATCTTCTTCCGTTTTTGTCTATATTGCTGCGGCGTTTTTTGCAATCGGTCTGTTGGGCGTTGTGTCGTATAAGAAAGGAATCAGATATTTGGTTCATGGTTCATAGTCTTTGGTTCCGGGTTCCTGATTTCCGAACCTCAAACCTCGAACCTCAAACCTCAAACATACGAACATGTCAACTTTCAATATCAAACATCAAACTGATTATCATGGTAAACTGGGGTTTTATCGGCTGTGGAGCTGTAACGGAAAAGAAAAGTGGTCCTGCATTCCAAAAAGCAGCGGGATCGGAAGTGGTCGCGGTGATGCGGCGCGATGGTGTGAAAGCAAAGGAGTATGCAGCGCGACATGGCATTGGAGCCTGGTATGACAATGCGGAGGCGTTGATCCATGACCCGCAGGTGAATGCGGTCTATGTGGCCACCCCTCCCGGGTCTCATGCGGAATATGCCATAGCCGCCATGAGAGCTGGCAAGCCTGTCTACGTGGAGAAGCCTATGGCAACCACCTGGGAGGAGTGCCTGGAGATGAATCGTGTCTCACAGGAGACCGGTATGCCTCTGTTCGTCGCCTATTACCGAAGAACGTTACCCTATTTCCTGCGGGTGAAGCAGCTGATCAGCGAGGGTACCCTGGGTGAGCTCTCTACCGTTGAGATTCGTTTTGCCAAACCTCCCCACCAGGATGATTATGATCGGGAGCATCTGCCCTGGCGGGTGATGAAAGAGATTGCCGGTGCCGGTTATTTTTACGACCTTGCTTCTCACCAACTGGACCTGCTCGATTTTCTGCTGGGGGAGATCAGCAGTGCTACCGGTGTCACTGCCAATGTTGGAGGGTTGTATGAAGTGGAGGATAGCGTCACGGCGGCATTCCGTTTCCATTCGGGAGTACCTGGCAGTGGCAACTGGAGCTTTGTCGCTCCGCCTCATGGAGCCACCGACCAGATTGTCTTCACGGGCACTCGGGGCAAGCTCACCTGCTCCACTTTCATGTTCACCCCCATTCGGCTGGAGACTTCTGAAGGCCTGAAGGAATACATTGAGGAGCATCCGGAGAATATCCAGTACTATCTGATTGAGAGCATTGTAAACTACCTCAACGGTAAAGGAGCGTTCCCGGTGAGTAGCGGTATCACAGCTGCCCGTACCAACAGGGTGATGGAGGATATCGTGATCAGTGGATAGCATCTTCCACTTCCGATTTTTTCTTCTTCCATATCTGCCAGGAGTTGACCAGGTTCTGCCAGAGCACATACAAGCCCGGACCAAGGGTAGCCAGCGGGTTGAGGTAGGTCTGAGTGAGCCAGATGGCCAGTACCGTGTTCTTCTGTCCCAGGCTCTGTCCCCCTGCCACTGTACGGCCAAAGTGACGGCCAATTTTTCTACCGAAAAAGAATTGTGCCAGGCAGATCAGTAATGAGACAACCGCGATGGCCGCCTCCAGGGTATAGTTGCCATCATCCTGCATCTTTACATATTGCGTTACGTTACCGATCACAATGGTGAGTGCGGCAGCCCATAAATAGAAGGACAGGATCTGTGCGGAATAGATCTTCCGGTGGAGTGCCGGTGCGCTCTTGCGTATGATGAGTGTCACCAGGAATGGCCCTACCAGGATGGGCATCACACTGAGCAGGATGTGCCAGAAAGTGGTACCAAATGAGACGCTCTCACCACTTTCTCCTACCAATGAGAGGAAGATTGGTGCAATAAATGCCACCGAGAGGTTGCTCACAATGGAGTAGGCTGCCGTCATCGAGATGCTGCCACCCAGGATGCCGGCAACCACGGGTGCCGAGGTGGCCGTGGCGGTCAGCACGCAGATCATTGCAGCTTGTGCCAATACGTCGTTGAAGGGGCGCAGCACCAGGTAGACGAGTGCACTTCCGCCGTACTGGATCGCCAGCAATATGTAATGAAAGCGGGTGAGTTGTATGTCTGCCCAACGAACACGGCTGTAAGTGATAAAGAGCATCAATGCCAGCAACCAGGGGATGATGGGGGAGAGAATGGAGAGTTGCCGATGAAAGGCAAAACCCAGTAACATGGCCACCGGGAGCAGATATTTTTCCAAAAACTTCTGCATTGGGTACTCAGTTACCTCGTGACCCATATCCTCGATACTGTAGCATACGCAACATCACTTCTCCGCTATAAAATTGGTTACCAGCTTCAATACCTCATTCTTGGCCCGGTCGTAGTCGTCATTGCAGACTGTCACATCAAACTGTGGAGCGAAGCTCATCTCATACTCTGCCTTGGCCAGTCTGTTTTCAATTACTTCAGGCGCATCGGTTCCTCTTTTCTCGAGCCTTTCACGCAATACCTCCACTGAAGGAGGCATGATGAAGATACTCAGTGCCTGTTCGCCATAGATTTTTTTGATATTGAGTCCCCCCACACAATCCACATCGAAGACCACATTGCTGCCTTCCGCAAGTATGCGGTCCACTTCGCATTTGAGGGTACCATAGAACTTGTCGGGATATACCTCTTCATATTCAAGAAACTCATTGCGTGCAATACGTTGCCTGAATTCTTCTGGAGTGAGGAAATAATACTCTCTGCCATTTTGCTCTTCGCCTCGTGGCTCACGGCTGGTAGCAGAGACCGAAAACCGGAGATTCAGTCCCTGCGACAGCAGGTAGCGGATCAGGGTTGACTTACCGGCCCCGGAAGGTGCAGAGAAGATAATCAGTTTCGCCATTCTGTCTGAATATGCTGCAACCAACGCACACACCTTTGTTGCCCGTTGGTTACAATACGTTTAAAATCTGTTCCTTGATCTGTTCCAACTCGTCTTTCATCTCTACCACGATGCGCTGCATCCCCGACTGATTAGATTTGGAACCGAGGGTATTGATCTCACGACCGATCTCCTGGGCAATGAATCCCAGTTTTTTGCCTTGTGAGGTGCCCTGGCGAAGGGTCTCAACGAAATAATCGAGATGGTGAGCCAGGCGGGTCTTCTCTTCGTTTACATCGAGCTTCTCCAGATAGTAGATCATCTCTTGCTCCAGTCGGTTGCGATCCAGCTCAACCCCTTCCAGGGTGGCCAGTGCTTCATAGAGGCGGCTTTTGATTTTTTCCGTCCGTTCAGCCTCGAAAGGTTCCACAGCTGCCAGCAACGAGCGGATTGCCTCAATCTTACCAGTCAGCACCTGCTGAAGCATCTCACCCTCCTGCCGGCGGAAACCAATCAGCTCCTCCAGGGCTTCCTCAATCGCCTTTTCGATGCATTGCCACTCCTCCTCACTAACGGTTTCGTTTTCCTGCCTCATCACTTCCGGCAATCGAAGCAATAGCGACAACCAGTCGGCCGGCATGGTCACGCCCATAGCTGCAGCCAGTGAGCTGAGCTCCCGGTAGTATTGTTGTACTACATTGGGATCGATCTTCGATGTCACATCGCGGGAGATCAGATCAACGTTCACCGTCAGATCTACCTTACCCCTTTCCAGGTGCTGCAGGAGCATGTTGCGCAGAACCATCTCTTTCTCGCGGTAAACAGAGGGGATGCGTACCGAGAGATCAAACTGTTTGCTGTTTAAAGACCTTATCTCTATTGTGATCCTCTTGTTCGGCAGTTCAGCAATCGCTCTGCCATACCCCGTCATTGAATGTATCATTGTTCCTCTTTTCTGCAAAGGTAACAATTTTAGACAAAATGATCATCCGGCAGTTCAGGCATTTTCCTTGCGGTTGGCCTGTTGTTCCTTTTCTTTTGACAAGCGATCCTTCTTGTCTTGTGCGTCGGCAAGGGTCAGCAGCTTCCTTGTCTCGGAGAAATTGGATATCAGCAGGAAGAGAGCGGCGACAGTAGCCAGATATTGAATGGTTCCCGGCAGGAACACCTCAACGGTAATAATGGCTGCCAGGAGCAGTCGTACCTCGGTGGGGCCAAAGATACCGGAGTCGATGGAATATTGACCGCCGATCTTATAGCGCAATTGTGCTGTAATCATCTCCCATCCGTAGAGAACAACGAACATAAATCCGACATATTTCCATACTCCCGGTGTATAAATGGTGAATCCCAATCCGATCAGGATGGTGCCGATCCAGTCGACCGTCACATCGAGAGAGAAACCATACCATTTTCGTGGGGTATTGCGGTAGTAGGCCAACCGTCCATCGAGAGAATCGCCAAACCAATTGATGAAGAACCCGAGCAGGGAGAGCAGCAACCAGTAGCGGCTCAGATAGGCTCCCATCACAAAACTGGCAGCCACCATCATGTTGCCAAATGAACCGATCGCTGTGAGACCGTCGGAGGAGATCCGGGAAGGAATTTTTTGTACCAGGTAGGCAATCGATTTCTGTTCCCAAGCACGGAGGATGTTGGTTCTTTGGCGATCGGTGGCAATTAGTCTGAGCGAATTAGCCATGTTTCTTTTTGTTGAGCTCATTTTAGTCTCTTTTAAATGATTTTTCTATCCTGTCACAAATGTAGCCATTAAATTTTTATGTTACGAATTTGTTTCCTAAAAAATGGAATCGGAGATACGAATATCCCCAAAAAAAAACGAGCCGCCCTACAATGAAGGCGGCTCGAAAGGTTGAATGAAAATTGCGGTGTTACTGTTCGTTGTTCTTACTTTCATCGGTGGGTACGATCAGCTTGTAACCTTTCCCGTGGATGTTGATGATCTCAATGTTGGGCTCTGGCTTAAGCAGCTTACGCAGTTTGGTAATATAGACATCCATGCTTCGGGCATTGAAGTAGGTATCCTCC
>LDZT01005165.1_pt1 | contig 14028 bp, 8 predicted proteins | sample 615521 | NCBI WGS metagenome assembly LDZT01 (sample SAMN03408292, study PRJNA278302) | terrestrial metagenome | isolation source: oil reservoir sample SB1 | place: USA: Alaska, North Slope, Schrader Bluff formation | collected 2011-09
CGATAATCCACCTTCTCTCCCCCCGGATTCCGACGGCAGGGTCTCGGCTCTCGTCGATATGGCGATGCGCATCTCCCGCGATCTCGCGTGCAGCGAGTCTCCGGCAGGGAGGAGGTAACCTGCCCTATTTTCTCGACAGTAACGTCCTCATCGGGTACTATTTTCACGTCGCCGACACCTGGGGAACCGAGGCCACGGACGTCTTCGACGACCCGGAGCCGAACCATTCCAGCACGGGGGTCTGGGCCGAGTGTTTCGGGGACGGGACGGGAGGCCGGTGCTACACCATCCAGCAGAATCTCGTCCGCGAGTTCCGGCGGGCGGTTGCGCACCTGAAGCGGGACGGTTCGGCAGATACCCTCCTCGCCGAGGCCGAGGCCCGGGGGTGGAAGACCGTCCCGCTTCTCCGGGATGTTGCCGAACTCTGTCGCGAGCAGCCGGCAGCGGCCCACAAGACGCTCCTCGCGGTGAAAGAGTGGTATGAAGCGCTCTGCCAGCGGCGGCGCTGTGTCCTCGAGGACCGGAAGGTGCTGGCCATCCATGCACGAACGGAACCCTACCGCGAGATCTGGGACCGGTTCAGTGTGGTCATCGCTGACTACGACGACTGCGAGGTGATCCTCGACGCCCACCACGTCGCCGCGACGATCGATGGCATGGTGCTCTACACCGGGGATTACCGGCACATCATCGCCAACCGGGATCTCATTCTTTCGGAAACCAGCCTCTACGATGTCCGGGGTCTGGGCGACCGGATGGGCGGGCGACCGCCAGCGTGAAGGAACCTCTCGATCGGATTTCAGGCCTGTCTTCCCGATCTTACTAAGGCCCTGGAATAGTTGTATACGCTTATGGGTCCGTTAGCGACATAGGCATCTATGACACACTGGACGATAACCCTGGACGGGAGGGAGCCGCGATCGTCGTCCGGGGCGAGGGCGACGACCCTCACGCTCCCGACCGGATCGACTACGATCTCCGCGGCAGCCCCGGCCCGGTATACCGGGAGCTGCTGGACAGGATCGGAGGCGGCGTGGAGGTGCATCTGCTCGACCGGATGAAGGATGAGCGCGACCTCTACTGGATTGTCGAGTGTGCCTATACCGAGGCGCTGCTGCACCCCGGGTGGTCCGTGGAGACTGATCTCCCCCTGCTCCCGGAGGCGGAGGAGCTCCCGGAGGGGGCGATCCCGTGAGGGAGGAGGGGAGGCCGGTCGACCACGCCAGTGCGCTCGCCAGGGCTGCCACGAGGCTCTATCATGGTTGACCACATCCAGCGGAGTTCATCATCTGTCTGATTGAATGCCCCCTTTTTAAAAATAGGTGCATAAAAGATGCACCCTAAATCACGACAGTTAAATCGTCATGGTTTATTAGTGGTATAACCGTATCATATCCTATGCCATCTAGATGTTTTCCGGTTCCTTATGGTAAAACGGTAGGCCTAGCGATTGTTTTAGGCCGATCCGGAAGCGGTAAGACGGCATTACTGAGAAAATGGGCAGATCAGCATGGTTACTCCTATCTCAATATCGGCTCTCTGGTGAGCCAGCGAACGCTCGAATATTCACCTGCAGAACGGTTAAATGCCGTTCAACATGAGTTTCGGGATGCGGTCGAGAGCGCAGAGGGAGACGTAGTCCTGTGCGACAACATCGAACTCCTGTTTGCCTCTGAACTCTCTCTCGATCCCCTTCGTCTTCTCAAGCAGGCTGCCCGCAGGAAGGCGGTTGTTGCCGCGTGGGATGGGGCCTACGACGGTTCAAGCCTCTCCTACGCGGCGCCGGGCCACGATGAATACCGGGTATACTCCCACACCGACGTCCAGGACGTCGTTCTTCTCCCCATGAACGAGGCGAATGCCCTATGAAATATGGTGAACTTGTCCAGTTTGATCCTATCGAAGATATTGTGCAACTACGGGAAGCCGACGACAGGCGCGAAGCCGAGCGACTTGTCCGGACTTATGTGATCTCGGATGGCATGGCCGAGAAGATCACCTCCGGCCTGATCCCGAACCTTCAACTCAATACGACCCTTGACCAGAAAGGGCTCCTTATTGTCGGCAACTACGGTACGGGCAAATCGCACCTGATGTCGGTGATCAGCGCAGTTGCCGAGCACGCCGATCTTGCTGCCGAAGTCAGGAACGATGCGATCAGAGAGGCGGCGAACGACATCGCCGGCCAATTTGTCATTATCAGGACGGAGATCGGTGCGGTCAGGCAGTCGCTGAGAGATATCGTCTGCGGGGAGCTCCAGAGAAATCTTGAGAAACTGGGCGTTTCCTATACCTTCCCTCCCGACGACCAGATTGTCAACCATAAGGATGCATTCATCGCGATGATGCAGGTCTTCGGGGAGAAGTACCCGGGTAAGGGACTGCTCCTCGTCGTCGACGAACTCCTCGATTATCTCCGGTCGCGCCAGGAAACCGACCTGGTGCTGGACCTCAACTTCATGCGGGAGATCGGGGAGTCGTGCCGTCTGAGCCGGTTCCGGTTCATTGCCGGCGTCCAGGAGGCCCTCTTCGACAATCCAAGGTTTGAGTTTGTGGCCGATTCGATGCGGCGCGTGCAGACACGGTTTGAGTCGGTCAGGATCTACGGCGAGGACATCGCCTATGTCGTCTCGGAGCGCCTTCTCAAGAAGACACCCGAACAGGAAGCGAAGATCCGTGCCCACCTGGAGGAGTTTGCACCTCTCTACGGGGACATGAATGAGCGTCTTGATGAGTACGTGTCGCTCTTTCCGGTGCACCCCAGGTACCTGGAGACCTTCGAGAGACTGTATATGGTGGAGAAGCGGGAGGTGCTCAAGACCATCAGCCGCGATGTGAAACGCCTGATCGATGTTGAGGTGCCTGCCGACCGTCCGGGGATTCTCTCCTACGACGGGTACTGGGACACCCTTGCCGAGGATATGTCCGTCCGGACAAACCAGGATATCAGGGCTATCCTTGAAAAAGGTCATATTCTCCAGAATATTCTGGAGCGCTCGTTCGAGAAGAAGCAGTACCTTGATGCGGCGGTCAGGATCATCCACGCCCTCTGCGTTCACCGCCTGACGACGGGGGATGTGAGTTCTCCGATCGGTCTGAAACCCGAGAATCTCAGGGACGATCTCTGCCTCTACCTGGATCTCCCTGAACCCGATTCGGAGTTCCTGCTCACGACGATCGAGACGGTGATCCGTGAGATCAGCAGGACGGTGAGCGGGCAGTTCATCTCTCACAATTCAGAGAACGACATGTACTATCTCGATGTCAGGAAAGACATCGATTATGACGCCAAGATCGAGGGGAAGGCAGCAATCCTGGATGATTGGATACTGGACCACTATTACTTCGATGCTCTGGCCCGGGTGATGAAGACCCCCGACACCACCTATGTGAGCGGCTACCAGATCTGGCAGCACGAGGTCATCTGGGCGGACAGGAAAGCGGGACGGCCGGGTTACCTCTTCTTTGGCGCGCCGAACGAGCGGTCGACTGCCCAGCCGCCGCGGGAGTTCTACATCTATTTCATCCAGCCGTTTGACCCACGGGAGTACGACGATGAGCACCGGCCGGACGAGGTCTTCCTGAAACTGGCGAAGTGGGACGACGACTTCTACATGGCGCTGAAGCGGTATGCAGGGGCGCGTGAGATGGCGAGCACGGCGTCGGCGACAAACCGCGGGGTGTACGAGAAGAAGGCGGATGAGCACCTGGCCGTCATGATGCGGTGGATGCGGGACAATATGGTGACGGCATACCGCGTTGCCTACGGCGGCGTCGAGAAGAACCTGCTCGAATGGGCGAAGGAAGGGGCGGTCCCGACGGGCGGTGACGTGATGGCGACGATCAATGGCATCGCCGCGTACTGTCTTGCCCCACATTTCGAGGATCTGGCGCCCGATTACCCGCGGTTTTCCCAGACGATCCGGGATACCGACCGCGACGATGCGGTGAAGGATGCCCTGACGTATCTCCGCGGCGGTCTGCAGACGCAGCGGGGGGCGGCGGTGCTCGACGCTCTTGGGCTGCTGGAGGGGAAGCATGTCAACCCGGAGGGGTCGGTGTATGCACAGCATATTGTGACGCTTCTCCGGGAGAAGGCGTTCGGGCAGGTGCTGAACAGGAGCGAACTCATCGTCGGGGAGCACGGTGTCGAGTACGAGCGCCGGTTCAGGCTTGAGCCGGAGTATGTCGGTGTGCTGCTCGCGGCGCTGGTCTATCACGGCGATGCGGTGGTGGCCTACCCGGGCGCGAAGATCACGGCGGCAAATCTCGATGAGATGACGAAGAAGAGCGGATCGGATCTGGCCGGGTTCAAGCACGTGGAACTGCCGAAAGATCCACCCGTCGAGGTGCTTGCCGAGCTCTTCACGACGCTCGGCCTTACCCCGGGTCTGGTGAGGAATCCGGCAACTCACCGTGAGGCGGTGAGGCAGCTCCAGGAACGTCTGCATGCGCTTATCCCGGAGGTGGTGGAGGCGCAGCAGCGGCTGGACGGGTCGCTCCTGCTCTGGGGACGCGACCTCTACGACGAGCAGACGAAAGAGCAGAAGAAGCGAGGTTTCAGTGACCTGAAGGTGTTTTTGGAGTCGCTGCAGCGGTTCAACACCGAGGGGAGGTTGAAGAACTACAGCGGGACGAAGGCCGACGTGCGGGGGCATGCGAGCGAACTGGCGCTGATGAAAGAGATCGACGATCTCGCCCGGTTCTGCTCGGACCTTGCGCCGTTGACGGGGTATCTGTCCCAGGCCGAGATGGCGCTCCCCGATGAGAACGAGTGTAAGGAGGCGCTTTGCGAGTCGAAGCGCTCGATCTTCGTGCAGCTTGAGGCCGGGGAGGAGATCACGCGCTCCTTCCAGAGCGATCTCAGGCAGGAGCTTGAGAGCATGAAGAAGCGCTACATCGAAGAATACTTCCGTCTCCACCGGCAGGCCCGCCTGAGCCGTGAGGAGGACGAGCGGAAGAAGAAGTTGAAGGCCGATCCGCGGCTTATCGCCCTCCGTGCGCTCTCAAGCATCGAGATCATGCCGAAACAGTCCCTGACCACGCTTGATACGGCCCTGCTGAAACTGCAACCGTGTTTTGCGCTCACGGAGAAGGACCTGGAGAAGGAGCCGGTCTGCCCGCACTGCTCGTTCAGGCCGAGGGACGATGAGGGGGCGCCTTCTCCCGGCACCGTGCTCGAACAACTGGATGATCTTCTTGATGGGATCCATACGGCGTGGACCGGCATGCTGGTCGAGAACCTGGACGATCCGACGGTGCGGGCGAACCTTGAACTGCTGAAACTGAAGGACCGGGCGCTTGTGGCGGAGTTCCGCGAGCGGGGGACGCTTCCGGAGACGGTCCCGGCGGACCTGGTGCGGGCGCTCCAGGAGGCGCTCTCGGGGCTGGTGAAGGTGACGATCATGGTTGAGGACCTGCGGCGTGCCCTGATGGCGAGCGGGTCAGCGTGTTCGGTGGACGAGATCGAGACGCGGTTTGAAAACTACGTGTCGAGCCTGGTGAAAGATAAGGACGAGAGAAAGGTGCGCCTGGTGGTGGAGTGAGATGACTGACTACGAACTGACAGAGGAGCGGCTCGACGCCGTTCGCAAGGTTGAGGGGTTCCCCCGCGGGAAGGACAAAGATATCATTGCGCTCTCCGACCCGCCGTATTACACGGCCTGCCCGAACCCCTGGATCGGGGAATTCATCGAGAAGTACGGGCAGCCGTTCGATCCCGAAGAGAAGTACGACTGCGAGCCTTTTGCGGCGGACGTGAGCGAGGGGAAGAACGATCCGATTTATAACGCCCACTCATACCACACGAAGGTGCCGCACAAGGCAATCATGCGCTACCTCCTCCACTACACGAAACCCGGCGACATTGTCTTTGACGGGTTCTGCGGGACCGGGATGACCGGGGTGGCGGCACAGATGTGCGGCAACCCTGATGCGGAGTTCCACGATGCGGTCGAGCGGGAGACGCCCGATGTGGTGTGGGGGGCCCGGCGGGCGATCCTCTGCGATCTCTCGCCGGCGGCGACCTTCATTGCCTACAGCTACAACAACCCGGTGGACCCGGCGGCGTTCGAGCGGGAGGCAAAGCGGATCCTTGCCGAGGTGGAGAAGGAGTGCGGCTGGATGTACGAGACCGCCCACGTGGTGGACGGGAAGGTGCAGGTCGCGCGGGACGTGAACGGCACCACGGCGTCGGTGAAGGGAAGGATCAACTACACGGTCTGGAGCGATGTCTTCGTCTGCCCGCACTGTTCGGAGGAGATCGTCTTCTGGGAGGCGGCGGTGGACCAGACCGAAGGAAAGGTCCGCGACGAGTTCCCCTGCCCGCACTGCAACGCGACGACGACGAAGCGCTCCCTGGAGCGGGCATGGGAGTACGTCCACGACGAGGCCCTCCGCGAGACGGTGCGCCGGGCACGGCAGGTGCCGGTGCTGATCAACTACTCGGTCGGGAAGAAGCGGTTTGAGAAGAAACCGGACGAGGACGACCTTGACCTGCTCGACCAGATCGAGATGAAGCGGCTTCCATACTGGTATCCGACTGATGAGTTGCCTGATGGGGATAAGATGTCAGACCCTAAGAACGCTGGTATCACCCATGTGCATCAGTTCTACACGAAGAGGAATCTGTGGGTGCTTGCTACCCTTTATGATAGGATCGAGCAGAGCCCATTGTATCAGCAAATGCTCTGTATGATTGGAGATCTACTCCCAAGAGCAAGCAAAATGCATAAAATCGCAATCAGCAGGATAAACACAAATCTTTCAAAAACCGCTGGGATTCTATCAGGGACTCTGTACGTCCCATCGAATTCTATTGAATACTCAGTATTGGACACTTTTGAATATAGGTACAAGGACGTAATAAATTATCAAAATAGAGTCCTTTTTGAAAGTCCGAATCTTGTGTCTGTTAATTCTGGTTCATCAAACCCAATTCCATCTGATTGTGTCGACTATATCTTCACTGACCCCCCCTTCGGCGGCAACCTGATGTACTCCGAACTGAACTTCCTCTGGGAGGCGTGGCTCCAGGTCTTCACGAACAACCAATCTGAGGCGATCGTCAACAGAGTGCAATGTAAGGCACTCCCCGATTACCAGGCGCTGATGGAGCAGTGCTTCGCCGAGAACTACCGCATCTTGAAACCCGGGCGCTGGATGACCGTGGAGTTTCACAACTCCAAGAACAACGTCTGGATGGCGATCCAGCAGGCGCTGACGCGGGCTGGGTTTGTGGTCGCCGACGTCCGCACCCTGGACAAGAAGCAGGGCACTTTCAATCAGAATCCACGCACCAATCAGGCAGTCAAACAGGACCTCATCATCTCCGCCTACAAGCCCAATGGTGGGCTTGAAGAGAGGTTCAAACTCATCGCCGGCACAGAAGAGGGCGTCTGGGACTTCGTCCGCCAGCACTTGAAGCACCTCCCGGTCGCCCCGGAGAAGGACGGCATGCTCCAGTACGTCCCGGAGCGGCAGAAGCACCTCCTCTACGACCGGATGGTCGCCTTCCATGTCCAGCGCGGGATCATAGTCCCCATCTCGGCCCCGGACTTCTATTTCGGGCTCTACCAGCGCTTCCCGGAGCGCGACGGCATGTACTTCCTCCCCGACCAGGTCCCCCTCTACGAGCAGAAACGCCTCGTTGCCGACCGCGTCGAGCAGATGAGCCTCTTCGTCCACGACGAGAAGAGCGCTATCCAGTGGCTCAGGCAGCAACTCAACGGCGTCCCGAAGACCTACCAGGAGATCATGCCCGTCTTCATGATCGAGAGCAGGAACACCGACAAGCACGAATCCCTCCCCGAACTCGGCGACCTCCTCGAACAGAACTTCCTCAAGGACAAAGAGGGCCGGTGGTACGTCCCCGACCCCAACAAGGAGTCGGACCTCGAAAAGATCCGGGAGAAGGCCCTCCTAAAGGAGTTCGCCGCCTACCTCACCACCTCCGGCAAACTCAAGACATTCAGGACCGAGGCCGTCAGGGCCGGATTCAAGAAATGCTGGTCGGAACGCGACTACGCCACCCTCATCAGGACCGGCGACCGCCTCCCCGGCAGCATCCTTCAGGAAGACGACGTCCTCCTGATGTACTACGACAACGCCCGAACGCGGCAGGGGCACACTCAGCATGGCAGAGGTTCAAGCCGGCAAGTGGCTCTGGAGCAGTGAGTACAGAGAACCCGTCCAGGTGATCGAGGCCCAGCAGATCTGGGGCACGACCACCTGCCGGTTCTGGGTTCCGAGCGCGAACACCGTGGCCGTCGGAGATGCATCCTCCTGCATCTCCCTCGACCGGGCCCCGGCCCTGGAGAAAGACGAGGTGACCGCCCGCGCAGCAGCCGGGCGGATCCTCGACCACCTCGCAAAAACACCGCTCCTCGCCCCCCTCTTCTCCCCCGTCACCCCGCTCCCCCACCAGATCGCCGCCCTCGCCCGGGCCTGCAGCCGCGACCCCGTCCGCTGCCTCCTCGCCGACGAAGTCGGGCTCGGCAAGACCATCGAGGCCGGTCTCATCGTCAAAGAGCTCACGCTCCGGAACCGGGCGGCCCGCATCCTCATCGTCGCCCCCCGCGGCCTCGTCACCCAGTGGGTCGCCGAGATGGAGACTCACTTCAGCGAGACCTTCACCCTCCTCGACCCATCGAGCACCGACCCCTCCCTCTGGCGACGGATCGACCGGGCCATCGTCTCAATCGATGCCATCAAACCCCTCAAACAGCGGCGCGGCTGGACCCCGGCACGACTACATCAGCACAACCAAGACCGGTTCCACGCCGTCACAAAGGCCGGATGGGACCTCATCATCGTCGACGAGGCCCACAAACTCGCCGGCACCAACCGGCAGGTCGCCCGCCACACCCTCGGCCGCGCCCTCGCCCGGTCGGCCAGGCACCTCCTCCTCCTCTCTGCCACCCCGCACCAGGGCAAGACCGACGCCTTCATGCGGCTCATGAGCCTCCTCGACCCGACAACCTTCCGGGAAGAGGGTCAGATCAACCGCGAAGACCTCCAGCCCTACATAATCAGGACCGAGAAACGGAGCGCCATCGGCACCGACGGCGCCGCCCTTTTTAAGCCCCGGCAGACCCGGATCGTCAGGGTCGAATGGAGCAGCGAGCACAGCCTCCAGGCCGACCTCTACGATGCCGTCACTGACTACGTCCGAACCGGATACAACCGCGCCCTTACCGAGAAGAGGAATTACATCGGCTTTCTCATGGTCCTCATGCAGCGCCTCGTCTCCAGCAGCACCCGCTCCATCCGCACCACCCTCGAAAGACGCCTCGCTGTCCTCGAAGACAGCCTCCCCCAAATACCCCCCGCCTGCTCCCCTAACGACGATTGGTGGGACCTGGAGCCCGAAGAGCAGATCGACGAGGCCATCCGTGCCGAACGCTCCTCACACCAGACGGAGACGGCACAGGTCCGCCTCCTCCTCGACCTCGCCCGCCGGTGCGAGGCCGCCCGGCCCGACGCCAAGGCCGAACGCCTCGTCGACCTCATCTACTCCCGCCGTGGCGAAGAGAACGACCCCGACCTCAAATTCCTCATCTTCACCGAGTTCGTCCCGACCCAGCAGATGCTCACCGAGTACCTCACCGCACGGGGAGTCTCCGTCGTCTGCCTCAACGGCTCAATGGACATGGACGAGCGCCGCAGGACCCAGCAGGCCTTCGCAACCGACGCCCAGGTCATGATCTCCACCGAGGCCGGGGGCGAAGGCCTCAACCTCCAGTTCTGCCACACCGCCATCAACTACGACCTGCCCTGGAACCCCATGCGGATCGAGCAGCGTATCGGCCGGGTCGACCGTATCGGCCAGACCCACGACGTCATGGTCTACAATATGGTCTTCTCCGGCACCATCGAACAACGGGTCCACGAGGTCCTCCTGGAAAAGCTCCTTGTCATCTTAAACGACCTCGGTTTCGACAAGTTCAGCGACGTCCTCGACTCCAGCGAGGCAGAAGGAGGATTTGAAGACCTCTTTATCCATGCGATCCTCGATCCCGAGAACACCGACCGCTACCTCGAGACCTTCATTGCCGCGGTCCAGGAACAGGCACGGCAGGAACGGCAGACGCTCTCGTCCCTTCTCGACCAACCCCTCCTCTCCGCCGGCGACGTCAGGGACTACCTCCACTCGCCCCTCCCCACCCTCACCGAACATCTCATCGTCTCGGCTCTCAGGGCCCGGGGCGGCGAGGTGACACGTGGCATGCAGGGTTTCGACCTCAGGTGGCCGGACGGCCACCGCCAGACCGGCATCGTCTTCGCCCCTCCCGGCGACGAGACCGACCTCACCCTCCTCACCGTCGCCGATCCCGCCGTCGGCGCCCTCCTCACCCGCATAGCCGTTGCCTCACCGGACCAACCCATCCCCACCGTCCGGATTCCCGACCTCCCCCATGAGGTCAGGGGGCTCTGGTCGCTCTGGAAACTCTCCGTCTCCGGCACATCAGGCCCCTCTCTCATTGCCGTCCCCTACTTCATCACCGAGACCGGCCGCTCCTTCCCTGTCGCCGGCAGGCAGATCTGGGACGCCCTTGCCCGGGGCGTCTACTCGATCACTGGCATATCGACCACTGATCCGGCACTCTGCGACCGGAGCAGGAGCGGCGCCGCCGATACCAGCCGGGAGACCGGATTGAACGGAATCCCGGCGATCTATCCGGTGCTCTTCCTCCAGGTGGAGGGCGGCCATGACTGAATGGCAGGACCAGATCCTCACCCGGATCCGCCGGGCGGACACCCCGTTCGTCGTGGTGCTCGACCCCGACCGCCTCCTCCTCGAAGAGCGGATCGTCCAGGCACTTCGGGCCGACGGGTTCGACCTGCTCACCTACACCGACCCAGTTGCCTTCAGGCACACCTACGAGACCGGCTACCGCACACCCCGGGACAACGGCGAAGAGACACCCCGCCTCATCGTCAGGTTCACCCATACCCACTGGGAATCAAAATCAGTCCCCTACGACCTTCTCGAAAAGAGCGAGTGCATCCGGATTACCCTTGCCGATCTCTTCCCGGGCCTCGACTACCGGACCGTCCAGGCCCTCGGTTCCCGGCACTACGACGCCCTCTATGAAGCCGCGCAAGTCCTCCGCGGCAAACGGCTCGGCCGGAACCAGACCGCCCGGTTCATCCTCGACAAGATCTTCTCCATACGGCAAGACGAGATCAGAACACCTGTCGACCTCATCGCCCTCTTCTGCCGGATCCACTACTCCCACCAGACCGTCCCGGGCGTCCTCGTCGATCACTGTCTGGAGACCTGGGCAGGTCGGCAATACCATCCCGGGCTCCCGGATATCAGAAGTCTCTTTGAGCGCGGGGCCTTCATGGCGTACCTCCAGGATGAATGGGCCAGGTACATCAGCGGCGGCGAACCGGCACCGACCGTTCCCTTCGACGAAGACCGGATCCGGCTTTACATCGACACCTTCTTCCTCGAAGGCGCATTAAGACCCCTCGCTGCACCTCCATCCGTCCAGGTCCCGAAATGGGCGCATTGCGGCATCATCCGCGACCATGACGCCGAACAGGCGTACCGTCTGAGATGCCTCCTCGGCAGAATCCAGGAGAACCTTCCCGCCCCGGATTCCAGGCTCGACGACTGGAAAGAGTGCGCACGGCTCTGGGCCGAGGCGGTGACGCTCTTCTCCAAGCCATCACCGTCGGCGCTCAACGAGGTCCGGCCCCGGTACCAAGCGCTCCACCGGGAGATCGAGACCGCCTTCGGGGAATGGATCCTCGCCACCTTCCCGACCCTTCCCGACCGCCCCTACCTCCCCGCCCCGGTCATGGTGCACCAGATCCCCCATTACCTCGCCCACCGGGGGGGCGACCACATCGCCCTCATCGTCATGGACGGCATGGCCCTCGATCAATGGCTCATCATCAAAGAGATGCTCGGCGACGAGTTCTTCTATACCGACGATCTCGTCTGTGCCTGGGTCCCGACCCTCACCTCAATCTCGCGCCGGTCCCTCTTTGCTGGCGAGAAGCCTTCGCTCGTATCAGGGGTGAACGGAACCACCCGGAATGAAGAGATCCTCTGGCGCACCTTCTGGCACAACCAGGGGAGATCGGAGAGGTCCATTGGTTATTCTCGCGGCAACACCCTCGCATCGTTTGCAGAGGTGGACGAACTCGTCCACGACGCCACCGCGGCGATCGCCGGGTTCGTCATCAATACTATCGACGAGCTCGTGCACACTGCCACGATGGGCATGCCCCAGATGCACGACAACGTCCGGCGCTGGATGGAGACCGGAAGCCTCCGGCGATTCATCACCCGTCTCCTTGATCGGGGTTATCAGGTCTACATCACCGCCGATCACGGGAACGCCTGCGCTTGCGGCATCGGCGTCCCGCGGCAGGGCGACCTCGTTGATGAGAACAGCGCCCGGGCCCGCATCTACCACCACGCATCGTTTGCGAAAGAGGCACATGCGGCATTTCCGGAAGATTCCTGTGTGTGGCCGCCACAGTACCTTGGTACAGGCCATGCAGTCCTGCTCGCCAGCGGGCTCTCAGCGTTCTCTTCCCCCGGCACCGAGATCCTCTCGCACGGCAGCATTGCGCTGGAAGAGGTCTTTGTCCCCTTCATCCAGATCAGGAGCACGCAACAATGTCACAAATGATTGGATTTGACCGATCACTCAGGCTGGACTGGCTCGACGCCGCCGCCGGCGTCTCCAGGGAAACCGAGGATATCGAGCAGATCCGGAACTACCTCCATGCATATCTAGCAGAGAGTTATCCCCATTACACAGCGCGACGGAAGACCATCACCGTGCTGACGCGGGTGTGGAGCCGCATCCCGGACTCCCACCGCCTCCTGAGAGAGCGGGCCTTCGTGTTGCTGCCGACACTGAACCAGACCGATCGGATCTGGCTCCACTGGGGAATGTGCCTCCTGGCGTACCCCTTCTTCCGGGACGTAGTGCGAACGGTGGGCCACTCCATTCGGTATTATGGCAGTTTTACAAAACAGGAGATTATCCAGCGGATGAGCGAGACATGGGGAGAGAGAGCCACCCTGCCAAGGGCGGTACAGCGGGTGATCGAATCCCTGAACCATTGGGGTGTTATCGCTGGATGCGAACAGAAGGGCAGGTATCGGTGTGCTGTTCCTCTCTCTACATCGAACAAAGATGTGGAGATCTGGCTGCTGAAGGTGGCACTGTGTGCAAACCCCAATGATTCTTTTCCAGTGGATCAGGTCCATACACTTTCTGAGGCCTTTGCCTTCTCATGCTCCCTTTCTATCCCGGAGATTCTGGGATCCCGTGAGTTTGAAGTTTCGCCAATGGGAAACAACCGATTTGCTCTTCGATGCTCTGAGAGAAAAAGGGCCGATTAAAATCATTTTTGCTCCGTTGGAACTTGTGTGCGGATGCTCATACTTCCCTTCATTACGGCGCAGGTACCCGCGACTGCCCGCTCACGGCAAATCTGATGTCTCTCGGTTGGTATCGTGCATGCTGCCGGACTGCACCCGGATCAGGTCGACCAGCCGCAGGGCATCGAGTCTCTGCAGCCATCTGAAGAATGGCCGGATACGGGAACTGGACCTGCTTCGAGACCGGATAGCGCGGAAAATGAAGAGTGGTGCCGATATCTGCGAAAGAGGGAAGAGAGATCGCAGGTAAAAACTCTCAACAAACTACTACAAACCATCTCAGAGGGTAGGTTCAAAAGACCGTTTCTCTTGGTTGTATTACACATTCGACAAGATTCGATTGAGTTCATTTCTACAATCATCTTCAATCTCTTCGCCGATCACGTATCCTGTGACCGGTCGGAAGAACCCACGTAGCAGCCTTCGTTCTCCCGACAGTTCGTATCGTCCCTTCCTTTCGCATCTCCTGAAGCAGATCCCTGATAAAGAGGTACTTCTGTTCGTCGTTCAAGGCTTCCGCGACCTTGTTGAACAATGTCGTTACTGAGATGGTGAACACCTGCCGGCACAACCCCGGGAGGGAAAAGCGTTATCCTGATGGGCGGGTAACAGGA
>LDZT01009309.1_pt1 | contig 14019 bp, 13 predicted proteins | sample 615521 | NCBI WGS metagenome assembly LDZT01 (sample SAMN03408292, study PRJNA278302) | terrestrial metagenome | isolation source: oil reservoir sample SB1 | place: USA: Alaska, North Slope, Schrader Bluff formation | collected 2011-09
ATGAGGGTATGGACTGGGAGAGCCTGCGTTTGGTGTTTGTGCAGGAGGATGGTTCATGGTGGCTGGTGGGAATTGTCCACGACGAATGGACGATATAAATTTTTGGGAAAGGCTCCAAATCCATTAACCAGCAGAGGTGAGAAAATCAAAACTTTCTCACCTCTGGTTCTAGAAATAGGTTTCTAAATTTTAAAAACCCCAATACCGTTCCCTTAATTACTTTAATATTCTCTTTTTGGTTCTTATTTGTAGGGCAAATAAATTTATGAGTTCAACCAATTAAAGAAGAGGGGGTGTTTTTCTAGGTAATTTTTAAACACCTTTCAAGTAAACGTAAAGAAATTTAGTATTTGACATAAATTTGCAAGAGTGATAAACTGAAGTGGTAGTGAGCACATTACCACATTACGAATTATTAAGCTCAACAAAGGAGTGGATCCGGAAAATGGTTGAGAAACGAATTGAACATTACTCTTATATTCCTAAATATCATCAACTCTTCTCGATCCTGAGAACAAAAATTGAAGATGGTGATTGGGAGCCTAACCAGCCCATTCCATCAGAGCGAGAATTGGAAAAGACTTATAAAATAAGTCGAACAACCATTCGGCAAGCACTTTCTATGCTTGATGATTATGGCTATATTTACAGAGACATTGGCAGGGGTACATTTGTTGCGCCCCCAAAGCTTCAAAATAGTCTTCATGAATTAACCAGTTTTTCCAAAGATATGGAGGAGCGCGGTCTCAAGCCAGGGCATGAAATTCTCAATCTGGATTATGTTGAACCCACTGCGGTTGTACGCCAGCAGTTAGAGTTGCCAGATGATTTTGGGAAAGTCCTATATATTGAACGGTTGCGATTTGCGGATGACATTCCCATTGGTTTGCATTATGCTTATTTGCCGCTTAGGGAAAATGAGCCAATAACAATAAGCGAAATGAATCAGTATGGCTCTTTGTATGATCTTTTACAATCTAAATTTAATTTAATTCCAGCAGAAGCGTATGAAACACTTGAAGCGACAATTGCTGATGCAAAAGAAGCCAAATTGTTGGATGTTAATAAAGGCAGTCCTTTATTATTAATTGAGCGCACAGTGTGGTCCAAAGATCGGAAGACGATGGAGTTTGTCAGAATCTTATATCGAGGAGATCGTTACAAGTACTTTGTGCACCTAGCTCGACGAGAATCTGCTTGATATTTTACTGGAGTAGCTATTAGAAATTCGAAAGGTATATAAATGTTTATTAAGCTAGATTTAAGAACGAATGAACGTCAGGAATTAATGGTTATTACAGATTTGGTTAAAAGTGTTATATCTGAAAAAAAATTGGAAAATGGTTTATGCTTTTTGTTCTGCCCGCATACAACTGCTGGCTTAACCATCAATTCTTATCTTGACCCAGCAACGGCTAAAGATTTAATAAATGAAGTTGATCGCTTAGTACCCACCAGGACTGATTTTGTCCATGTTTTTGATACACCGTCAGACGCTGCAGGCCACATAAAATCGAGTTTGGTGGGTGGGCAGCTTGGTTTGATTCTTGAAAATGGAGAGTTCATGCTTGGCAGTTCTCAAGGAATCTTTTTTTGGGAATTTGATGGACCTAGAAACCGGCAAATTTATCTTAAGTTTATCTCCTAATTTTCTCAAAATAATTAGTCCAATTTCTTAACATAAAAAACCTTGACAATGGGATAAATCACATCTATACTGGTAGATACCACATGACAACATGATGGCATGATCGTCTGTTTCGAATAATACTATTGGAGTCTTTATGACCAACCCGATAAGCACAGATAATAAGAAATCCTCGCCTTTCCCATCTAAAAAAAGAAATAAAAGCAGTGATATTCTAAGATGGTTTAAGGTTGCACGGCTGAGAAAGCAATTCCTGACAGCAATTCTTTTTTTACTCCCTTCACTTCTGGTATTTGGTATTTTTGTGTATTACGCATTAGGTTTTAATGTTTACTTGAGTTTTACTTCGTGGAATTTTCTTTCTGCAGAAAAATCATTCATTGGATTTGAGAATTATGTCCGTCTTTTCACGGGAACCCGGTTTTGGCAGGCATTAGCAAATACTGCTTATTTTGCTGCAGGATCAGTATCGATCTCGATAATTTTTGGCTTAATGTTAGCGCTTCTCTTGAACCAGAAGAATCTCCCAATAAGAGGATTATTCAGAACGATCATATTCTCACCTTACGTTACTACGACAGCTGCAATTGCTTTATTGTGGATGTGGATATTCCAGCCTCAATTTGGTCTAATCAACATTATTCTTGCTTTCTTTGGAGTTCAAGGTCCTAGATGGTTATCTGATCCAAAGTTTGCTATGCCTGCATTAATAATCATGGAGATTTGGCGAAGTACAGGTTACGTCATGGTCATCTTCCTTGCGGGTTTACAAAATATTCCGGGTGAATTGTATGAAGCTGCTGAAATTGACGGTGCAAGTGGTTTCAGGAAATTTTGGAATATAACATTACCTCTCCTCTCGCCGACCACCTTTTTTATCGTCGTAACTTCTCTACTTAATGCCTTTAGTACATTTGATCAGGTACAGGTAATGACTCTTGGGGGTCCGGCAGACGCTACGACGGTATTAAATTATTTTATCTATGAAGAAGCCTTTGTTCACTTTAGAGCAGGTTTTGCAGCAGCTGCCTCAACTATTATGTTTGTCATTTTATTAATTATTACGATATTCCAGTTAATTGTTTCCAAACGTTGGGTCCATTATTAAAGTTTATGTTATGCATAATTTGATGAGAGGGTTGAGTATGAAACAAAGTACAAAAAGAAAAATGAGAGTGACAATTTCAACATTGATATTAATTGTTGTTTCAATAGTTGTATTGTTACCATTTATCTGGATGATTTCGACCAGCTTACAACCTGATCTTAAGAGTGTCTACCAGATTCCACCTCAATGGATTCCTGCCCCTCCAACCTGGAGTAATTATTTGACTGCGTGGCAATCTGCACCCTTTGGTATTTATTTAAGAAACAGCATAATTGTTGCGGTTACCGCAACTTTATTGCAGTTGATAAATGCATCAATGAGTGCTTATGTTTTTTCATGGATGGAATTTCCTGGTCGAGACATAATTTTTGTATTCTTTCTAGCGGTGTTAATGATCCCCGGTCAGGTGACCTTGGTCCCAAACTATATTGTAATTAGTAACCTCGATTGGATTGATACATTGAAAGCATTAATCATCCCGGTTTCTGTTTCAGCTTTTGGAACGTTTTTAATACGCCAGGCTTTCATGTCTGTACCAAAAGATTTAATTGATGCTGCTGTTGTTGATGGTGCCAGTCATTTGAAGATACTTTTCAAGATTTTAATTCCACTTAATATGCCAATGATGTTAACGTTTGCATTACTGAGTTTTAATTGGCGATGGAACAATTACTTCTGGGTTCTTGTTATGACCAATTCTACAAATAAACGCACTCTACCGGTTGGATTGGTGCAGATGAGAATGGGGCCAGAACAAGGTACACAGTGGCAAATCATCATGGCAGCAACAGTGCTAGTGATTTTGCCAGTGATGTTGTTGTTTGGTTTTTTCCAGAGATACTTTGTTGAAGGTGTAACTCGTTCAGGTTTGAAAGGCGTATAGAAAAAGGAGGTAACAGGACAAAAGAAAACGATTACTTTATATGGTTAAGCTTTTTTTACAAATAAAACGAATAGGAGAAAAGACAAATGAAAAAGTATTACATGATATTTAGCCTCATTTTTATCCTTGGTTTGGTCTTGAGCGCTTGCCAATCAACCCAGGTAGAAGAACCAGCCGTTGTTGATGAACAGGATGATTCTGAAGAACCCGAAGTTGTTGAAGAACCTGAGGATGAGGGCGAGGTTATTGAGTTGGCTTTCTGGACCTTGTTGGGTGGAAATTTGGGTGATTGGCTCCAGGAGCAGGTTGATGAATTTAATGCAACCCATCCTAATATCAAAATTGTGAACGAAAGACAAGGTGGTTATGACGATTTGCAGCAGAAATTGCTTGCCTCAGTCGCTGCGGGAAATCCTCCTCCATTGACCATGGTTGATTATAAGTATGTTCCATTCTACGCAAAAAATGGTGTCTTTATACCAATCAATGAGTTTGCTTCAGATGCTGATTTTGAGGATTTTATTCCTGGTTTGTTGACTGACCTGACTTATAAAGGCGAGGTTTATGCAGTTCCTTATAACCGCAGTACCCAGGGTGTTTTCTATAATAAAGATCTTATGGCTGCTGTTGGTTTAGAGGAACCACCAACCACCTGGGAAGAGATGGAAGCTATAGGCCCTTCTGTCAAAGAGCTTGGAGATGAATATTTTGTTACATATGGTAAGGAATCCAATGCTCAATGGATGTTTGAGCCCTTAGTCTACCAATTTGGCGGTCGGGTTAGTGATGAGAACTGTCGGTTTGTTTTCAATGAGCCAGGCGAGGGTGGCGTGGAAGTAATGGAATTTCTTCAACGTAATACATACGATACAGAATATTTCCTGATTGGTGCCAATCCCGTAGGCGGTTTTTATGAAGTATCTTTTGAATGGGCAACAGAAGGCCGTGTCTTATTTACACGATCTTCCACAGCATTACAGGGAGGCCTTGCAGAGAATGTGAATTTTGACTGGGGTTTTACAAAATTCCCCTATGCAGAAGGTGGCACACCTGCAGTTACAAGTGGTGGTGCAAACATTGCTATGACATCGAATACCACGCAGGAAGAACGAGAAGCTGCCTGGACCTTCATGCACTTCATGAGTAATACTGAAAATTCAGCTTGGTACCATATGCAAACCGGCTATATGCCTACTCGATACAGTGTTCTTGAGTTAGATGAAGTCAAAGAATACCATGTGGAACATCCCAGCTGGCTTGTCAGTGTTGAACAATTGGAATTTGTCCAGCCAACAGCTTGTGGTGTCTTAAATGCACCTGAATGGGCTGGTGTTATTCAGTCTGCAATGGATCGAATTATCCTGAATAACGAAGATGTGCAAACAGTGCTGGATGAAGCAGCAGAGGAGCTAAATCGGACTATTGATAGCATCCCCACAGAAGAATTAATCAGATAAATTTGACAGAAAATTCTCTTTCATGCAAAAAGGAGAGCAAGCAACACTGCGTTGCTTGCTCTCCACATTGGAAAGATTAGGAAAATTCTATTTATTGTACATTTTGTATCACTAAAACTTGGAATAACGGTGAATTGAATGAAAAATCGACGTGTAATTCTTTTGGATATTGAACAGAAATTGAGGCGTGATTTCAGCGATTTATATATAAGTTACCCTGTGAATGTTCCAAAAAACGTTACTAAACTTGGCCTCATTTTTAATTATCACAATAATTTTTCAGAATCAAACTCCGATAACGTAGTTATGTTTGTTGCGTTACATGATCCTGAAGGGTTTAGAGGTCATCGAATGAATCCTGGTGGTAAAGGAGATGTATCCCTAGAGTTATGGACAACTCCAAATAACTCTAGTGAGGGTGCTATTCCTGGTGAAATTATTCCTGGTGAGTGGACAGTTAAAATTGATATTCGTGCCTTATCAATTGAAACATCTTATGAATTGCATGTATATATTGAAACTGCTGATGAGACTCCTGAACCCATTAACATCGATTATCCTGACGCTCATATAGTGAAGTCAGAGCCAGGCTGGTATAAAGGTGAGCTTCATGCCCATTCAACAGAAAGTGACGGTCGCTATGAAGTTGAGGATGTGATAGATGCAGCGAAAAAGTATGGATTAGATTTTTTCGCTTTGACTGATCATACTACTTGCAGTCAATGGTATAAGCTGGCTAAACTACAAAATCCATCCACAGCTTTAATCCGATCAATGGAAATAACAAGCCATCTTGGACATGCAAACCTTCATGGTATTAAAAATTGGATTAATGTTTACATTGATGAACCCGGATGGAGTGCTAACCAGGCAGCAGAAGAAGTTCATAAGCAGGGTGGGCTTTTTTGTGTCAACCATGCCTTTAGTGGGCACCTTAGTTGGCGAGACTTTGATCTCGACTGGGGTCTGGTTGATATGGAAGAAATATATCATAACTTGGAGGGTGCAAATAACAGCTATCAGCTTTCTCTTTGGGATCAGCATCTAAATCAGGGTTTTAGAATTGTTGGCGTTGCAGGTATTGATAGTCACAATCCTTATGAAGGAATACATGAATTAGGACAACTTGTTACCTGTGTTTATGCCGATGAATTAAGTGAAAAGGGAATTATTGAAGGACTCAGAAGAGGACAGGTCTATATAAGTCGTGGTCCAGATTTCAGGTTTAATGCAAAGACTGGAAATATAGAAGCAGCAATGTGGGAATCACTTCCACAAGATGGCCCGATCACATTGGAGATCGATGTTAAGTGGAATAAACCTTTAAATCTCTTTATCATTAAAAATGGATTGATATTAGATGTTTTGAAAACTTCTTCAACCGATGATGATTGGCAAAAAATTACATTTATTGATCCTGAACCAGGGTTAAAAAACCAAACTTATTACCGTGTTGAATTACATGATGACGTATTAAATTTGCCCTATCGAGGAATTATTTGGCGGGACTTTTCAACAATGCGAGTCCTGAGTAATCCAATTTGGGTGGGTAGAAAAAAATGACGATAAAGACAGAAAGAATAATGGAATTTAAGGTTCTTAGATTTTAGAAGGTAAAGTTGAAATGGAAAAAGATTTAAAAAGTCCCGCACAATTGATGCCTCTTGAAAACACAATTAAAGAGGTGTATCAACAGCCTGAGGTGGTTGATAGTGCATTAAGAAATAACCACAATAGTGTCTGTGAATTAGCAAAAAAAATCATTGACGAGGATATAAAAAAAATATTAATCGTCGGCTCGGGCGATTCTATGTTTATGGGACTGAGTGTTCAACAAGCATTTCATAGCTATAGTGGTATTACGTGTAGTGTAAAACAGGCATATGAGTATGCCGTCTTTGGTGAAATTGAAAGTAATGATATCGCTATTTTCGTAGTAAGCTCAAGTGGGCGTATCTCCACAACCCGAGATGCACTTAACCGTGCTTTAAATAGTAGTGCTTTGGTAGTTGGTGTTACTGATAATAGAAATGAGGAAAATCCGTTTTTCTCATTACCAAAATATGTTTTGGTCCCTGGTGGTCAAAAAATTGGCTGGCCAACACAAACAACAACTTCTACAATAGCAATTTTTATCGATTTAGCAATACAAATAGGAAAACTAAGCGGGAATCTTGAGGAAAAACAAGTAAATAATCTTTACGAAAACTTAATGGAAATTCCTCTCTTAATGCAACATGTATTGGATAAGAATTCTTTGATAATGCGACAAATTGCAGAAAAATTTGTTGGTAGAAAATCAATATATTTTATTGGTAGTGGACCTGGATACGGCGTGGCAAATATTGGTGGTGCTTTGATGGCAGAAGGACCACAAAAAATTGGTATTCCATTATATGTGGAAGAATTTCACCATTCTTTGCGGATTAACACTGTTGATCCTGATATGCCCATCTTTTTAATCGCTCCTAATGACCCTGCTTTTTCGCGTTACCTGGACACGGTTAGTTCGGGAAAGAAATGGGGTGGGTACCTAATTGCAATTACAGATAGTGAAGAGGAATACATTTTTAGTAATGTTAATTCTTCTATCATTATCCCTAAGGTTCCATATCAGATGAGTCCCTTACTTTCAGTTCTGCCTTTGCATTTATTCTGTATTGAATTGACTCAAATGGTTGTTAAAATGGGTCATTTAAGGCCCTGGTATTCAGTTTAAGATGAGATTTGATGTTTTTGCCTAAGCAGAAATTAATCCAAACAAAAACGGACATTGATGTTTTAGCCGTTGGCGGTATCGATATTGATTGGTTGCTTAAAATGCAAAAACTGCCTTCATTCGATGAAAAATTGATAGCAGATTATTTAGGACAATTTCCGGGAGGACCTGTAGGGAATTTTGCCTGTATTGCGAGCCAATTAGGCTTAAATGTCGCCTCAATGTGTACAATTGGGGATGATCAAGGCGGAAATTTGATTTTGAAGGATTTTCAGAATTACAACGTTGATGTTTCCTATGTAATTGTTGACCCAAATATTACTACTCCATTTGTGATCGTCATTGTTGATCCGACAGGAGAAAAGGCTGTCATAATTCCAAAGTTTCATCAAAACAGAGCGTTTTTAATCCAACCAGAGGCAATTAAGCGATCAAAATTTGTTTACATGATGGCTTCAGATTATGCTCATTTGAAGGAAGTTGCTGTAATAGCACATAATTCGGGAACTAAATTAATGGTTGATATTGAGCCTTCAGAAATACTTTTAGATGGGAAAATCTATGAGTTGCTGCCTTACTGTGATATTGCGTCTTTCAATGAACAGGGGTTTGAATGCACACTCGGTAAACCATTCTCAATGGATGCTTTAGTAGAATTGCTTGATTATGGACCAGAAGTAGTACTTGTTACTCGCGGAAATAAAGGTGTAGTCGCAGCAGATCACAACGAAATAGTACAAGTTCCAGCATATGATGTTCCAGTAAATGATACAACTGGTGCTGGAGATACGTTTAATGCCGCCTTTTTGTTCGGTACGTTTTGTGGTTACAACTTAAAGAAAAGAGTTGAATATGGAACCGCCGCTGCTGGAATCTTGATCCAATCCGTTGGTACTCGAACGAATTTGCCTACAGTGGAAATTATTGAGAATTTCATCAAGGAACAAAATAATTAGAAATTAGGAGATAAAAAAATGAACCAAATGATTGCTCAAATCGAAAGCCTTCCGGATTTAATCCGAGATCAATTAAAAACTTTAGATGATCGAATTAGAAATACATTTAATCATAATAATATTCTTTCCACGAAAAAAATTTTGGTGACAGGTTGCGGAGATTCTTATTTTGCGGGAAATGCTGTTCAGTTGGCGTTGAAAAAGTGGACGGGGTTGTCGGTTGATGTAGAGTCTTCTTTGCAAGCTGGTCGTTATGAACTACCATACACTTTAAAAAATTTTCCTAATAATCCAATGGTATTTGGGGTTTCAGTCTCAGGCGGCGTATCTCGTACTAATGAAGCAATAAATATAGCCAATGAAATTGGAGCTAAGACTGTAGCAATAACGACGAATTTAAGCTCAGATCTGGCTAAGGCCTCTGACATGGTGATCGATTCTTCTGTCCCAGAATTTGCCGATGCACCGGGCGTGCGTTCTTACCAGGTTTCAATGATGGTGCTTTATCTTATTGGTTTACATTTTGCTGAAGTAAATGGTCGATTGACCATGCAAGAAGCCGATTCTTTAAGAGATGAGATATTTTCCTCTGCCGATGTGATTTCTGCGACAATTGAAAATAACAAAGAAAAGGCCTTTGAGCTGGCAAAAGCGTTGAAATCAGAGACCAATTTTCACTTTATTGGCCATGGTCCAAACTTGGCAACAGCGGTGTTTTCTGCGGCGAAAGTAGTGGAAAGTGCAGGCCGTTATGCTGTTGGCCAGGACACAGAAGAGTGGGCACATTTTGAGTACTTTAATAATGTAACCAGAGATGTGCCAACATTTATAATTTCACCTGGATACCGAAGCCATGGTTTAGCGGCAAATTTTGTATCTCAAATGAATCGTATTGGTCGAAATGTGATTGCTGTTACACCTGAAGACGACCAACAAATTGCCCCTAATACCAAACTTCATCTCCCTGTTGTCGGTAAGGTTCGTGAAGAATTGACGCCCTTTGTCTACATGATCGCTGGAGAATTATTTTCTGCTTTTCTCGCTGAAACAGCTAGTCAAAAATTTTTCCGGAGTGATGATGAAAAATACCAGATAAAAGGGGATCATCGAAAAACTGCTCTCGTATCACTTAAGGATTTGGAATAGGGATTCTTGCAGGAAAATTAGGCGTCAATTTTTGGAAAATCCACGCATACTATTTATACAATAATTGGTATGCGTGGATGAGTATATCTTTTATGAGATATAAAATTACTTTCTTTTATTTTGTTCAATACTTGTCTGTTGGTATTTTAGGCCCTTATTTTGCGATGTATCTTTATCAAAAGGGATTTAATGGCACCCAGATAGGATTATTTCTTGGTTCTATGCCGATAGCCGTGATGCTGCTTCAGCCATTATGGAGTTACTTCAGCGATATATTTAATACACGTAGAAATTTATTAGTTATCAGTTGTCTTGGCTCAAGTGTATCTATGATTGGATTGGGAGTTTCGTCAGAATTCTCCGCTGTCTTGTTTTGGGTACTTCTTTATTCTGGCTTTAGGGCGCCTATTCAACCTATTAGCAATGCAATTACGCTTGATTATTTGGAACTTATTAATCGACCACAAGATTTCGGTCTTGTCCGACTTTGGGGGTCAGTGGCTTTTGTCGTTTCAAGCATATTACTAGGCGTTTTTTTTCTTGAAAAGCTGCTGACTATCTTTTCATGGATATTGCTCGGGATTTATTTATTATTGACAGGAATTAGCTTTTCCTTACCAAAACGAGGGAAAAAATATCAATACTCACTATTCGATGGTTTGCATTTTTTGCCTGAGAACCCAGAATTTGTTCTTTATTTAATAGGTATTGCTTTTATTGGAGCAACCCTCAGTATTTCGATAAGTTATCAAACATTATTTTTGGATATGATGGGAACCCCACCCTGGCTATTAGGACTGATTACATCCCTGCCAGCTTTATTTGAGATTCCCTTAATGCTTTTAATTTCCACACTTTTCAAGCGCGTATCTTGGAGCATAATGATTTTTATTGGAGCATGTGCGCTGCCAATTCGTTGGTTTTTCTATTTATTGATAACAGATCCGGTATGGGTTATTCCCACCCAAATTCTTCACAGTATTGCAGTGGTTAGTTTTATGGTTGTGGGCGTTTTCTTTATCGACAAATCTATCAGTGAAAAATGGCGTGCCACCAGTCAGGGCTTATATTCAACAGCAATGGGTGGTCTAGGATCTGGGGTTGGTTTATACCTTGCTGGTTATGTACTGGATTTATATGATGTCCGTATGATTTGGGCATTTAATTTAATTTTGGGTTTATTAGGCGTGATTTTTATCAAGCTCGCCTTAAGAAAGTTTGAAGAAGTAGAAAATTCAAAGAAAGCAAAGGTTGATACATGCCAAATTATGTAAGCCTATCCAATGTTTTTATTGATGACATCTTGATGTCTGATGGAAAAATGTATATTGGTGTACTGGGTGGTGCTGGTGTTCATGCAATGGCAGGTGCTCGGGTATGGTCTGAGAGTTTAGGACTAATAGCAAATATTGGGTTAGATTTTGAAAAAGATTTTTTAATTCTGCTCAAAGAATTGGGATTGGATATTTCCATGCTTCACAAAGGTCAGGAAAAGACTACCAGAGCTTGGCAAATTTTCCAACCTGATGAAGAGCGTATTGAAATATTTCGTGACAAAAACAATCTTGTTCATCAAATCAGTTTATCAGAAATTAATATCCCGAATACATATAAGAATGCAAAAGGGTACCATTTTCATTTTTCAGGAACTCTAGAAAAAGTTCTTGAAAACTTACACATTATTCATTGTTTTCATCCAGACATCAAAATAGTTATGGAACCGACAGTATCTGAAATTGGTTGGGGGAAAATTGAGTTTAGCAAAATTTTACCGTTGGTAGATGTTTTTTCGCCTAATTTAATTGAAGGACAGGAAATTACGGGAAATAAAATCCCAGAAAAGATCGTTGTTGACCTTGTTAATTGGGGTGCAAATTGTGTTGCCCTCAGGATGGGCGAACAAGGTTCTTTATTATTGTCGAAAGGGCATGAATTTGCTTGGATACCTCCTGTTTCAGCAAAGATTGTTGATGTCACTGGCGCGGGAAATGCTTATCTGGGAGGAATGCTTGTAGGCCTGTGTGAGGGAGACAATTTTATTGATGCCGCGCTAAAAGGCGCTGTTAGTGCTAGTTTTGCCATTGAACAATTTGGTGTTCGTTTGTTTGATCAAGATTGTATTCCAGAAAGAGAAATTAGATTTTCAATTGTAAAAAAGCAGCTTAATGAGTTAATGAAAAGAGAATAGAAAATGTTAAAACAACAATTAGTAGAACAGTACTTATCTTTAGAGGAAAATTTATCAAAGGAAAATATTCTGAAAACTCTAGAAAAAGTAGCAAATACGCTTGCCCCAAGCCAGTCCATTATGAAAACAAGATCTCCGGTGATTGAGCAACTGATTAATAATTATGAATTGGATAACGTGGTATTTACTTCTAATTATTTGGGAACAGGTAATGCAATGTTTTCGTCAAAGAAAGAATCCCCAAGTATTCTTTTTATTGCTCATCTTGATCAAATCAGTTACTTGGTTGATGAACAGACAGCAAAAAATGTATGGCGATTGATCCCTTATTGTAAGCATCTGTCACAAATTGACGTGCGAGGAAAAGCGCTGCGATATGATCTGAATAAAAACCGGTTTAGAGAATCTGCCGCAGGGACGATCTTCTCAGAGAAAATTGGAAATACAATGATACCTTTTTTTCGCACTTTGGAAGGTCAATTGGAGTCGGGTGACAGAATTGTTTACGAATTTCCTATAAATGTTGAGGGTGATTTGGTCTCGGGGAATATTGATAACGCTGCTGGTGTAACAGCTTGTCTTGTAGCAGGATCAGCATTATTCAAAGCTTATCCACAATCAAATGTCGGCTTTATTTTTTCTGATGAAGAAGAAGGTCCGTCAGATAACCCGATTTATTTTGCCCGAGGTGTCAGACGTTTGATGAATAAGATGGAAACGCCCGATGTTTGTATCATTATTGACGGCCATGGAGGCAGAGAAGGTGAAGACATTGGCGAAGGCACTTTCTTTACAGAAAAAACTGCTGGCGGTGAAGCAACCGTAACGCCACCAGAATTGTTTGTAAAGATAAAATCTATCGGTAAAGAGCTCCACCCCTTTGGAATCAATCTGTTTGAAGATACGGGAAGAGTGAGCAGAAGTGATGATATCCCCTGTCTTGCGGTTACTCCAAATGTAATTTCGATAGGATATCCATCTGTCAATCGACATCACGACCAGGGGCCACCAACGGCATCTCTGAAAGATTTGGCGAATCTTGCAAAAGTGATATTTTGGCTTGGGATAATGCTTGATAGAAATTATGAATAAATTTCACCGAGAAAAAATTAAAAACATAATATTTGACCTCGATGGGACGCTTATTCATGCTAATCCTCATAGGGCTAACTTCATCCAGGCGTTTCTCGAGAAAAATCAGATTAGAATGACGGCATCTCAGATAAAAGCTGCAGGTCGTTGGTCGTCCGAGTTTTGGATCAACGAAGGCTCTTCAGATTTCGGCCCTGATTGGAATGATTTGGAAGACCTTTTGATGTTTTGGAGATCATATTTGGATCAATATTATAAAATATTAGGTATCACAGAGGGTAAATTAGATAAGCTATTCAGGGAGTTGGCAGAATTGCTTATCAATATGAATCGAAAAGAATTCATAATGAAAGATACCAAAGAAGTGTTGCGATCACTCAAAATGGAAGGGTATCGATTAGGGGTTTTATCAAATCGGGATTTATCAATACAATCGGCTATTGATCGATTCTCCATGACTGATTTCTTTGACTGTGCATATTCAGCTGGAGAATTGGGCTCTTATAAACCGAACAAAATTGTTTTTGAAAAATATCTTGAAAAATTTGAAGGTATTCCTGAGGAGACCGTATATATTGGTGACAATTATTGGCTGGATGGTTTAGGTGCAAAAAATGCAGGATTATCCCCCGTTCTTTTTGATGTCTATGATTGGTATGAAGATAGTAAAATTCCAACAATCTCTCGCCTTTCGGAATTAAATAATCATCTAAATTAGATCAAATTTCAATTATTTCGAATTCTTAACTCAAGATTGCTGAGAGGGATAGCTGCACTGATTGGCTCTGAACAGGTTTACACCTGGGGTGCGTATGACGGGAC
>LDZT01005292.1_pt1 | contig 13993 bp, 11 predicted proteins | sample 615521 | NCBI WGS metagenome assembly LDZT01 (sample SAMN03408292, study PRJNA278302) | terrestrial metagenome | isolation source: oil reservoir sample SB1 | place: USA: Alaska, North Slope, Schrader Bluff formation | collected 2011-09
CAATACCATAAAAAGGGCATACTTTTTCATTATTTTGCAATTTTATCTTCTTGGATAATTACTATCTAAGACCATCGCGGAGCGATTTCGTTCTTCTTGAAGGGTTCTTCTTGTGTATTTTCTTTTCCTGTCTCGAAGTCACTCGCTTCCCAAACAAGGGAAGCAAAATGTCCGTCCCCTTGCTTCCCTTGTGTGGCGTCTTTTTGCATTTTATTTTAGCCTTTTAAAATTTCCAGCCGTTCACTGACAGCTTCCATGGCTTTCTTGAGCTCGGCCTCTTTTGTCTTTTCCTTTTCAACTATTTCAGGGGCGGCTTTTTTCAGGAAGTTCTCGTTATTCAGCTTGCCCTGCGTCCGCTGGAGGTCCTTCCCGCTGGCCAGCAGATCCTTTTCCAGCCGGGCGATCTCTTTCTCAATATCGATCAAGCCTTCCAGGGGCATGAAGATCTCCACGCCTCTGGCGACAGCGTGGATCGCCCTGGCGGGTTTTTGCTCCAAAACCGAGGAAACCTCCACCCGGCAGGCTGCAAGCTGTTCAAGATAGGAAGACCAGCTGTCGAGGAAATCCCTTTCATGTTCTCCGGGCGCAAGCAGGATAACAGCGGCTTTTTTACCAGGCGGGACGTTCATTTCACTTCTCAAGCGCCGGATCGAGCGGGTAATTTCCATCAGGTCGGCCATCCCCGACTCGGCGACGGGGTCCCGCAGGCTTTCTTCAGGCTCCGGCCAGGGGGTTTTCATGATCGTTTCTCCCTGGTGGGGCAGGCGCTGCCAGATATCTTCAGTTATAAAAGGCATGAAGGGGTGCAGGAGTTCCAGCGTCCCTTTCAGGACCCTGACCAGCACATGCCGGGCTGTCTGCCGGCCCGCCAGGTCTTCACCGTAAAGCCTTGATTTGCACAGCTCCACGTACCAGTCGCAGAATTCGTTCCAGGTAAACTCATAGATGATTCTGGCCGCTTCTCCCAGCTCGTAGTTTTCCAGGCAGGCCGTTACGCTAAAGGCTGTTTCCCGAAAATGGCTTAAGATCCACCTGTCGGCCAGTGTATAGGATTTGCCGGACAGATTTGCGCCGGGATCGAAATCCTGCAAGTTCATGATCACAAAACGCGAGGCGTTCCAGATCTTGTTGACGAAGTTGCGCGCCCCGTCCAGCCTCTCGAAATGAAAACGCAGGTCGTTGCCCGGAGTGTTTCCGGTAACAAGCATGAAGCGCAGGCTGTCCGCCCCATATTCCTCGATCACGTCGATAGGGTCGACTCCGTTGCCCAAAGATTTGCTCATTTTACGCCCCAGCGCATCCATGACCAGCCCGTGGACGAAAACCTCCTTAAAAGGAACTTCGTTCATGAAGGCCAGCCCGCTGAAGATCATCCTGGCCACCCAGAAAAAGATGATATCTCTTCCCGTAACCATTACCGAAGTCGGGTAATAGTAGTTAAGTTCCTCGGTCTGTCCGGGCCAGCCCAGGGTGGAAAAAGGCCAGAGAGCTGAAGAAAACCATGTATCCAGCACGTCGGGGTCCTGTTCCAGGTCTTTGCCGCCGCAGCGCGGGCAGCTTGCAGGGTCTTCGGACGACGCGATTATATTATCGCACTGCAGGCAGTACCAGACGGGGATTCTGTGTCCCCACCAGAGCTGCCTGGAAATGCACCAGTCCCGTATATTTTCCATCCAGTTCAGGTATATTCTCCCAAAACGCTCCGGAATGTAAGTTATCCTGTTTTCCCGGACAGCCTCTATGGCCGGTTTGGCCAGGGGGTCCATCTTCACAAACCACTGCCGGGAAAGCATCGGCTCGATGACTGTATGGCAGCGGTAGCAGTGGCCGACGGCATGTTCATGATCCTCGATCTTAATCAGGTATCCCCGTTCGTCGAGGTCTTTGATAATGCGTTTGCGGCATTCCCAGCGATCGAGGCCCCGGTAAACCTCTCCGGCGTTTTCGGTCATTGCCGCGTCGGGACCGATCACCTGCGGCGAGTCCAGGTTATGCCTTTTGCCGACCTCGAAGTCGTTGGGATCGTGGGCGGGGGTTATTTTGAGGGCCCCGGTTCCAAACTCCCTGTCAACGTACTCATCGGCGATGACGGGCATTTCCCGGCCGACCAGGGGAAGGATCAGTGTTTCCCCGACTATGCTTTTAAAGCGCTCGTCTTCGGGGTGCACGGCCACAGCCACGTCTCCAAGCATTGTTTCGGGACGAGTGGTGGCAATGATCACACTTTTCCCGCCGCGCTTGGCGGGATACTTTATATAATACAGATGTCCGGGAACCGGCAGGTGCTCTACTTCGATGTCGGAAATGGTTGTGTGGCACCTGGGGCACCAGTTGACTATATAGTAATCACGGTAAATGAGGCCCTGCTCATAGAGCCGGATGAAGACTTCCCTGACCGCCCTGGAGCAGCCCTCGTCCATGGTAAAACGCTCGCGATCCCATTCGCAGGAAGCTCCCAGCCTGCGCAGCTGCCGGGTGATGTGCCCGCCGTATTTTTCTTTCCAGGCCCAGACGCGCTCGAGGAATTTCTTCCTGCCCAGTTCTGTCCTGGACGTTCCCTCGCTGGTTAGTTGTTCCTCCACCTTGGCCTGGGTTGCTATGCCGGCATGGTCAGTGCCCGGCAGCCACAGCGCGTTGTACCCCTGCATGCGGCGCCAGCGGGTCAGGATATCCTGCAAAGTGTTATCCAGGGCATGTCCCATGTGCAGCTGCCCGGTTACATTGGGCGGGGGCATGACAATGCAGAAGGGTTCTTTTTCCCTGTTCACGGCAGCGTGAAAAAATTTATTTTCTTCCCAATAACGGTACCATTTCTCTTCGACCAGCCCGGGATCGTATGTAGTGGCCATTTGTTCGGGCATTAAAATTTCCTTCCCTTTCCGGATTTTATTCTTTCGTCTAAAATATGTTATCCGTTTAGGGTAAAAGTGTCAACTTCATTGGTACAAGTTCTTTCTGAAACAACCGGGTTATTATGCGCCGGTCTTAATTCCTTTCACGCCGCGGACCGCTGCGACAAGCAGCGCCAGAATGGGCATACCGAAATAAATAAGACAGCTGTGGTTCCTGAATAGCTTTAAAAGGCAGACAATACCGGTCGAGCTGGGAAGTAATATGTTCAGTGAGAAAATTATTACTCCCAGTGGAAGAACAAGGGGTTTTTGATCCGTAATCCTGAATACCTTGCAGTAGATGCTTGTAAAAATGTATAAATTAATGCCTACGGCAAGAATTGCGCTGATGCTCCAGAGAAAAACATAGATCGACTCGAACCTATGAAAGAACGTTCCAAACTCGATTGACCTGGTTAACGCCAGCATGGGAATGGTTAATTCAGTGAATACAGCTTTTGGAAAAGTCAAGCTGAGAGATAACAGGACTGCAAAGATAAACATTCCGGAAAATAAAATGGCTGTCAATCCCCCCTTTTTAAAGTGGTCAATACCTTGAAGTGAATTGATTAATACCGCCAGAAACAGAATATCCCCGTAAACGGAGCACCTTGTCAGGCCTACTATGGCAAGATGCCCAATTCCCCCGTCAAAAAGGGGAAAAAGATTGTAATATTTATACAGAGGCACAGAAAGTATGAGAATACTTATAATGCCGATTAAGTAAAGATAGACGAAGGAGGAAAATATTCTGGCAATGGTTTCAAAACCCAGGTAGGTTAAAATCAAAACCGGTATCAGAAAAAAGATAATTATCATACTTAGGGGAGTGGTTGGGTAGACATACGCCTTGATCGCTTCTGAAAACTCACGTGTAAACAGGACTGAAATAAAAACAACTGTTGCGGCTATTATAATGCTGATTATGCTTCCCGCTATTTTCCCAAAAACCGTTTCAAACACTGAAACGAGGTCCTGCCCGGGAAACCTTTTCATAAGCAGGAAGATGAACAGAAAGCTAACCAGGGTTATAGGGACAGCAACTAATTGCACAAGCCAACCCGCCGGTCCGGCCAGTTTCGCCAGTTGGCCGGGATCGATGAAAAACAGCTTAGCTGTAACAGCTATTAAGACAATACAGATTGTCTCATAAACTCCAATCTTTCCTTCCGTGAGCAATATCTTTACTCCCTTCCTGTAAGGCGGCCCTCACTTGATTCGTCCCTTTGATAACTTTGGCTTTTTATTTTATTAAGGGCATTTATTTATCGGCTCTTCTTTCGCGTTTCCACTAAAAGCAGTAAAAGAAAACTGAACACCTCTATTGAGAAGGCCAAAGTAAATTTATCTCAATATAATTATAGCCAGAAGAGGTATAACCAGCGTCAGCGCTGCCAGAAACAGCGTCCCGGCCACTGCCGGCCAGTCGCCCTCGATCCAGTTGTACCTGGCAAACCCCAGCAAACGGCCGATGGCGAAAAGGATCAGAAGGTAACCGACATATCTCATTCCGCAGCCTCCTCCCCTCTATTGACAAAGTACGATTACTTGAAAATCATGCCGGTTCTACGGATAATAAAGTCGACATCTGTGTTTACCTGCGCGGTGGGGAACTTTTCAGGCCAATTATAGTTGTCCCATTCTTTTTCGTAAAGAAAGTGGGTTACGGCTCTCCTGCCGAAACCGAAAATATCCGAACGGAACTCGTTCTGGCATTCGTCGACCAGGCTGTCCATCCGTTCTTCGATCTCTTGCTCAAAAGCTCTTTCCAAAACAGCCTTTTTCTCTTTTTCTTCATAGCAAATGCCGCTCTGTACGGCCAGGATTTCACCCTCCAGCCTCACCGTCAGATCTACTACAGGGCGGTCGCCTTTTACATTAACCTTAATCTGGGTTCTTCTGGCCGGGCGCACGTCAAGTGCCACAATGTAATCGGGATTCTCAGGATCTTTGATTGTAAAGAAACCTCTTTGAAGATCGCCTGTCACCATACCCAGGACTCTCGTTTCCTCACCGTCCAGGGCGCCGACCATCTTTGGGCCGCGGAAGACAGCGGCGCCGAAGAAATCCCTCTTGACACCTCCTTGACGGGGAACTTCCCCGGCAACGTACTCCCCGCCGCTGACCGACTCCTGATGCTCACCCCCCCCGGGCTGCTTTAATTTAAGCGGGTTCACTCCGCCCAGTATAGCCACAGGTTCTTCAATGTCTGATTTCAGACCATTGTAAAGATCAAAAAACCTCCCCCGGGGCAAGAAAGAATCCCTGACCTGCTGAGAAAGAATCAGCGAAAAGGCTTTGGCCGGGCGCATGCTTAAGAAAGTCTTATTTTGCGCGATAAAATCGGAGGCCTTTCCTCTGCTGATGACTATATGCGTGGATTTTCTGAATTCCCTGAAGCGCGGCAGGTCTATGACGTATTTTTCAAAATCACCTGATCTGGCCATTTCCTCGGAAAAGACAACATATTTCGAGTGCATAAGGGAGATCCTTCTGGATGTGGTTATATTTGCGATATTAATGCCGGTAAATAAGGAAGGGCATTCTACAGTCACGGACTCGGTAGCGCTAGCCTGCCCGCCGCCTTTTTTTTGGCTTCCGCCTTCACCCTGGTCCCTGAAGCTGGCTATCTGCAGGGTAAGCCGCAGTTTGTCGGTCACACCTTTATCAAAACCCATTACTAGGACGTAGGCCAGGTCGTCCGGCTCCCAGCGGTCGTAGCAACCGGTCGCGCCAATAGGCAGTATGACGACAATAAGCAAGACGAGGATTATTTTTTTAATCAGGCTGCTGCGCACAGGTCTTAACTCCTTTCTTGCCGCGGGCCGCTGCAACAAGCAGCGCCAACAGGGGGATTCCAAAATAAACCGCCCAGCCGAAACTGTCCCTGATTAAAGGTGTGAGGCTTACCACAGTGGTTAAATCGGGTATTAAAAGACAAAGTGGGAAGGTTATTATTCCCAGCGGGAGAACTTTTCCGAAAACTGTCTCAAACACCGAAACAAGATCCTGCCCCGGAAATCTTTTCATGAGCAGAAAAATATATAGAAATCCAACAGTGGAGATACAGACAGCGATAATATGGCCAAACCAGCTGGCTGAACCGACCGTTTCCACTAATTGTCTTGGACTGGTGAAAAATAACTTGGTCACAATTGCAACTGAAATCAGGCAAACAGCCTCAAAAACCCCTATCTTTCCTTCCCTGAGCATTTTCTTTACTCCTTCTCCCCGGAGGGAGGTTCTCCCTTAACCCAGCCCCTTGAGATTTTGGGCTGTCTTATTTTGTTAAGGGCATTGACCTCGTCGGCCCTTCTTTCAAGCTCCCAGACGGGGTACCTGATTAAAAATCTGCCGGAATCTTTCGTCCTCGGCCAGAAAGGAGCAAAGAAGGGAACTCCGAAGCTTTTCGCGCTGGCGCCGAGAGCTCCGGCTATCACGAGGCCGGCCGACATGCCGAAGAAGCCGAGCGTGGCTCCCAGAGCAATAAAGCCAAACCTGATCAGCCTTGCCACGAAGGCGAGAGAATAGGACGGGATCGCAAAGTTGCCCAGGGCGGTGACAGCGACGATGATGATCAGGATGGGACTTACTATGTTGGCGGCGACGGCAGCCTGTCCCAGAATCAGCGCCCCGATAATTCCCAGGGTGGTTCCGATTATTCCGGGCACCCTGAGCCCTGCCTCGCGGATCAGCTCGAAAGCCCCTTCCATAAGCAAAATCTCGATGATACTCGGAAAGGGCACGGCTTCCCTCGAGGAGGCGATGGAAACCAGCAGCTCCGTGGGGATCATCTCCTGGTGGAAATTAACCAGGGAGATGTAAAGCGCCGGAAGCAGGATTGCAATCAGCAGGGCAAAGATTCTGACCAGCCTTAAAAAAGTGCCGAACTGCCAGCGCAGGTAGTAGTCCTCGGGAGAACTGAGCATCGAAGCCAGTGTGACGGGAACGACAAGGGCAAAGGGAGCGCTTTCCGACAGGATGGCCACTCTCCCCTGCATCAGGTGGGAGGCGACCTGGTCCGGGCGCTCTGTATTGATTACCTGGGGCATAATCCCCCAGGGGTTGTCCTCGATAAACTGCTCGATCGCTCCGTCGCCCATGGCGAAATCGGTCCTGATGCTTTTCAGCCTTCTCTTGACCTCTTTGACCAGCGACGGATTGGTGATCCCCCTGATATACATGATGCTTGCCCCGGACCGGTCGGCTGAGCCGATGGTCAGGAACTCGTTAATCAGGTTTTTGTTCTTGATAATCCTTCTAATCTGGATCATGCTGGTCTTTAGGTTTTCGGTGAAGCTCTCCTGGGAGCCGCGGATAACAGCCTCGGTGGTGGGCTTCTCGATGCCCCTTTTCTCAAAGCCACTGGTTTCGATGGCCAGGCATTTTTTACAGCCGTCTATAAACAGGATGGTAAGCCCGAACAGCGCCTGGGTGACTGCGCTGTCGTAATCCGTCAAATCCGTTACCTGGTTTACAGATAAAACATTTTCTTTAATGTATTCGAAAATGGAGCCGCCGTCGTACTTATCATATAAGATACGGTTCATCAGTTGCCTCAGAATGAAATTGTTGATTACGTCCCGGTCGGCCATGCCGTCTATAAAAACTATAAAGGCATCCACTTTCCCGTTAAGTTTGAAATCACGCACTACTACATCGACACTGGTGGGAATATTGAGTTCCTCTTTGATTAAATCCCTGCTGATATTTATGTCGGGTGATATGCCGGTTTCTTCTTTTGCCCCTTGATCCGATTCGCTTTTTTTGTCTCCGGCCGCATTTTGCCTTTCTTTACCGGGTTTTTTCAGGCTTTTAGCCCTTCTAAATAAACTTGCTCTGGTTTGATTTTTTATCTCTTTTTCTTCCCCAACCTCAACATCATCTTTAACGTTATCCTTATCCTCTTTCTCATTCTTTTCCTTTTCGGCGGCTGCCTTTTTTAGATCTTCCTGGTCCAGGTAGTACTCCAGGTCTGATTTCTCAATCTTTTCGGGGGCTGTCCGGCAGCTTTCCTCGTCCCCGGTTTCAGGCAGCACGAAAGTATCGTGCTCAGGCGGCCGGTAGGCAAATATCGAACACAACTTTGCAAAGAAACCCTGTTTTTTCTCTTCCGCCAAGGTTTTAAATCCTCCAAGCATAGTTCACAGAGTATATTCTTTGCACTTCATCTTGAAAAATACATTTTACCCTGATCATGGTGGATGGGTGCACCGCGGGGACGAGGTTGTCGACACACAAACAGCAGCCTGGCCAAGGCGGTTGAATAGGGGCAATTGACCTCCCTAAGGCAAGTTAATTTTCAGGATGGATATGTTAAACGGGCGTGAACTTTCCGGTATGTATTTTAACAGTATAATAGTAAGGTCCACTTGTTCAAATTATTTTGGTATGATCAAGAACCGGAAGACCTTGAATATTCTGCTTGAAAAAGGGGAAAGAGATTCTGTAATAAGGTAAAAAACGGCGGGGTGATCTGGACATGAAATTCTCTTTTACTGATGTATTCTGGTTTTTATTTCTTCTGCTGGCATTGTTGCCGATGTGGAAACAGCGCGGCCTGGAGGGCATGCGGATCAGGCTGATCAGGAATTTGGAGAAAAAGCGCGGCACGAGGCTGATCACAATTATCCACCGCCAGGAAGCAATTAGCTTTCTGGGGATTCCCATCTCGCGCTACATAAATGTTGAAGATTCCGAGGCGGTTTTAAGGGCGATCCGCCTTACCCCCGATGATATGCCCATCGATCTTCTGCTGCACACACCGGGAGGCCTTGTACTGGCTGCAGAACAGATTGCCCGCTCGCTTCAAAAGCATAAGGCAAAGGTAACAGTATTTGTCCCTCATTACGCCATGAGCGGCGGCACCATGATCGCCCTGGCAGCCGATGAGATAGTAATGGACGAAAACGCCGTGTTAGGCCCAATCGATCCCCAGCTGGGCAATTACCCGGCAGTTTCAATTGTAGAGACGGTGCATAGCAAGGGAATAGACAGAGTTGACGACCAGACACTTATTCTGGCCGATATTGCTACAAAGGCAATCCGGCAGGTAGAGGACTTTATCTCTTCGCTCCTGGAAGAAAAGATGCCCGCGGAGGATTCGAGAAAAATTTCAAGGCTGCTTTCCGGCGGGTCCTGGACCCATGATTACCCCCTTACACTTGAAAAGTTAAGGGATTTCGGCCTGAAAGTACAGGTAGGTTTACCGGAAGAGATCTACGATCTCATGGACCTTTACCCGCAGCCTCCCCAGCGTCGGCCTTCGGTGCAGTATATACCCCTGCCATATGATAGAGAAAGGCAAAAAAGGTAATAATAAAAACTGGTTAAAAGGCAGATTAAAAATGGAGGTACTTTTAAAATGCAACTGCCACCTGGAGAAAGATCGATTTTAGCCAGTTTTCCTTCAACAGAAGCAGCCCAAAAAGCCGCCGGAGCCCTGCGGGAGGCAGGTTATGATGAAATCCAGATCGACCGGATCTCACGTTACGGGACGAGTTTCAACGCGAAATACAACAACCCCGCCAACAACGCCGCATCGCAGACAGGACTGACGCTTTTTTCATCGGGAACAAGCGGCATGGGGAATGCGGAAGAAGTATTGTTAGGAACGGACCCGTCAGTAAGCGGCTACGGCGACCACAACTACGGTTTGGCGGGAGGCCGGGCCTTTTTGCTGACGCTGGTAACCTCTTCCGACCTTATTGATCAGGCTGCGGAAATAATCAAACAGCACGGCGGGACGGTTTAATCACTGGTCTTTGATATCTTTAAAAAGATCCCGGCGAGCCGTCAGATAAAGTTTAAAAAGCCTGTTTGGCCCGATAAACCAGGCCACGATCTTTGGCTTTACCTTTTTGCCTCTCCATTTGTCAAGATAAATAACCGCGCCCATTTTTAAAGTACTCCTCCGGTTGGCTTCCTGGTAAGATTCTGCCCAGTAAGAGTATATTTTAAAGAAAGTTAACATATTCTTTCAAAGTGTCTATCCAAAAAGGGGCTGTCCCGGACCGGACATATACCACACCGGGATTACCCCCTTTTTTTTGCATAATTATTAATGTTTAACAACAACCACATTGATAGCTTTTACCAAAGCATTTACACGGTCGCCTTTTTTAAAGCCCGCCTCTTCCAGACTATCTCTCGTCATCACGGACGTGAGCCGGATATTGTTATCCTGTCACCCGCCAACTCAGATGGTTACCTGGGCCATAACATTGTCCGATTTGACATCCTCAATCTCGCCATAAATGTTATTACGCACACCCGCTTCCAAAAAATCACCTCCGCAAAAGAAGTTTTACAGAATTATTTTTTCCAAAAAAAATATTTTCAATACTTTGAGCGGTAACTCAGTTCGATATGTGTAAGGGGAAAGAAGCTGGTTAAACACTCTGTAAACAGCTATGCTTATTGAAGCGGAAAAAAATTGGCAGTTTCTTTTTCAGTAAATATTCAGCAATTACTAAATCATTGTTCAGGTTTTTTTTAGGGGAGATTCAGTTTAAGAGTATATACTAAACAACGCCGGGCGGCAGATTACCAATCCTGGAGTTTATCACCGGTGACGGCTTCGAGAAGGGAAAAGGCAATGCCGTTTATTAAGAAACACTTCCTCAAAATCATCCTGCTGCTGGTTTTGCTGTCAGCCGGTACTTTATGCGTTTATACAACCTGGGAATACGGCCGAAATTCCGCTTCAACACAGACTAAAATCGAATCCCGTCATTTCACGGATAATGAAAGAAGACATGTCTTTAAAGCCCCTGATCAGGCGCCGCGAGGGCAAATTTCTGACACCAACCGGCGCCAGCGTATGCCTGCCGGCCAGGGCATGGGGCAGGGAAACAGCAGAGCAGGTTCCGGCGCTGATTATCCCGTTCTTGTTTCTTCATTGGCTTTTTTTGCTTTATTCGCCGCCGCTTACTACCATTTTGTTTATAGGAATACAAAAATCGATCCCCGCCAGACAGGGTTAATAATGCTGACCCTGCTCCTGTCAGGGCTGTTTTTACGGGTCTTCTTCTCCATAACGACGCAGGGGCACCCCTTTGATATTAATCTTTTTAAAAACTGGGCGGCCAGCGCGGCGAATAACCTTTTTAACTTTTATTCCGGTCCCGCAGCAAGCGATTACCCGCCATTATATATCTATATTCTGTTCTTAATCGGGAAGATTTCCAGCATCCCGGCGGTAAGCCCGTTTTTAACATCGCTTATCAAGCTGCCGTCAATTTTGGCGGATATCGCCACCTCCCTGGTGATTTACCGCCTGGCAAAAAAATATCTTACCCTGGAAATGAGCGTCCTTGCGTCGGCATTTTATATATTTAACCCGGCGGTAATCATCAATTCCGCCATCTGGGGCCAGGTGGACTCCTTCTTTGCCTTGCTGGTTGTTTCAGCGGTAACTTTGCTTTCGGAAAAAAAGTCAAGCTGCGCTTCTTCTCTATTTACCGCTGCTGTATTGATGAAACCACAGGGAATAATTTTTCTGCCCGTCCTGTTCTTCGAGTTGATCAGGAGGAAAAATCTCAAGAATTTCCTCAAGGCTGGAGTTTCCGCTCTTATAACGGCTGTGGTTATCGTACTCCCGTTTTCACTGCAACAGGACGCGTTATGGATTTTCAGGCTTTTTTCCAAAACCATAGCAGAGTATCCCTACGCCTCGGTCAATGCCTTCAACTTTTTCAGTCTGATCGGCAAAAACTATGTGCCTGACACTGTCAACTGGTTGGGCTTGAGCTTACACCACTGGGGTATGATCTTTATTGCCGCCGTCACCGCGTTTGCCTGGTTTATTTACATAAAAGGGAGCAGCCGGGCGTTTGCCTCCGCCGCGGCTTTGCTTCTGATAGCCGGTGTATTCACTTTTTCCACCAGCATGCACGAAAGATATCTATTCCCGGCCGCCGCTCTGGCTATACTGTCCTTCATCTACCTGGGGGATAAAAGACTGCTTCTGTTATCGGCGGGTTTCAGCTTAACAACTTACATCAACACCCACGTTGTTCTCTTTGCAACCCTTAAGGGGGTCAATGCCGCGCAGTACAGTCCGCTTATGGTATGTACTTCACTCCTGAATATATTTTTGTTTATTTACCTGGCCAAAGTTTTAGCCATCCATGCAGGGAAACGGAACACTTCTTAATCTCCGATAATCGCTTAACTCCCCCCTGCAACAACAAAGAACCCTCGTCCAATCGGACAAGGGTTTCATACTATGCCTGTTATATCCATTTAAGCGTAGAGAAGAGGAGGTTTTCCTACATGTCACTAAGAATGTTTCACAGAAGACCTTCTTTCACTTTTATTTTTATTTACCAGGCGCGCCATAGTTAAACATTACCACATAAGATTCTAAACTACCTTAACGAATGCTTAAAGAATACTTAAAGAACGCTTAAACACAATCCATGAGAATACAAGGGAGAATACAAGGGAACGGTTCTTGTGTATTGACCTAGAGTCATGTATGCCCGCCTGCAGGCCATCCTTAATGGGATGCTGGATCGGTTAGGAGTTAGGGTTGATTTATTGTTGGTTTGAGTTGAGTTTGATAGCAAAACGCCTTTTTAAGAAAAAAGAGCTAAAAATCTCTAAAAGAAACATTAGAGAAATTTTTTGCTTATCTTCTCACCGTTGAAAGAGAAAACAACATTTTTGCTATCAATTACAGTCTCCAGGTGTACTTTTCTCCCCCATATCTGGTATACGTAGGGAAGGGTCTTTTCCAGGCAGAAAACGTCCAACTCAACCCCTTCGTAGATATGCTTCAGATACAGGTCTCCCTGCTTTCCGTAATCGCCGTCATCCACCACAAGGTAGGGGAAACCGCAGTTGGTCAGGCTGCTGACAATCACGTCCCGGACTACCCTCCAGTCCTTTTCCACTACTTTCCATTCAGTGCCCTGCTTTTTATACAGGTAAAGATCCATCTCCTCGATGAGATCTCTGCTCAGGTAGTTTCTTAAAAAGGAAATGTCGTTTTCGGATTCCCTTACCTCAAAGATCTTTTTTCTTCCCTTGCCTTCAACTCTTTTGTACTTTTCCTTTTCTTCCTTACTGGGTTGGTCCCAGCTTTTTTCTATAGCCTCGTATATCTTGAGGCCTATTAGATAGGGGTTTAGGTGAAAACGGGAAGCCTGAACAACCCCCGTATGCATTTTGGCAAACTCTAAAGCCTCGTCCTCAACCAAGTCCAGTTCGCGCATTATCTTCAGGTGCCAGTAGGTTGCCCAGCCCTCGTTCATGACTTTGGTTTCCATCTGCGGCCAGAAATAGAGCATTTCCTGCCTGATTACTGAAATTATGTCCCGCTGCCAGTCTTTAAGGTCGCGGGAATGCTCCATCAAAAAGAGCAGCAGGTCCTTTTGAGGGCTTTCGGGGAATTTCAATGTATCTTCGCTTTTACTTTCCCGGTTGGGCCGATCAAGTTCCCAGAGGTCATCATAGGGCGTATCTCCGGGTTCCTTTTTCCTGTTCTTTTTGGGGTTAAGGAAGTAGCGAGAATCGACATGCTCCTCAATAGAAATAACCGCGTCCAGGAATGATTCAACCTTGTCTTTGCCGTATTGCATTTCGTAGCCCCTGAACCGTTCCGCCGCTCCCGCCATGGATTCGACCATATCTCGGGTGGTGCGTTGGAAATGAACGTTATTCTTAAAGAAATCACAGTGGGCGAGCACATGTGCTATGACCAGCTTGTTTTGAACAAGCGAATTACCTTCCAGCAGGAAAGCGTAACAAGGGTTGGAATTGATCACGAGCTCGTAGATACGGCTCAGGTTGTAATCGTACTGGGTTTTCATCTTGTGGTAGGCCTTGCCGAACGTCCAGTGTGAATAACGGGTGGGCATGCCGTATGCCCCAAAAGTATAAAGTATGTCAGCCGGGCATATTTCAAAAAAAATATCGTAGAAGTCAAGCCCGAATTCTCTCGCTATGGCAGTTATCTTTTCAACGGCTTTTTCCAGCAGGCGCAGTTCGTCATTTGCCATAAAAATTCTCCATTCCGCCGCTGTCGCTGGCGGCACAAATAGTAATGAAAAATGGTGGCGACTTTCACCATGATGGTAAATACTTAAGCTGAGGAG
>LDZT01005190.1_pt1 | contig 13981 bp, 11 predicted proteins | sample 615521 | NCBI WGS metagenome assembly LDZT01 (sample SAMN03408292, study PRJNA278302) | terrestrial metagenome | isolation source: oil reservoir sample SB1 | place: USA: Alaska, North Slope, Schrader Bluff formation | collected 2011-09
GGGCGGCGCTGCCGCCGATGCCCGCGGCGACCACGGCCACACCGCCAAGACCGAAGGTGATGGCCAGTAGGATGACCACCACGCGCATCCAAGCCGGGGTGTTCGACTTGTCCACAGCCATCGGCGTGCGTGTCGACTTCTTCGCCATTGCGCTCCTTACACGATCACAGGCGTGGACCGTCCGGCCCCGCCCACTGATATCACTACTCGCCGGTGGCCGGCGCTTCGTCGGTGGCCGACGTGTCCGTCGATCCGCCCATGTCGCCGACCGGAGGATGTCCTTCCGGCAGTTCGCCGGTGTCCAGCTGGTCGGGACTGAGCTGTGGCGCTGTAGAGCCCGTAGCAGGCGTCGCGGTCCCTGAAGACGAGACCGTGCCGCCGTCGGGGATCACGAACCCGATGATGACACCCAGAAGCAGACCGATGACCGTCATCAGAGCCGCCACGGTCAGGCTCACCTGCTTCTCGATGAGGCTGCCGCCTGCGGCGGGAGCTGCAGCGGCTGCCGAGCCGCGCGCCGCCGCCTTGGGTTCGCTCTTGCCTGAACGCTTCGGGGCGCTTTTCTGGGGCTGACGGGACGAGGGCTTCGGGGCCTTCTCGGCCACCTCTTCCTCCTCGTCGAAGAAGAAGTCCTGGTCGCTCACGTACCGATACCTCCTCGATAGTAGGACGACCGCGAGCTCACCTATGGCTGCGGTCCCGCGAGATTATAGCATCGACCTTCGGGGCGAACGCCGCGTCCCCGGCCAGCCTGTGCTCCGCGTTGCGGATGCCCAGCATGGCGATGGTGGCGGACACGAGCGCTCCCACGACCCCGGCCGTCTCCGGCTCGAGACCTGCCCACGGTCCAAGCAAGAAACCCGCCAAGTAGCCGGCGAGAAGCGAGAAGACCGGCACCAGGAAGACGGCGGCGGCGGCGCGCGCGCGGATCGTGTCGGGGATCACCACGTCCACCACGTCGCCGACAGTGGAACCCAGCCCGTCGGCGACGTCATGCATCACCGTCTCCCCGCCCTCTTCCCTCGAGCAGAGCGTGCACCCGCCGCATCCCGCCGAGACCTGCATCAGGACGTCCACTGCCCCGTCGTGAACGGTGATGACCTTGCCTCGCTCACGCATTCGTGTCAGTCCCTGATCTTCCGCCGGATATCCTGGAAACGCTCGCGCATCGGCTCGGTCTCCACAGACAGGTGTTGACCGCGCTCATAGAGCGCCCTGCCGTCCACCATCGTCAACAGCACGTCTTCCTGGTTCGACGTGTGCACGACAGCGCTGTACGGGTTCTCGGTGGGCACCTGGTAGCTATGCGAGAGGTCCACCGCGATGATGTCGGCACGCTTCCCCGGCTCAAGCGAGCCGGTGATGCGGTCGAGCTTGAGCGCTTGCGCGCCGCCGATCGTGGCGAGACGCAGGAACTCCTCGGCGGTGAAGAAGCCCTTGCTGCCCAGCAAGCTGCGCTGGACGAGCAGACCCGTGCGCATCTCGGCGAAGAAGTCGATCGTGCTGTTCGACGCCGGTGAATCGGTACCGATGCCCACGCGCAGCCCCTTGGCGAGGAAGTCGCCGAGGGGGGCGGTGCCCATGGCGAGCTTGGCGTTGCAGCGAGCGCACAAGGCCACCGCCACGTCTGTGCGCTCAAGGATGGCGATATCATCCGAGTCGACGTGCACGCAGTGGACCGCGAGCACGTTGGGGATCTCGAGCACGCCCCACTGGTACACGTACCGCACCGGGCTCACGCCCGTTGGCATCCATGCCTCTTCGCCCCATCCGGACTGTGTGCGGAAGTCCTGCCCGAGCGGAGACGATCCGTACTTCACGAAGTCGTACTCGTCCCTGCTGCCGGCCAGGTGGAGCGAGACATGCGTGTCGTTCGTCCCCACAGCCTCCGCCACCGCCTGGAACAGCCGCGGATGGCACGTGTACGGGCCGTGCGGCGCGATGCCGATCGACATGCGCGCTGTGTTCGATCGCGCCTCCCACGCCCGCATGTCGTCGAACGCGGCGGCCACCTCGGCCTCGGCCTTCCCGGCGTCCATCGACGATACCTCGCGATAGATGACCGCGCGCAGGCCAGCGCTGTCCGCCGCCTCGAGGGATGCGCCCGAGTACGTCACGTCGGCGATGGTGGTGATGCCCGAGCGTATCGCCTCGGTCGAACCGAGCACGGCCGATTCACGCCAGTCGTCCTCGGTCAGCCGGTCCTCCAGCCGCTGCACCTCCATCTTCCAGCGCGTGTACGGCAGATCGTCCACGACGCCGCGGAAGACCGAGTACTCCAAGTGGGTGTGCAGGTCCACGAAGCCGGGCATCAGAGCCGCAAGACCGTAGTCGGTGACCTCCTCGTCCGGATACGCGGCGAGGAGTTCCGCCCGCGTGCCCACCGCGACGATGTCGGAGTCGCGGATGACGATGCCCCCGTCCTCGATGTACGGAGCGCTCATGGGAAGAACGTATCGCGCCAGAAGAAGCATCGTCACGACCTCCGCAGGTGGGTTCGCCAGGCTCCTATCCTACATGCTCGCGCACGCGCGCTCCAACGCGGAACGGCTCGCGTCACTTCACCGCCACATGCACCGCCACGATACCGAAGGTGAGGTTGCGCCAGGTGACCTCCGAGAAGCCCGCCTTGTGAAGCTCGCCCGCGAGAGCGACCTGTCCGGGGAACGAAAGGATCGACTCGTTGAGGTACTCGAACGAGGCGCGGTCGCCGGTGAGCTTCTCGCCAAGGAGCGGGATGACCGTGCGCAGGTAGAAGTGGTAGAGCACACGGAACGGCGGGAACAGCGGGCGGCTGAATTCGAGCACCACATAGCGCCCTCCCGGGCGCAGGACCCGGAACACCTCGCTGAAGTTCGCGGAGCGATCGGGCATGTTGCGCACACCGAAGCCGACGGTGACCACGTCGAAACTCTCGTCGGGCATGGGCAGCGCCTGTGCGTCGACCACGTCGAACTCGATGGTGGTGGGGCCCTCGTAGACCGCGACCTTGGTCTTGGCGACCTCGAGCATCTCGGGGACGAGATCGGTGGAGAGGACCCGCGCCGGACGCCCTTGCTCTGCGAGGGCGAGCGTGAGGTCGCCGGTGCCCGCCGCCAGATCGAGCACCTCTGATGAGCGCCTCAAGCGCGCGAGCCGCACCGTCGTCCTCCGCCAGAGGCGATCGAGCCCCATGCTGGAGTACTTGTTGAACCGGTCGTACTCGGATGCGATCGTGGAGAAGATGTGCCTGGTGCGCTCCTCGCTCGGGCGCCCCGCCTCGGACGCGTGCCGTCCGCGCGCCATCACGAACCCTGCTTCATGTAACGCGTGTCGCGCTCACGGAGCGCCGGGATGAGCGTCTCGGCGATGACCCTGAAGAGCAGGCCGGCGTTGTTGAAGATGTGGCCGGCGTTCATCTTGGCGGGCCAGTTGAGCTCGGTCTTCTCGCACACCGTGCTCTCGTTGAGGAGGGCGATCTCCTCCTTGTACTCGCCGAGCAGCCGCCCGCGCTCGGGCTCCTCGTGGCGCATGATGTCGTCGATGCGCGCCATGGCGATCTGCGCCTCGAGGATGCGCCGCTCGGTGGCCATCGCGGTCTTCTGGTCGATGGCGCCCACCTTGGCCTTCACGCGGTTGATGCCCACGGCGGCCTCGTAGGTGGCGTCCACCATCTCGTCGAGCGTCATGGCGTCCGGGATGTAGTTGAGGATGTGCTTCCACGAGGGCTGAAGGAGCAGTTGGCGGTGCTCCTCGAGCGTGCGGGCGCGGAGCGTGTACCCGAACTCCTCGGGGTTCTCGAAGACACGCGATCCCGGATCCAGGAACGGAGCCATCGGCCCGATGAACGGCAGCAGCTTGGGGTTGTTCCCGATGCGCGCATAGAGTTCCTCAACGGCCGCCGCCGTACCGAGCACCGACTCGGCCGTCTGGGTGGGGATGCCGGTCATGAAGTACAGGTCGAAGCGCTGGCAGTTGTGCTTGAAGGCTTGCTCGATCGACTCCGACAGCGCCTCCCACGTGTACGGCTTGCCGAAGGCGGCGCGCACCGCGTCGTCGTGGCTCTCGGCCGAGACCTCCACCGAGTAGTCGTTGAGGTTCTCATCGAGCAGCGCGTAGAAGTCCTCGCTCGGCGGCGTGAAGAACTCGAAGCCGATCGGGTTCTGGAAGTCGATCTTCCGGAGACCCGTGATGAACTGCTTCACGTAGTCGTCACCGGCCTGGCGGAAGTCGTTGAGCACGAACACCGGCCCCGGGATGTGCTTGGCGATGTGCGCGATGTCCCGCACCAGGAGGTCGGGGTCGCGGAACGCCACTCGATCGCGGCCGAAATGCTCGCGGAACGCGGTGGCCGAGCCGCCGCAGGTGGCGCAGTTGCGCGTGCAGCCGCGGCACGTGAGCGAGGCGGAGACCGGGTAACTGAGCCAACCCTTGAATGGCAGCGAGGAGGACATGTCGGCCGAGCGGATGACCGAGCGCATCGAGAAGCTGTAGTCGAGCTTGACGTGATCGAACTCCGGGGGCACGCAGGTGAAGGGGTTCACCACCACCGCGCCAGAGGCGTCCTTGTACGTGAGGTTGGGGATATCGGCCACGCTGCCCTTGCGCTTGAGCGCATAGACGAGCTGCGTGAAGGGGTCCTCGGTGGAGTCGCCGCGGATCACGTAGTCCACGCAGTCGTACTGCACGAGCTCCTCGTGGAAGTACGACGCGCTGAGGCCGCCGAACACCACCGGCGTGTCGGGATGGTGCTTCTTGCAGATGCGCGCGATCTCGATGGAGCCGTGCGCGTGCGGCGCCCAGTGCAGGTCGATGCCGAAGGCCACCGGATCCATCGACGCGATCGCCTTCTCCACATCGAACTTCGGCTTGGTGAGCATCAGCAGCGCGAGGTTGCTGACCTTCACATGCAGGCCGTGCCGCTCGAGGTACTCGCCGATGGTGGTGAAGCCGAGCGGATACATCTCGAAGATGGGGCTCGAAGGCACGAGATCGGAGACCGGTCCGTACATGATGGACGTCTCGCGGAAGTCGTACACGCTCGGCGCATGGAGCAGGATCAGGTCCGGCTTCGACATCGGATAGGGGCCTCCTCGGGCCATAACACGGGCGGCGATGCCGCCCGGGAAGAGACAACGGCGCAGTATAGCACAGGCGCACGGCACGCCTGCCGCGGCGGACAGCGCCCTGCTAGCGGAGCTCTCCTTGTGCCGAGGCCTCCACGCGATCCACCAGCCAGCCGCTGTCGCCCTTCACCAACGTGTACGTCGTCTCGTAGCTGACCGCGAGCGGCTCCGTGAGATACGTCAGCGTGTCCAACGAGAAGTACCGGTAGGTCCAGTCCTCACGGGCCGTCACCACCGCGGTGGTGGCCTCTTCCGAGACGGAGCGCACCTCCATGTTCTCGATGGACTGCTCTATCCCTTTGCCGTCCATCAGGTTGAACTGGATGTACGCATCCACGCGCACGAACTCCTCCGGGGTCATCGTGGCGGTTGGGATGCTCGAATCCGCCATGCGATACGAGTAGCTGATCCAGTCGAGATACGAGCGCACAGCCGATTCCGGCGTGCCAAGGTCATGAGGCCGCGGCGCCACTGGCACCGGAACCTCGCTCGCGGCCGACGACGCGGAGTCGCCGGGGTCGGTAGCGGCGCATCCGCTCACCAGGAACGCAAGCGTGACAGCGAAGCACAGCAGCACGGTGCGGCGGAGCAGGGCGGCCGGGGTCAACGCGCGGCCTACCTCGTCCCGACAGCGCCGGCGGAGACCCGGCAACGGCACGCGAGGCTCTTGAGGTCGCATGGCATGCGAAGCTGCGTGACGCTCATGCCCTCGGGCTTGCGCAGGCGGATGATCGGCGTGAGAAGCAACGCTCCCGTGACTCCCGCGTTGGACAGCAGGTCAAGGGTGATCTGCACCCATCCGGGCGAGCATGCCACAAGCGCCACACGCGCGTTCAGCTCCGGATCCAGACGGGGGATGTCGGTGAGATGCCGCACTGCGAGGTCGCCGATCACGGCGCCGGCGTCCTCCGGCAACTCGGAGAAGTACGCCACGGGCTTCACGCCGTACTGCTCGGAGGGGAACACGACCTGGAGCGCCTGGAGCATCTCGGCGGTCCCTACCTTGATGACCGGGTACTCCTCGGACAGGCCGAGGAACTTGGTGATCTCGGCGTACAGGAGCACGGGGTCGTACCCGGCGCCCGGCCGCCCGATGTCGCCGACGAACGATATGTCGCGGCGTACCGTCTCCTCCTTGATGTTGAGCTCCTCGGCTATCTGGCGCGAGGTGATGCGCTCGGGGGCGCCCACGCGGAGCAACTCCCCGAGGTAGCAGTGGTAGAGCGAAAGGCGATACAGCGTTGCGTCGGGCGTGTTTTGCGGGTCAGCCATGCCCATCCCCCTCGAGTGAAGCCGATGATTCGTAATCTTACCGCGTCTTTACGAATCCGTGAACGAGTCATCGGCCTGACGTGGGATGATTCTTGAGCGAGCGATGGGCAAGCCGTTAACTGCGAACGGACTCAGCCACGTTCAGGTTCGCGGAGGATCGGTTCACGGGATCCGGCAGGCCCGGATGCGACCGCTAGTGGAAGTACTCGGAGTGGAGCGATGTGGTGAGGAACGAGGTGAAGAACAGCGACAGTATCGCAAGAACGAACCCCAGCATGAGGAGCATAGCCGCGCTGCGGCCCTTCATGCCGTAGAAGCGACGCGCGTGGAGGTAGATGCCGTAGACGAACCAGGTGACGAGCGACCACGTCTCGATCGGGTCCCACCCCCAGAAGCGGCCCCAGGAGTAGTACGCCCATATCGCACCGGTGAGCATACCGATACCCCAGAACGCGAACGTGAGCCCGGCGAACCGATATGACTCACGATCGAGCGTGGCCGCATCCGGCACGTTCGCGATGCGTTGCACGAGCGTGGTGTCGCGAGCGATGTACAGCGCCCCGTGGCCGAGAGAGATCAGCGCCGCCGCGAACGCCACGAAGTAGAAGCACACATGCAGCACCAGCCACACCCCCCTGAACGTGAGGGGCAGCATCTGGACCTCAGGACCTGTGTAGACGGCGAGTCCGAGCAACAACAGGACCGCCGGGTAGATCAGCGTGGTGAGGTACGCGCTCCCGGGACGCCGCCAGCGCAACGCCTGCATGAACGTCATCGCAACCCAGGCGTTGGACGACAGCACCTCGTAGCGGGTGAGGTACGGCCCGTGCCCGGTGCCGTACCAACGCAGCCCGAGCGCCACGGAGTGCACCGCCAGCCCCACGAGCGCCAGCGTATGACCCGCGCGTGCGACACCCGGCTTCGACATCGTGACCCCGAAGACGACGCATCCTGCCGCGATCGCATAGGCCACGAGCGCGAACACGTGCAGCGGAGTCTCGATCGCGAGGGCCTGCTCCATCACACATCCTCTCCCGGACCGGCATCGAGCCCGAGTATCGCATCCCGCTCGGCCACGTACGCGCGTGACATCCTCGCCGCATGCCAACCGTACAGCACACCGTCGCCCGTCTCCACGAGCACGAGTTCGCGGGGGATCCACCCGTACAGCATCAGCGAGCCCAGCGCGATGATGCTGAAGCCGATCAAGAGGACGGTCATCCCCGGCTCGCGTTGGATGATGAAGCGGGCCCACTGCGCGGTCCCGATGTACTCGACGGTGAGCCCGGCCACAGTCCCGGTCCCGCCTTCGGCCAGAGTGACCGGCTCGGAGGAGTCGTCACCCGCCGGGCGCAGGCCGAGCGGCTCGGCCGCACGCACCGCGTACGCCTGCTCGATGAACGGGAACTCGATACGGACGGGGTGCTCGACGCCTTCGTCCGTGCGGAAGACCACGAACGCAGCATCGCCGAACTCGCCGGGCTGGGCGTAGATGGTGTGGCCGTTGAGGCGGAGCGGATGGTTCACGCTCACGACCCGGGGCGTCCAGGAACCCCTGCCGTCGCGCGTGGACAGCGTGGCGCTCACCTCACGAAGGCCGCCGCCCGGCCATGTCGCCACCGTCACGCCATCGAACCGGATCGGCACGCCGATCTCGGGCACCGCCTGCGCATCCTCCACGGCCCAGTATGCGTCTCCCGGAGAGTGCACCTCGCCCTCGGACAGGTCGAGGATCGCCCCCCGAGTGGACCCGAGAGCCACCGCAGCGGCGATGAGTGACACGAACATGCCCACGTGAAGGATCGCCGACGCCCATACGCCGACACGATGGCGTGCGAACACCCGCGCATCACCCGCGACCCGACGCTGGCGGTACCCGGCCGCCCGCGCCCGTGCCGCAATGTCATCAGCAGAGACCCCCGCGATCGCCGTGCGCGCGACGCGCCCCTCCCCCGACCAGGCGCGCCATGCGCCGGCAAGCATGCGGAGGGTCGCGATGCCCAGGACCACAGCGAACACGGCAAGCATCGCGAGGAACCACCAGGAGCTGAAGATGGCGTGCAGCCCGAGCGCGTCCGCGACACCCGCAAGCAATGGATTGCGCGCCCGCCAGGCGGCGATCGTCGCCTCACGCCCGGGTGACGACTGCGGGATGTACGCGCCGATCGCGCCGCAGACGGCAACGAACGCCATCAGGGCGATGGAGGTGCTACGGGAGGTCAGGACGTCCAGTAGTCTGCGCATGCGGATGATGGTAGCAGGTGGCGGCACGGACGCACGCGGAGCAGCCGGCTACCAGTTCTCCATCCCGGTCGCGGTGTTGCTCATCGTGTGCTTGTTCTTACCACCGGAACACCCGCTGGAGCTCGAAGAGACGAGGCAGTCCGAGAGCACGTAGTCGCTCGGGTTCTGGCGCTTATTGAACCCGCTCACCCACATGTTCGAGAGGTCCCCCTGATACGCAAGCCTGCTTGGCATCGTCTGGGCGTCACCTATCAGGCGGGACACCTTACCGCCGTGCGGCACCAGGATGTGGCACCTGATGCACGGGTAGTTGGAGTGGGCGCCCCTGCGGTGGACGATATTCTCGCGCACCCTGCCGGCCGGATGGCAGTTCGTGCAGAAGACACCACCCGAGGTGCCCGAGAAGTTCTGCATCGAGCTGATCGTGATCAGCGTGCCCTCAAGGGCGCCGGTGCCGGGACCCCATTCGGGCCAGCTGGTATGCGGTCCACGGAGCGAGAACCGCACGGTCGCGCCATGCGGACCCTGCGGGACCGTGACGGCCGCGGGGTTGGTGACCCAGTTGCCCGAGCCCGCAGGGCTCTCCACCATCGCGTACGGAGCGGTGGAATCGCCGTGGCAATCGGAGCACATCATCGTGTCGCCGGGATCCCAGCCATACGCGACCTGGTCGGCGATGAGCGTCGATGTCTGGTACGTTGCCGGATCGGACAGCTTGTCGAGGTAGCCGGGAATCCTCACCTTCGAATCCGTGGAGAAGCCGTTGGCGAGGTCGTACTCATAATCGGCCTCGGACTCGTAGTAGTAGCCGTCGAGTGTTGCGAAGACCGGGTGCCGCGAGTTGTTGCCCACGTTGAAGTCTTGGGCGACGTTGGTCCAGTTGTCGACAGCCGCATTCGTGCCCACGGTCCACGACGACCCCGTCCAGGAGTCCCACACCATGTCCCCGCCCCAGCCGGCGAGGTCGGTGTTGGCGCTCGAGTGGCACTTGAAGCAGACCTCGTACTCGTACGCGGCCATCTGCTTGTATACGAGCTCCACTCCCGCTCCACCGTCGTGTGCGTAGTCGATCGTAGCGGGGTAGTTCTGCGTGAGCAGCGTACCCAGCGTCGTTGAGACCGCGGCCGCGTCAACACCGAACCCGACACCGCGCACGCCCTTGAGGGCGTCGGACACGAGGTTGGTGATGCCGTACACGTGACGCGCCTTGCCCACGATATGGTAATTGTGGCAGTCGGCGCACTCCACGTGTTTGTTTGCGCTGATGTAGTCCTGGGTCTCATCCACCGACGAGATCAGGTGCTTCATGTAGTAGTCGGCGGGCTTGTGCCCGAACGGGCTGTTCGCGGGATCCATCTGGTCGGCTATGGCGCGGTTCGCCGCACCCATCGCCTGCGAGCCGTAGTAGTCGTAGTTGCTCGCGCCGATCTTATCCGTTGAGTTGCTGTGACACCGGAAGCACATGTCCTCTTCGTTGATCGCCGCTTCAGAGGCGTCGCGGATCTGACCGAGGGCGTTGAGGAGCCGCTGCTCGGGTGAGTAATGCATCGTGAACGAGAACGGTGTCGTCTCCGTGTACTGCCCGGGCTCGAGCGTCCCGTGGCACTTGGCGCAGTTGCCGTGGAACTCCGACCCGTCGGCGAAGTAGGCGGTCGCCGAGTAGTTGTGCGGGGAGTCCGCCCAGTAGTCGTCTTCAACGCGCATCACCGCGGTCGCCGGGAGCGCGTTGTCCGCCTGGCCCGGCGGCGTGGGGGTGATGCCGTCCACCGAGCGGAGGATCCTGAACGGCAGCGTGTACGAGTGGCAGCTCAGGCAGAGGCCCTCGTCCGTGTTCGATGGGGTGGGGTTGGCATCAAGGCCGCTGCTGCGCAGGTTGTACGAGTTGCCGAGGCCCTCCCACTCGGTGTGGTCCACGTGGCAGCTGATGCACGACAACTCCTGTGTGGTCTCGCCGAAGACCGGATACAGGCCGTCCTCGCCGGGCGCCTGGTCGGGGTCCGCTGCGTTGAGCACATGGTGATAGACCGGCATCCCGGCCATCGGGCCGTCCTCGTAGGTGGTGTGGTCGACCATTCCGTGCAGCGCGCTGTGACACGCGCTCTCGAAGCAACTCGTCTGACCCGTGGGAGAGCCCATCGGAGCATGGACATCGCCATGACAGGCGGTGAGGCAGTTCTCGGTGTCGTCGCTGTCGTGGCCGGAGCGGATGTCCCACAACCGCAGCTGGTTCCTGTCCGGATCGCCCTCGGCCTTAGGTGCGGCCCGCAAGAGCCCTGCCACCTCGGCTGATGCGCTCACGGGCACGTAACCGCCGGCGCCGGAGTTCGCTTCGCTGTCCCAGCCGTACGGCCTCCCCGTGCCGGCACCCACGTCGGCGGTGGTGTGACAGGTGAAGCAGAAACGCCGCACGCCCGCGTCGGTGCCCGTTTCGAGCGACGAACCGAGCACGTCCGAGAACAGCGTGGCGTTGCCCCGCGTGGAGCCGTGCGGATTGTGGCACTCGTAGCATGGGAGCGGCGAGCCCACGGGCAGGTCACCGCCCGCCGTCATGATGCGGTGGCCGTTGGTGTCGTTGGCGTTGTGGACCGTGGTGAGAGCCGAGCTGGCGATATCGGCCGCAGCGGACGGCGTGTCGAAGGTCATCCCGCTTGCCGGTGTGGCCGAGTGGCAACGGAAGCACACCGCCGCGTAGTCGCCATCCACGGTATCCGCCGCGGTGCCGCTCGAGCCGCCGAACGTGTCGATCAGGCCGTCGTACTCGCTCACGCCACGATGCCCCGAGTGGCACCAGAGGCAGTCGCCGGCCACACGTGTGGCCTCACGGCTGGCGAACACCCAATCGTCCATCGAGCCCGATGGGATCGCCGTGTGCGGATTCGCCACCGGATCAGCGTAGGTACTGGCGCCGGGGAACGTGCCGAGGGTGGGATAGCCGGTGGCGTTGCGTGTAGGAGCCGCAAGACTCGGATAGACTCCCTGCCCGCGCGAGCGATACCAGCTCTGATCGTCGTCATGGCACGCGTAGCACCATGTGTTGTCCGCACCCGTCACGGTACGGGTCTCCACCGTGACCCCGTCCGGCAGCGTCACGTCTATCGACCGCTGCGGGATGCGGAACCACTCAGTGGAGTCTTCATGCGGATAATGGCAACTCGCACAGGTGTCGGTGAGATCGGCGCCGCCGCCGGTGCATGCCGCCGCCTCGAGCGCATGACCGCTCGGGCCCGCGAACGAAGCGTTGCTGGATCCCGTCTTCACGTTGACCGCTGCGGTGCCGTCGTGGCAACCGTAGCAGAACGTGACCCCGTCGAACTCGCCCGTTCCTCCGCCAAGGTCCCTGAGGATGTTGTCGCCGGCCGCCTGGTGGGGCACGTGACACCGGGTGCACGCGTCGGTCTCACTCGAGTACGTGGTATGCGGCGTTGCCGCGAGGGCCGGCGGAGACTCGATCGCAACGAGCGCCAGGACCCACACCGCTGCGACGATGACGGCACGCAGAACCCGGCGAGAGCGCGTCCGGGGGTCTGCCCCCGCAGTACACGCGCTATCCCCCAGCTGTGTCGATGGAACCTCTATGCAACGGTCGATATGCTGCAATCCCCAGCTCCTGTGCCGCACTGCACGCGCATGTGGCGCGCCGCCCCCGAAGCGCGCAGCGAACGGGACAAGCTCGATGCCTGCCTTCACCCACATTGTGACAGAGCCCACACGGCTCTGCCAGACGTCACGACCACTCATGGGGAGCCGCTTCACCGCGCTTCCCTGATCCCGTAGACCATCACACGCCCCGTACCGGCGTCCGTGATGTAGAGACGGGAGTCCTCAGGCACCCACGCCATACCTCGTGGCGACACGAGGCCCCCCGACGGGACCGACACCTCGTCGATGGAGTCCACGATCATTCCATCGGCATCCACGATGGCCACCCTGAGAGCGAGGGCATCGAGGACCGCCATCCGGTCGTCTCCAAGCGCCGCGATCGAGCGGGGGGTGAGATGGAGGCCTTCATGAACCGCGACCTGCTCGCCCGAACCCGGGTCGAGAACGATCAATCGACCGGCACCGGGGTCGGTCACCACGAGCCCCTCGGCCGTCACGGCGAGCCCCGCGGAGAATCCCATCGGGGCCTCAGCGTCGGCTCCCAGTACGCGGGTGTAGGCGCCCCCGGTGTCGTACACCTTGACCGTACCGTCGGCAGCGTCGGCCACGAAGAACTCGCCCTCGGCATACGTGACCGCGGTGGGCTGGCCAGGCGCCTGACCGCTTGAGCCGAGAGTGAGCGTGATCGTCGCGGGTGTGGCGGGCTCGGCATCCACTACCACCGCACGGTCTGCGGCGTTGTCTACCACGACGATCCGGCCGTCCGCCACGGCGACTACCGACGGATACGCGGAAGCGACGCTGCTGGCCGAAGGGATGAGGATCTCGCCCGCGTCACCCCCCTCGGCATCGAATATGCGCACGACCCCCGCATCCGACTCGGCCACGTAAAGGAACTCGCCGTCCCAGGCTATCCCGATGGGGTTGGCGAGCGGCGGCTGCTCCGCTCCGGGGAACATGCCCGCAAGCATCACCGTGGCCGTGGTGTCGCGTGAGAACTCCGCGAGCTCCACCTGCCCCGGCCTGCTCTCCTGCAGCAGGATCGAGACCGTCACCGCCACGGCGACGAGCACTATCACTGCGAGCATGGCGAAGACGACCGTGCGTGGACGCACCGCCCGTGGAACCCCCTGAGGCGCCATCAGAAGTCGACACCCACGATATCCCCGGGGGTCACCGCGTGGCAGATGAGGCAGTTGCCATCCTTCGGCGAATCGTAGTGACGGAGCATGTGGTTGTGATCGGTGCCGTGAGGGCCATGGCACGTGGTGGTGCAGGTGAGATCGGTCTTCGCGTTCACGTCGTAGTAGACCGGCCGCACCGGATGGTTCTTGTAGCCGCCCGCATGATCGTCATAGCCCGCACGTTCGTGACACGGGAAGCACACCTCCGGCTGTGCGGCCTTCAGCAGCGGACCCCAGTCCGAGCCGTGCGGCGTATGGCAGCCCCAACATGGCGTGTCCACATGCATCGAACGGTCGTAGCTCGCCTGGATCGGCGTGGCGTGGCAGTCGTAACAGATGCCGTTGTCATCGTCGTAGAGCAGCGCGCTGTAGTTGGTGGCGTGCGCATCATGACACCCCGTGCACTGCAGTGAGATCGTCCCCACCGGGTGGTGGCTCGCCTTGAGGAAGTCGGTCTCGATCCCGGGGTGGCACATGTAGCACAGACGTGGCTCCTCGGCGCGCAGGAGCGGCATGTGGTCGGAGCCGTGCGGTTCATGACAGTCGGTGCAAGCGTCGTTGAGGTAGGGCCCGTGC
>LDZT01012784.1_pt1 | contig 13937 bp, 6 predicted proteins | sample 615521 | NCBI WGS metagenome assembly LDZT01 (sample SAMN03408292, study PRJNA278302) | terrestrial metagenome | isolation source: oil reservoir sample SB1 | place: USA: Alaska, North Slope, Schrader Bluff formation | collected 2011-09
TTCGAGTCTCCCGAACATGGCCGCTTGATCGGAGAAGTCACTAAAAAGCAGAAGGATATCTATGCCAAACTGGGGGTGAAATCACCCTCGTTATAATTTCCGGGAATGCAGGATTCAAACTTGATTCTATTATCTCCCTCGGTAGTCGGTTTTCGCCGATCCAGCTCATCCATCCTAATATCGAGAGGAATCCCTTTCGGCGCTCATTAGATTAGTAAACATGCTTATAAGAGAGAATACGAATGATCTGTGTTCTATGGAGATTTTTAAGTTAATCGGCAGAGCTACCACTGTGTCAACTTCTTCTGGAGGAAGTGTGACCCAGTTTTCCTCAGTCACGAGTGAAAGACTCGAAATTCTGCCAGTGGAAGACACATTTAGGATTGTTTTTTCGCTGATGCTCTTCTCACTCACGGAATATCCTGAAGCAAAAGCGTCGAAAGGGGAAAAGCTTTGTAACCCGCTATACAGAATCATATTATCGTCGACAATCCCTTTCTTTACTGATACAAAGAATTCGCTTGTCACTTTTTTGGGAATCATTGGAAGCTCGAGAATTCTGAGTTTCTTCATTCTGAATCTGAATTCCAGAGGGGTCATGTACTTTTCTCTAGATATGTTCTCTGGCATCCTTACTAGGAGGCCATCTGCAGTTGTCAGAGCAATCACAGAAGACTCCAGTTCGCTAAAACACTCTTCAAGAGGGAACCCGGGGCGAATCGAATCCAGTTCCAGGTCAGTGTTTCTTGATACAGCTCTTATTAACACCCATTTTGGGCAGTAATCTGTAATGCTTAGGGTAACAAAAGATTCTTCTAAGAAATCAAATGAAACACGGTCTACGCTTTCGTATTCTGTATAGCCTGGTCTATTGGAGTCAAGCATTATTACTTCAAGTCGAACTGCTTGCTCTGTCACAATTGGAAAAAACTCAAGCAGTAATTGCAGAGCCATCGGAGCGATAATAAATAGTGGTAGACGCCATTTTCGCGGATTGCAACACATGATGAGATTATGTCTCATAAGCAAAGGTATGAACACGACAGCGATCATCATAATTAATACAGAAGCTAATTCTATACAGTCGAAACTTGCGGAGCAAGTAGACGCAAGAAAATAGTTTAGGATCAAGGAGGACTCGGCAGTCATTATCGATACTATCAAACAAAATGCCAATTTCCGCGTGAATGGAATTTGGATGAAGCTACCTGAACTCTCTTCCCTAGACTCAATCAAAGACCAGACTATGATTAGCCAAAGGAAGAGCAAGAAGTAGTCTATAAGGACGAACCAACTACTGAAAGAGGCACTCAGAATCATTCCAAGCTCTTTAAAATTGGGGTCATATTGAAGCCGAATAATGCCTAGACCATAAGAATCAACTACGAGGAGTTCCAGCCATTCACGAGATACTCGGAAAACTCCCAGAAGGCTTCCAACGGGATCAATCGTCCACATCTGAGAGTTATCAGCGAAATCATTGAGACCATTTATCTCATCTAGTTGTGCAATTAGGGTGAAAGAACTATCTTCAGTTGTCAATACGAAGACATTGTCTAGCCCGAAGAGATTAAAGTCGTCACGCATCTCGTGAGTCTCGGTTACGGAATCCCTTTCTAGATTGTAGGTATACAAACCCCACCTAGTGACCACCAAGACTTCGCTTTCACCAGAATCATTAATCATAGTGAAGTAATCGACGGGTGAATCGACCGAGAGGCAGCCAGACTCTTCACGCTTCAAAAAGACACTATTGATCTCATCAATTCCGAAAACAGTCAGTTCGCTTAATTCGGGAGTAAAAATCTGGACCATTCCATTTGTGTAAGCCTTCAGGCCTACGCAGGATTTGTCTGGTAATTCAACAGTCTCAAAAGAATAGGGAACCCAGTTCTCATTGAAGGGTGAACACGAATAGCAAAGACTCTTGCGAAAGTCTATGAATCCCTCAGAAGTAGCAACATAATCTGCTGATTCTGTTTCAAACAGACCAATGACGTCTTCTACGCAGTTGACCGTGTACTCTCCCGTCTTTTGTAGATCGTTAAACTCCTGAACAACTAGAGTCTGATTATCAGTTCTGGTGATAATAATGATCGTCTCTCTGTTATGTATGTTTAAGAAGTCTAGTAACTCTACTTGCCCCTCAACAACGAATTTTCTTTGCTCAGTTGAGTAATTCTTAGACACTCTTATTAGGTTAAGGGTACCTTCGTGGTCAACAAAACCAACAGTGTTTCCAGACTGAACAACGGAGTACTGATCAAGATCAGGTCGAGAAAGAAGACAGCGGTCATAAATCAGAGGATCATGAATTTGAGAAACAAGTGACGTCAGAAGAAGAAAAAACGGGAGAAGTACAATGAGAACTTTTCCGGCTGTCTTGATCGCACCTAACAGCTCCCTTAAGTCCTTTACCATCTTTTTGCATTCCACTCCCTCAATAGGATTTCATCGTTCAATAAAAAGAAGCCGTTGATTCTTCCCATACTGTCCATCGTGCCACAATATTGCCCCACTAGCTCATTCTCGGATTTCAGATATATGAAAACCTTTCTTCCGGGAGCTGTGTAGCCCTCAATAGTAACTAATATACCTTTGTATTCTGCATGCCCGATGAACTTACCGTCAGTCATATCGTTAGAAATTACGAATTCAGTAGGTGCATTTCTGGCGTCTTCATTGTAGGATATTTCCCAAATACCTCTCATATTTAACGGCGAAATGTATGGGCACTTGGGGGCAAACAGAACAAGGAGAAAGATACCTAAGAATACTGATGCCAGAACCTCTGTAAAGCGCAATCTTCAACCTCCTTTTCTTGATCAGATATTACCCACAAATGTGCTATTAGATTATCAATTTGCTCACTGCTAGGCTATTCTGCCAACACGGCTCCAAGCTTTTTTGTGAATAGAGTTCATTATTTATCTGTCCAGTCGCGGCATATGTATTCGGCCTGTTCGAGCACCGTTTTGACTGCCTGCTGTTGCAGGTCGGGCGGGTAACCGAACTTCTTGAGAATGCGCTTGATCTGGGTTCTCAGTCTTGCTTTGACATTCTCTCTAAGGGTCCAGTCAATGGATATGCTCTTCCTCATCGTATCTACGAGATTTACCGCTATTACTTTGAGCTGCTGGTCTCCCATGATGTCAACTGCGCTTTTGTTCTCAGATAGCGCATCGTAAAATGCAAGTTCGTCATCAGATAGTCCAAGCTCTTCACCTCGATTTCGAGCCTGTTGCATCATCTTAGCCAGTTCTATCAATTCCTCAATGATCTTGGCCGTTTCAAGTTGCCTGTTCTTGTATTTGATTATGCTCTTTCTCAGCATCTCGGAAAAAGCGCGAGATTGTATTAGATTCGTTCTCGAGAAGCTCTTGATCTCATCGTTAAGCAGCTTTTTAAGCATTTCTACCGCCAGATTCTTCTGAGGAATTTCTCTCAACTGAGCTAGAAACTTCTCTGAGAGTATCGAGATCTCCGGTTTCTCGACCCCGATTGACTGAAACAGGTCCACAACCCCTTCGGAAACAATTGCTTTAGAGACGATCTGTTTTATCGCGGCATTGTAATCTATCGGTTTCGTTCCATTCTCTGGAGATTTCTTTAGTATTGATGCTTTCACCATCTGGAAGAAGGCGACATCGTCCGTAATAGCCATAGCTTCCTGTGCGGGAACGGCCAGCGCGAAAGCCTTCGAGAGCTCTGTCACATACTTGACAAACCTTTCTTTTCCATTCTCCAGCCCGAGTATGTGATCGGCAGTCCACATGACAAAAGCTAGCTTTTCACTCTTGTCGATCGAGAAGAATCTCTTGTATTCGAATCCGTGGAACATAGCTGTGAGAACATCGAACTTCTCGAGCATAACTGCAACGGCTTCGCTCTGATCGACTTTGATCTTTCCCTTTCCACCACTTCCCGTATAGTCTGCAAGAGCCTCTCTCAGATCCTCTGCTATACCGATATAATCGACAACAAGCCCACCCGGCTTATCTCTGAAGACTCTATTGACCCTTGCGATGGCCTGCATCAGGGTATGCCCGTGCATCGGCTTATCAATATACATCGTATGGAGACATGGAACGTCGAAGCCGGTCAACCACATATCCCTGACGATTACCAGCTGAAGGAGGTCCTCCGGATCCTTGAAACGTTTAGCGATTTCTTCCCGCTGCTTTCTCGTTCTTATATGCTGCTGCCAGCCAGGATCGTCGCTGGCAGAACCTGACATGACGATCTTGATCGCGCCCTTCTTATCGTCTTCACTGTGCCAGTGTGGCCTCAACTTGATTATCTCGTTGTAGAGATCGACACAGATCCGCCTGCTCATGGAGACGATCATTCCCTTTCCCATGTTGACTTCCTGTCTCTTCTCGAAATGATCGACCAGATCGGCCGCGATTCTGCCAAGTCTTTTCTCAGTTCCGGCCACGGCCTCCAGAGCGGCCCATTTTGATTTTAATCTCTCTTTCTCAGACTGCTCTTTACCTTCAGTAACTTCCTCGATATCCCTGTCTATGTGAGGCATCTCGTTTTCATCTAGATCGAGCTGTGCGATCCTGCTTTCGTAGTAGATCTTCACTGTCGCTCCGTCTTTCACGGACTGCTCTATATCGTAAACATCGATGTAGTCACCGAATACGTTTCTCGTGTCCCTGTCAGAGAGGCTTATAGGAGTTCCCGTGAATCCGATAAACGAAGCGTTTGGAAGGGCATCTCTCATGTGCCTGGCAAATCCATCAATGAAGTCATACTGGCTTCTGTGTGCTTCATCCGCAATCACTACGATATTGCTCCTGTCTGAAAGCATAGGGTATGACTCTCGTCCTGTATCAGGCAGAAATTTCTGTACGGTAGTGAAAACAATACCTCCCGAGGCTACTTTGAGCTTTTCCTTGAGGTCTTCTCTAGATTCTGCCTGAACCGGGGTCTGTCGCAGAAGCTCGACCCCTCCCGAAAATGTATTGAAGAGCTGATCGTCAAGATCGTTCCTGTCTGTGATCACTACTATGGTCGGGTTATCCATCTGAAGAACCAGCTTCCCGGTATAGAAAACCATCGAAAGGCTCTTGCCGCTTCCCTGAGTGTGCCAGATAACTCCGCATCGCCTGTCTCCGATCGGAGAAGTCGCCTTCAGGGTCGATTCCACTGCCTTGTTCACGGCATGATACTGATGATACGCAGCCATCTTCTTCAAAGTTTTGTGCTCGGAAGTCTCGAAAACGATGAAGTGCCTGATCAGATCAAGAAGGACCTTTTTGTTCAGCATTCCCTTGAGGAGGACCTCCATCTGCGGGCGCTTCTGGACGGGAATATCCTTCGAAAGCCATGGTTTGAGCTCGAGCTCTTCGACCAGAGCTGTCTCTTCGTTCAGAGAGAACACCGGTCCGTTATCCAGGCTGTACTTGTGTAACTCCTCTATCTTCTGAAGCTCGGGACTCAGCTCGATAACCTCTTTCCCGTCAATCGTTTTCCAGGGCATGAAACGCTCTCTGTCGGATGTCAATGTGCCGGCCCTGGCTTCTATCCCGTCGGAGATAATCAGCGCTTCATTGAATCTAAAAAGATAAGGAATCTGAGACTTGTAGGTCTCCAGTTGGTTAAAGGCCGACCAGATCGAGGCGTTCTCGTCGGCGAGGTTCTTCAGCTCGATAACGACTATCGGAAGCCCGTTGACGAAGAGAACGATGTCCGGCCTTCGCTCCTTCAGGCCCATTACCGTGTACTGGTTTACGGCGAGGAATTCGTTGTTCAGTGGATCTTCGAAATCGAAAAGCCAGACCTTACCCCAAGTGGTCTTTCCGTCCTTTCTACGATATTCGACATCCACGCCATCAGTCAGATATTTGTGAAAGCTCTTGTTGTTCTCGACGACATCCGGACTCTCTTGTGCGACAATCTTTCTCACGGCTTTATCTATGCCGTCCAGGGGTATGTGGGGATTGACTCTAGCTAGAGATCTGCGGAGGCGCTCGATCAGAACGACATCCCTGTATGTGCTACGTTCGGGAGAGTCACCGTCTGGTGAAATATCCGGCCCGTAGATCCTTTCATACCCGATTCCCGTCAGGATATCCAGAGCTATCTCTTCAATTTCCGATTCAGTCATTGCCTTTGGCACTGGAATCACCCCATATCTTTCGCTATTACCGCTTCTCACATCGGCGAATGGCCTTCCGCCTCTACAATTGATCGTCTTCTTTCTCGGAGACAGGAATTCTGATTTCTCCTGACATGAGTTTCGGGAGGAGAGAGTCTCTGAGTTCTGAAAGCTTGCCATTCTCTTCATCGTTAGTTAGCATAGTTTCAAAAAAGGAAGCAATTCTGCCTCGAAAATCCCTTTCCACACTTGCTTCAGGAATCAACACCTTCGTACTTTCCAAAGTCGCGGTTGTTATAGTACTGAAAACAGCACCGTGGGAGCTTTGTTTAAGTGAATCCACAAGATTGTCAATAGCGAGATAGAGAAAGTTCTGACTTACCTCTTTTCCGATAAGTGCATAACACGACTGATTCATTGCCATCGGTGTTCCAGCTAGTGCAAGTTTTCCTACGGTTCCTCTTGCGGTTATGAATACTGTGTTCTTCTCATATAAACGGCTACTGCAGCTTTGAAGCCCCTTCTTAGTCAAACACTTCTCTGTATGGATGCAATAGAGAGCTTTTGCGTCTTTTGGCGTGAAGAATGGAATGTCTCCGTCCCAGTATTCATCGATGGAAGTTCTCGGCGTTCCTCCCCCCAGTATGTTTGCGATATCACTTATATTCCCTACTCTCCACCTTTTAGGAATAGGGCCGAGGGGGGAGTCGATCATTTCGCCGCCGGAGGATTTGTAAGGCTCGCCGTTTTCATTGGGAAATTCGAAGTCTATAAACCAGTGCTTGAATATCGTCCGTGCGATTTCTTCTAGGGTTTTGTTGATTTTACGATTTGCTTCTATCTTGTTGTCTACTGAGACAAGCATTTGCACTACCCTTTTCTGTTCAAGTATTGTTGGAACAGGAATCTCAATTGATCTCAAATAAGTTACCGGTCGTGCTATTGAGGGAACTCCTGATGGCGTACTGTTTGCCAAAAGTTTGTGTTGTCCTTGTGGAGATTTGAAGTAATAAGCAACAAATTCCGGAAGTATCTTGGAAGTATTGCACCTCATGTAGAACTGTCTTTGAGAAATTACATACCTTTCATATCTGGAATTCTTGGGGATATAGGCTACTTGCCCGATATTTCCTGCGTGTGTGAAAATCACATCTCCTCTAAACACATTTGCGTTTCGAAGTTTATCTGCATGAGCATGAGTTATGAAGTTGTTTTCTCCATCTTGAACCTGAGTTTCATTTAGATGCTGACCACTGAGAATCGGAATGCCTTCAGTAACAAATGTGGATACCTTTATTGAAGATCCAAAAGGACCCATGGCTACTTTCTCTGCAACTTCATCAATTGGCTTATACTCCCACTCACCACCCATACCCTATGCCCTCCAGATTCTTCCTGATCTCTTCTTCCAGTTCTCTCGATTCTTTGAAGAGTTTTGCGAGTTCGGTTGTGAGTCTTTCCATTTTCTCTTCGAAGGGTTCACCGTCGTCTTCGATCTCTTCCATACCGACGTAACGGCCAGGGGTCAGGATATAGCCGTTCTTTCTTATCTCATCAATCGTTGCCGTTTTACAGAAGCCGGGAATATCTCCGTAACCTTCAGGCTCTTCTCTCTCGCCGGATTCCTTCAGGTAGTTCTCTATCGTCGATTGCTCGGCGGCAAGGAGTGTTTGGCCGGTCTCCATCGAAGCGATCTCTCCGCGCCAGGTGTGATAGGTGTCCGCGATTCTCTTTATATTCTCTTCCGTCAACGTCTTATGTTTACGATCTATCATTATGCCAAGCTTTCTTGCGTCTATGAAGAGCGTCTCTCCCCTTCTATCCCTGAACTTGTTGTTCTGTCTGTCCCGGGAGACGAACCAGAGGCACACGGGGATCATCGTGTTGTAGAAAAGTTGACCGGGCAGGGCCACTATGCAGTCGACAAGATCTGCTTCGATTATGTTTTTTCTTATCTCGCCTTCGCCCGATTGATTTGAAGAGAGCGAGCCATTAGCCATTACGAAACCGGCGATTCCGTTTGGTGCGAGATGGCTTATGAAATGTTGTATCCAGGCGTAGTTGGCATTTCCCGCAGGAGGGATGCCGAACTTCCATCTGGCGTCGTCCCTAAGAGAGTTGCCGCCCCAGTCGCTGTCGTTGAAGGGAGGATTAGCCAGAAGATAATCTACGCGTAGATCTTTAAACTTGTCGTTGTGGAAGGAGTCGCCATATTCGATCTTTGCATCTATCTGTCTGATCGCCATGTTCATCTTCGCAAGCTTAACGGTTGTGCTGTTCGACTCCTGACCGTATATCGAGACGTCGGTTCTTCTCCCTCCGTGTGATTGTATGAATTTCTCGCTCTGAACGAACATTCCGCCAGAGCCGCAGCAGGGGTCGAGGATTCTGCCCTCATACGGTTCGATCATTTCAACAAGGAGTTCTACAATGCACTTTGCAGTGTAAAACTGCCCGCCGTTCTTTCCTTCGGCATCGGCAAATTTTCCGAGGAAGTATTCGTAAACCCGGCCGAGTACATCTTTGGTCTGGCTCTCTTTGTCACCCAAACCTATCGTGCTTATTAGGTCTATTAGTTCGCCGAGCCGCCTTTTGTCGAGCGATTCCCTGGAGTAATCCTTTGTTAGGACTCCGGCCAGCGTATCGTTCTCCTTTTCGAGAGCCTCCATCGCTTCGTCGATAATCCTTCCTATCTCGGGCTTCTTGGCCGAGGTCTTTATGTTTGACCATCTAGCCTTCGCAGGCACCCAGAAGATGTTGTCGGCAAGGTACTCGTCGGGGTCTTCGGGGTCGGTGAAGTCCGTTTCTTCTCTCGCTTTGAGGTCAGCATACTTTTCTTCAAAAGCATCGGAGATGTATTTGAGGAACATAAGGCCGAGCACCACATGTTTGTATTCCGCCGCGTCCATGTTGCCTCTCAGCTTGTCGGCTGCCTGCCAGAGTTTTTCTTCAAAACCGAGATTTGCTCCGTTTTCGTTCTTTTTTGCCATGTCTTCATCTCTCCCTGGGCTGTATTAGGTCTTTTCTGTGGCCATCTGAGTCTTTTCAATATTTATAAAGTATGTCTATTCGGCTGCTTCTTGCGATAATGAATAATGGACGTAACTGCCAGAAGATTGAGCACAGAGTTGCAGAGCTGATCAGATAGCGTCTGTTCACTATTATATTCATTGTTACAAAGAAAACCAAATGCAACTTTACATTCTAGCAGGGATAGATGGAGACTTCTGCCATACAGAAAGGTCTTACGCATTCTTTCTTTAGGGTATTCTGATGTGTCTTTCGTTCCAAGTAGCTTTCGCTGAAGGGAACACGCTAATTCCTGCTCCAGAAGTGATGAGACGCTCACAAAACACTCGTGAGTTGGTAGTATGGATGCAGAAATCAGTTTTCTAGGTTCCATGGTCTAGTTGATAAAGGTTAGAAAGACGAAAGCACTATGGGGAAGCTGCAACAGAAAGAAGGGAATCATTGCGCTGAACTACTGCCTCCACAAAGCCAACCAGCCCTGTATAGAATTCGTATACTCCATGAACCTGTGCACTTCATCTACGCGGGGCACAGTAGAGAATTCTACGACTTCTTCAGCACACATATGCCTAGCTGGAAAGAGCGAAAGAGAATCCTTGACTATGAGGTTGTTCTGGGAGATCGAGAGAACTATACTCAGGTCGGGAGCCAACTAGCTACAATCGGGGCAAATACGTCAGTAATGCGACTAAGTAATGAAACTTGGTAGATCTCAGAATTGTTTAGCAAAAAACACTGCACAAACAACACTCCCTTCATGTATGAGAAATTCTGTGTTTTGTGACACATCATCAATGCTAGAAGAAAAACTAGTTGACACCCGAGTAGTAGTAGGCTGCCAACCCCGGATGTGTTTCCCGGCCTCAGTATAGTCCCGTTTCTTGGTATTGCTAGACCTAATAATCGCGAATTCTCAGCCTGATACACTCTTCTATCAAAGACCTTTTCAGACCCTCGTCTTTACATCTTTCTATGACGCTATCGACAGAAGCTCTGCAATTCTGTGTTAAGTAGACTTGTTTTTTTGTCTTTAGCCATTTTGATAGTAGCTCGGCACATAGATCGGCGTTTTTTTCACATAGCTCATTATTATTCAAGAATTTGGGCATCCACCAGTTGTCTTGATTGCCCTTCGTCCCTAACGCTTCCGCTAAGTACCCTGCGCCTTCTCTGAACAAATCTTTGTGCTCTGAAAGCATATCAATGGTTATGCTAGCTTCTTCAAAGGAAAAATTCTTGGCATATTCTCCATTTGCCCTATCTCTCACGTACTCCCTAATCCAGTTACTCCATGCTTCGAATGCTTTCTCTTCTCCGAGATCCTTCATTCTGGCCTTCATACTCCTGTGAACCCCTTCCAGCAGCGCTTGGTTTCCTGCGGCTATAACGAACCTCAGAAAGCTATTTCTATCTTCTCCATCGAGCAAGAAAAACAATACATCTGACAAGAGGGCATAGAACCTCGGAGTATATCTTTCATTAATTAAATCGATCTTCTCTATAGTTTGTTTTATGTACTTCAGAATCCCCCCAAGTATGGGTATATTATAGTTGCACCAGCCTAAAAAGCCACACCACGCTTGTACTGCTCGTTTCGGTTTATTCCAATCGAATGCAGTCACCACTTTGCTCTTGCACCAATCCTGATCAATATGGAATAGAACATGCAACTGGCTTGCGATAATGGTTCTCCCTATTCCATCGCTGAATGTCTTTCCGGAAAGAATGAGCTCCAGAAACTCAATAATCTTGTACTGAAGTTCTTTATCTTTCCTTTTCTCAGCATTATAGAGAACAATTATCATGAATATTACCAGTCTTCCTGAAGGTTGATTTATTGCCCGCATAAGCCATTCGGGCTTTTTCTCTTCTGTTAGAAATACTGACTTTTCATTATTTCTCAACTTCTTGAAGCAGTAGATGGCAAGATCCATACCCTTTTGCAGAAGTGAAGAGCTGATAGTCAGGTCTTCTCTAGGAAAGGATTCAAGTATCATAGCAATCTCAGCAATTATTTCATCCTTGTGTCGTGTCGACGATAGCTGCTCTATAACAGAATCCCAATGGACAGACTCTTTCTTTGCTTTTGTTAGCCCATACGAAAGCGCGTGCCACAAGGACTTGTTTAGCTCTGATTGATTCAGATACTCTAGCAGTGATTCAGCATATTTCCAGTCTGTCGAAACAATTTCTGTTACTTGATTTAGGATTGCGTAGTTACTGTATTCGAGTAATCTATCTTCTTCTTGCTTGTGGACAGGTGCTGCGAATCTGCTCATAAGCTCTATAAGTTCAGGAAAAGTCATTCTTCTCAGCTCATCTACTGACTTGGGCGATACGAAGGTAACAGGATAGCTTCTAACACCAGGCTTTAGAACCTCTATCGAAGGCTTGAAGCCATATTGTTCTTCAATACGCGTTATGGTGTTATTCACATAATCTGTACAATTCTCAGATTCTTTTATCCATAGTAGACGATTGTAGAGCTCATGATAGAAGACTCTCTTCTTCTCCCCATCATCTAGGGCTCTAATCTCTTTCTCTTTGTCAGCTAAGCATTCTTCCAGGCTCAGTATGGTGTTTTGCGATAACTTGGAACATTCAATCAAAATCGCTTGCACTTCTACTTCCAGAGAACTCTTCAATAGCCAATCACTCTGAAGAATGGTGTTTACCTTTTCATCGTTTGAGTAATAATCGTCCTTCTTAACGCAGTATAGGAATAACCTTTCAAGCAAAGCCATTCTAGAGTGCTTCCAATTGTTATAGTGTAACAAACGATCGGGATCAGAGTTCAGTATCTGAAAGTCAATTGCTTCTCTTAAAATATCTATGAGGAGATCGATTGACTCTTCTCTAGCACTCTCTTGATTTTCGATACTGCTTCTCATTACGCTGAAGTGATCCCAGTTCTCGTCTACACTCCCGGTGGCTTTCAGTTTATTGAAGACGCTAACGAATTTATGAGTAAGTAGTTCTAGCAAATCGCCAGATAGCTCCTCCAGTCTTGGTTTAAGTATGCGTTGCCAGAACTCTTTAATCGTATTCTCGTCTGCCAATGGTTTCACGTCGTGGAGAATAAGATCTTCGAATACTGACGACTGTCTATTATCAACAAAACTAAACAGGAAGTCCGCGACAATAAGCACGAGTGATTTGTTCAAAGCACTGAACTTTTTCTCTAGAATATCAATTACCCACTCTAAACGGTAGACAATTCTCGACCTGCTGTTATCAAGGATAAGCATCAGCCATTCTGAAAGTATACAGTCGTTCTCAGCATTCTTCGGCATTTCTTTGTAGACAAGAGCCCGAACGAGATAGTAAACTACTTCAGGATGAATATCCTTCCTTTGCGAGGCAATAAGCTTAATCGTCTTCAGAGAAGTGTCTTGAGAAGCAATCTCTGCAAGCCAGTTTGAAAGTGCTCTCTCGATCTCAGTCAATTCAGTGCTCTTTGACGAGAATAGGCTGTCAAGAATTCCATTTATACTTGCCCATTCAAGCCAATCATAGCTGAGTGCTTCGCTGCAGAACTGCTTAGCAAGATCCACTCTTTTCAAGATATAGCGAATATAATCGGCGTCCTCATTTCTGATAGGAGGCTTAACTTTAGCGATAGACTTTATCCTGTTAGTGTGGTCAAGAAAACCCATGTTGAACTGCCTTGCCAGTTCGGAGATTGCCTCTTCCAACCTGAAGAATTCGCCCTTGTTCTTCTTCTTTGACATAGGGAAAGGAATAACTCCAACCCCGAGGCTGCTCCAAAATGCATCTTTACCCTTTTTAACCTCGTTAGCAGATACAAATGAGAATTTGTTGTTTCTACGAATCCTCAGACCCCTTGCAAGGTACTTTAGCATTGGGTCTGAATGAGAATAGCCTATAAACAAGATGGTGTAATTGGACCTATATAGAGTACGAACAAAATCAGAGGCCCATCCCTCTGAAAGATATGCTCTTCCGAAGTCAGTGTCAGTAACGATAAGTTCTTCCGCATCCTGGGCGATATTTCCGTGCAGGTAGACCACACCCTTGAATTTGTCGCCCCTCGGCAGTGCAGGAGCGGAGAATTCATTGGGCAACATGTCAAAATGGCCTTCTGCTTTCAGTTTTTCAATTGCGGTTGAAAAGTGCCTGTCAAAATTTGTTGTCACTATTCTTAGATTGTCAGCTGTGAATAACTGTGAAATGTCTCTATGAAGGATATTGGGAGACGAATCTGATCGACCGATTATGGCTCTTACTCTTTCATTCACCTTACCGTATTTGATGTCTAGTTCACCTAGGTATTCATCAAAAGCTGGATGTTTTCTCTCGTTGAAAACCTCGGCACACTGTTCAGCAATTTGCTTAACTAGTTGTGGAAAATTGGGAAGACACGATGGGGGACCCATTGACACTCCGGCTCCAGCAAAGACAACAAGCTTTCCATCTTCGCGAGCGCGCAAAATTTCGTCAGGAATATTCACGTGTCTAGTAATATACATACTGCCCTTCCCACATCGAATGTCCTTTGCTACGATTAGTCCTATTGTCTGCAATCAGAAAATGGCTGATCCAAAATGATTATAAAGGAGTTTACATTGAAAGTAAAATTAAGCGCTTTCGATTGTTTAAAAAAGACCCGGCTCTGAAGCCGGGCCAAAAAAGAAGGTGAGATACGCTGGGTTTGTTTGTTTTCGAGTCGCCTAGAAACATTGTGTTTCTCAATCGCTATCTGCAAATTTCCTTTCGTGACTGACTCCTTTTTTTACATTCAGTTAATCTTGGGATCTGGATACTGGGGAGATTGTTCCTC
>LDZT01011197.1_pt1 | contig 13844 bp, 16 predicted proteins | sample 615521 | NCBI WGS metagenome assembly LDZT01 (sample SAMN03408292, study PRJNA278302) | terrestrial metagenome | isolation source: oil reservoir sample SB1 | place: USA: Alaska, North Slope, Schrader Bluff formation | collected 2011-09
GGGCATCATGTGGTTTTTCTCCGCTCCGGCCTTTCATCACGTCTTTCCGCACATCCCGCTATCGGTGAGCCGGTTTTCCTTTGCGGAGGTCCGGGCTGCTTCCGAAAAAGGGGAGTATTCAGTTCCCCGGCACCATCCGGCCGAGGTGATCAAGGGTATCAAGCGGTAGGCGCTTCGGTGGAAGATCGAGAACCTCGCGTGTGGGGCGCAGGACTGCCGGAACTGCGTGCTTTAAAACGGGATAGCGAAGACCGGATCGCCGATCTCATGCCCGGGGCGGGCCGGGAGGTCCGTCTCCGGTACGACCCTGGCGAGGTGGCCGCGGTCTGCACGAGATCAAAAAGCCGGGATCGACCGACCTGCCCGGAAGAGTTCACCCGACGCGCTTTCCGGGATGCGGTGAGAATAATAGATCATAATCGACACTTTTATAGATAATCATCGAGTATGATCGATAGATGGACGAGAGGCTACAGATCGCACTCGAGAGCCAGAACCCCTGGTGGTTCGGAAAAGAGTTCGAAACCGGCGTTGAACGACTTTCTTTCTTTCCTTTCCTGAAGCAGTACCTTGGTGCGCCGGAGGTGCTCCTCCTTGTCGGTGCACGCAGGACAGGGAAGTCGACGCTTGTGTACCAGATCATCAGTTCCCTTCTCAGAAGCGGTGTGCCCGGCAGGGCCATCCTCTTCATCACCATGGACGAACCACTCCTCCTCTCGATGGCAGACGATCCCTGGCTGATCCGTCGCATTGTCGAGGACCATCTTGCCCGCCACCCCGAACTCGAACGGCTCTATCTCTGTATCGACGAGGTTCAGCACTATCCTGCCTGGGTGCCCACCATCAAAACCCTCTATGACACAACGAGTACAGTCAAATGTATCCTGACCGGCTCCACATCCGCGCTGCTCAGGCAGGAGAGCAGCCGCCTCCTCTCGGGCAGGTATTTTCCCTGTACCGTATATCCTCTCTCTTTCCCTGAGTTTCTTCGTTTTCAGGGTATTCTGAACCCGACAATCATCGAGAAGAGGCATTATTTTGAGACCTACCTGAAATACGGCGGTTTCCCTCGCGTGGTCCTTGAAAAGGACAGGGATCTGAAGATGCAGATACTCAAAAATTACTACGAGACGATCTATCTCAAGGATATCATCTATCCAAACAGGTTGAGGAAGAACAGCGAGGTTGTAGACCTGCTCTATTATCTCATATCAAATGCCGGCAACGCCGTCTCGTACAACCAGATTGCCCGGACCCTCAATATCGCACCGGATACCGTGAGAGAGTACATCGAGTACGCCGGGAACGCGTTCCTCCTGTATCCTCTGATGAAATTCGATTATTCTGCAAAAAAACAGGTTGCAAACCCAAAAAAGATCTATTTCGTGGACCCCGGCCTGGTAAACGCCGTTGCGTTTGCATTCTCCGAAAATCGTGGGAGACTCCTGGAAAACATTGTCTTCATCGCCCTGATGAAGAAGTACGGTGAGGTCTTCTACCACCGGGACCGCTACGAGTGCGACTTCCTGGTACGGTCAGGCCAGACGATCGTCCGGGCCATCCAGGTGACGCAGTCCCTGCAGGATGACGTCACGAGGCACCGGGAGATGCGGGGGCTTGTCGAGGCGATGGTCGCACATGGCCTTGCTGAGGGGACGGTCGTCACTGCGTCGGAGTCAGCGGAGACAACCATCGATGGTCGGACAGTCCGCATCGTCTCGATCGCTGAATGGCTGGAAGAGTTATGACGTCCCTTCGGGGTCGTCGTAGGGTTGCCAGCCGCTCGCAGCGCCGTCACTCCAGATTCGAGGTACTGCGCCGTTAAGATAGACCGTGTGGGGTGAAAGCGATTTTTGGGGTTAAAGTTCCAGCAGGAGGTCCGGATCGGGTTCAGTTGATACCAGAGTGATGTTTGTAATTTTGTGGTAGAACCTCTGAGGGTAATGGTAGGTTGTCTTCCCGCTCCGGCTTTTTTGCGTGAAGGGTTTGAGGATGTCCTCCGTCTCATACTCGAGCGAGTATGCCGCCCCGATTTTGAGGGCAGGCCCTTCCTTCGCCCGGAACATGACCTTCCTGAAACCCTCTGTTGAATGGTCGCAGTCCGAGTAATCCGAGGCGAAAACAAGCCCATCTTTTCGGATCCTATCGATCACAATCCTGGTTCGTAGCATTCTCTTCACCGGTTCTGATTTTGATTGCTGCCAGGCATTAAGATGTGCCGTGCGGGGTGAAAGTGCTCCCCGGAGCCCCGCTCTAGATAACCCCCATCTCCGACAACCTCGTCGGCAGGTACTCCTTCGTCACGAAGTCGAGCCCCCGGCTCGCGAACGCCTGCTGTTCCGACTTCACCTTCATATCGAGCTGCAGGTGGATCTGGTTATGCCAGTAATCGGTCGCAAACCTCGGATCGGTCAGCTCCGCCCGATGAACTGCGCCTGGGGGGTTGCCAGAAGTTCCGACATGTGGGCGCTCTTGATCGAGCCGTAGGCGACGCTCGCGTAGATCCGGTAGGACCAGGGGTCGCCGTCGGTGAAGACCACGACGGGCAGACCGAGCGAGTCGTTGAGTTTCCGCAGGACCCGCCGCGTGGAGCGTGCCGGCTGCCCTTTCAGGTGGACCAGGACCGCCCCGTACTCCTCGTCGAACCCGTTCTCCATCAGACGGGCGTACATACCGCCGGTCTCGATGGCGATGACGAACTTCGCGTCGTGCTCGATGAAGTCGAGGCTGTCGACGTTGTTCGGGATGGGGTAACCCGCCTCCCCGACATCCTCCTGGCAGTGCATCTCCCGCACGCCGCGCCGGGTGGTCTCCCGTATCCTCAGGGGTCCGAAGAGCGAGGCCCCGTCCTCCTCGGGCCGGAGGTGGAACGCCTCCCGCTGCACCTCCGTGATGATCTCGAGATCCTCGATCAAGAGGTTGCTCTCGTCCTGGGCGGCGAACTTCCCCTTCTTCCAGCCCTCGGAGATGTAGTAGAGTTCTCTTAATGTCGACGACCGGTTCTCCACGAGTTGCTTTTTTAAGAACCAGACGAGGTAGGCCATCTTTAAGAGGTGGGCCGCGCCTTTTTCGGTCGTAGCCGCCCGGGTGCTCTCCCTATCGCCGTACTTCCAGACCTCGCTTTCGTCGTCGTATGCAATATTCCGCTTCGTCCGCGTCGGCAGCCGGATAAACGGCACGATGCCGTCCCGTATCTGGTCGTACCAGGTGCGGGCGATACCGACGAGCCGTTCCTTTGCCAGCGCATCCATCTCTTCCCTAGACATCGAGATCCACCACCACTTTCATGCCGTCCTCCACGCCGCGCAGATCGAGCGATCCGTCGCCCGCGGGGCTCTGCATCCGCCGCCGCATCACGCGAGAGGTTGTAGAGGACGAACGTAACCTCCCGCGCGGTGTAGTTGTTCACATAGATGTGGACCTTCCCGTCGCTCGTCCGTTTCTTGGCGACGATCTTCCGCATGATCTTTCCCTCGATCGGGGAGGTGTCCACCAGGGGAAGTTCCACGATCTCGCTCACTTTCGCGGCGATCTCGGGGATGATCGAGCATATCGCCCGGGCGCGGTCGTCCTGCTGCTTCTTTTTGTCCCGGCGGGAGAGGTAGCTCTTGAGTTCCCGGCCGAGTTCCTGGAGCACGAGGACGACCTCCCGCTCGATCTCCGGGATGGACGCGACCGCGTCCTTGCTCTCGCTCGTGAAGGGGACGTTCGTGGATGCCACATGGACCATGATCAGCGCCGGACCCATGGGGAGGCCCTGCTGCGAGAGGCCGTAACCCTTCCAGTTCACCTGTGAGACGCAGTTCGTGATCGCACAGGCGCCCTGCTGGTAGAGGAGCGGCACGCGGTTTGCGAACCGGAAGATCTGGGCGTTCCCTTCGGGCGGGATCCTGCCGCCGTAGCCGATCGCCGCCTCGATGATGAACGAGTGCCCGCCGTGGACCATGCTCGGGCGGGTGCGGGCTTTGATGAAGTCGAGCTGGATCTCCTTCTCAAGCCCCCTGCAGATCAGGTCCTCCCCGATGGGGGAGAGGCACTGCTGCGCCGGCGGGGCCGGAACCTTCACGGCCTGCATGGCGTCGAGGAGCCGCTTTAATTCGTCCGATTCGAGTCTGTTCACTTTCCGGGCGGGTTTGAGTTTTGCAAGAGCGATCATCTCGTCCGCGGTCTTCTTCCCGACCCGGGAGAAACTGCCGACGAGGAACTCCTCGACCGTCCCGCTTCTTTGCGGCAAGGGAACTCTTGAACTGGATCTCGATCCGGGTACCGTGCATCCGGTCCCAGTCGATCTCTTCGTGGCTGACGACCTCCGGCTCGTTGGTCTCGGTTTTGATCATCAGTTCGAACCGGTGGGCCCTCGCCTTTGCCCCCGTCCGGGAGGTGACCAGCGCCGGGGTGCCGGTGGTGAGCTGCGCATACAGCACCGCCGCCGATATCCCGATGCCCTGCTGCCCCCGGCTCTGCCGGATCTGGTGGAACCGCGACCCGTAGAGGAGCTTCCCGAAGACCAGGGGGACGTTCTCCGGCACGATCCCGGGGCCGTTGTCCTCGACCGTTATCCGGTAGACCTCGGCATCGATTCTCTTTACGCCGACAAAGATGTCGGGGAGCACCTCCGCCTCCTCGCAGGCGTCGAGCGCGTTGTCCACCGCCTCCTTGATGGTGGTGATGATGCCGCGGGTCGGGGAGTCGAAGCCGAGCAGGTGCTTGTTCTTCTCGAAGAACTCCGCGACGCTGATGCTCCGCTGCTGTTTGGCGAGGTCTTCAGCAAGCACCATGCCGTGCTACCTCAGCGATGGCGTCCTCGAGGCTCCTCTCCTGCTGCTCGCCTGAGTGGAGATCCCTGAGGGTCACCGTGCCCGCCTCGACCTCGCGCTTCCCGAGGACCACGGCAAAGTCCGCGGTCCTGGCGGCGTGAGAGACCTGGGCACCCATCCCCCGCTGCATCAGGTCGGCTTCGGCCCGGATCCCCGCATCCCGGAAGGCCCGGGCAACCTCGAGCGCCCGTGCCCGTGCTTCGGGCATGCAGACGACGCCGACGACAGGTCTGCTCTCCAGCGCAAAGTCCCCGACCGAGACCATGACCCGGTCAAACCCTATGGCGAACCCCGAGGAGGCGACGTCGTCGCCACCGAAGAGGTGGGCGAGCCGGTAGGTGCCGCCGCCGAGGATCTGGTTCTCCGCGCCGAGGTTCCTGGCGAACGCCTCAAAGACCATTCCCGTGTAGTAGTCAAGCCCCCGGGCGATCCCGAAGTCCGGCTGGTAGTTGATATTCTGGGAGTCGAGGAGTGCGAACGTCTCTTCGATCCGCGCGCGTTCCGGGACGTCGCCCACGATCTCGAAGATCTCGGGGATGGTGCGGCACTCCGAGAGGGCGGCAAGGGGCTCGGTGAGGCGGGTGAGCCCCCGGCCGACGAGCGCCGCTTTGAGCCCTTCCTGGTCGTGCTTGTCGAGACAGGCCATGATCGCCCGCTGGTCGCCGGGGGCAAGGTCGGCGAGGAGATGCTTCATCGGCGCGAGGTGGCCTACATGGAGGTCGAACGTGACTCCGCTCGACCGGAGCGTCTCGTCGGCGAGCATGATCACCTCGGCGTCGGCGCTTGCCGTGTCCGCGCCGATCAGCTCGACGCCGAACTGCCAGAACTGCCGGTAACGGCCCTTCTGGGGCCGCTCGTAGCGGAAACAGTCGGCGAAGTAGCACCAGCGGATGGGTTTGGGGAGGACTTTGCCCTCGTTGACGTACATCCGCAGCACCGCTGCCGTCACCTCGGGCCGGAGCGTCATCTGCCTCCCGCCCTTGTCCTCGAAGACGTACATCTCCTGGATGATTCCCTCGCCGGATTTCATCGTGAAGAGTTCAAGGTGCTCGAAGTCGGGCGTGCAGACCTCCCGGTATCCCCACTTGCGGGTCGCTTCCCGCATCCTCTGCTCGATCAGCCGCCGTCGTTCCATCTCGTCGGGTAAAAAATCCCGCGTTCCCCGTGGTTTCTGAAGCATTCGGTACTCTCCTGAACTAAAGTCTCTTGCGTGAGCCCTTATCTTTTGTGCGCCCTGCCCTGCCGAAGAACCGCGCGCTGGTCCCTTCACCGTGCCATACGTTCTCCCGGTCGACCCGGCCCTGAAGGTAGAGGGCTAAAAGGACCAGGCCGAGGCCGAGGTACTCCCACGCTTCGGCAAACGCGGTGACAAAAAAGCCGAGCAGGGCGAGAGCCGTATAAGGTACTCCCCGGTAGGCCGCCGTCCGGTAGCCGGGAAGGCCTGTTCTGGAGAAGATCCGCAGGTCGCGGAGCCACAGGAAAGCGGTGACGGCAAGGCCGAACCCTGCGACGTAGACAAGATACGACATGAGATGAAGTAATATTATACTTACACCCCTATTTTTGTTATCGAACTATGCTGCCGAATGCCACCATCAGGGACATCCTCCGGATGTATTGTAACGGTGAGATATCTGAGGACGAGGCGACGGCCGCCATCGAAGGGCTCCGCATCGAGATGATCGACGGCATGGCCCGGATCGACACTGGACGGGGCGTGCGCTGCGGGATGCCCGAGGTGGTGCTCGCCGAGGGAAAGGATCCTCTGGCCTTTGCAAACATCATGCTCGCGCAGGTGAAGGCATCGGGCCGGTGTGTCGCGACGAGGGTCTCACCGGAGCACCTCGTTGCCCTGCAGGCAAGGCTGCCGCCGGAGGTCCGGATGGAGCACCGGAAGGCGGCACGGGCCATCGTCCTCTCGACGGGAGATGCGCCCGCCTCACGGGGGGGGACCGTTGCCATCCTCACTGCAGGGACATCCGACATCCCTGTCGCCGAAGAAGCGAGGTTGATCGCCGAGGAGATGGGGTGCGAGGTCAGGACCGCTTACGACGTCGGCGTGGCGGGGATCCACCGCCTTTTCTCGGCGCTCAGGGACCTGATACCGGCAGACGTCTTCGTCGTGATCGCCGGCCGGGAAGGGACGCTCCCGGCGATCGTCGCCGGGCTCGTCGACCGCCCGGTGATCGGTGTCCCGGTGAGCACCGGCTACGGCTACATGGGGGCCGGCGAGGCGGCGCTTGCGAGCATGCTCCAGGCATGCTCCGTCCTCGCGGTCGTGAATATCGACGCCGGGTTCACGGCAGGCGCGTTTGCCGCGCAGATCGCACACGGGGACAGGCGGGCATGAGCAGGGGGTTCTACGTCGGGCGGTTCCAGCCCTACCATAACGGGCATCAGTCGGTGCTGGAGAGAATAGCCTGCTCTGCCGACGAGATCGTCATCGGGGTGGGGAGCGCCCAGCTCTCCCATACTGTGGCAAACCCCTTCACTGCAGGAGAACGGGTGCTGATGCTCACCCGGTCGCTTGCCGACCTCGAGTGTCCGTTCTACGTCATCCCCATCGAGGACGTCCAGCGCAATGCCCTCTGGGTCGCCCACGTCCGGGCGATGACGCCGCCGTTCGATACGGTCTACTCGAGCAACCCCCTCGTCATGCAGCTTTTCACCGAGGCGGGGGTGGACGTCCAGTCGCCCGACATGTATGAGCGGCTGACGCATTCCGGCACTGCCATCAGGCAGCGGATGCTCGACGGTGAACCCTGGGAGCACCTGGTCCCCACCGCCGTGGTGGACGTCATCCGGGAGATCCACGGCGTGGAGCGGCTGCAGCGGATTGCAGGGAGCGATTGAGGGATGGACCATGTTTAAGCAACTGCGAGACCTCTTTCGGCGAACCGAGCCTGTGGAAGAGAATTTAGAACTCTCCTTTGACGACCTCCCGGGATGGCTGGATGCCCGCGAGGAAGAGATCGGGAAAGAACTCTCCAATGCAACGGGACCTTCGCGGGAGGCGATCAGCGGCACCCTCGGCAGCCTCAGGGAGGCGATCGCCCGTATGGAGACGGCCGACGGCGATGAGGAGGTCCACCCCCGTCTCCGGGATATCTCACGAAAGGCCCTCCCGGGGTTCACGAAATCGATGTCCCAGATCCTCTCCCGCGAACCTTCCGGCGACCCGGAGACCTTCTACACCGCCGCCGCCGAGATCCTGAAGGGCGCGATCAAGGCGTTGAAAGGACAGGGGAAGTACCTCGCCTCCCTCTACCCGGAGGAGATGAAGGTGGTGCGCACCGCCGTCAGGGATCTGGGGCGAGAGGTCAACGCGATGACCGAGGCGATCACCCGCGCCCGGGCGGCCCGGCAGCAGGTGACAGACGTCCGGGAGTCGTATGAATCCCTCTCCCGGACCCGTGGGGAGTATGCCGCCGCCGGCCAGGTCCGGGATCTTGGGGCGGCGGTTATGGAGGCGGAGAGAGCGATCCGGAAGGCCGAACAGGACCTCTCTTCCCTCAAACTGGGCCCGGACTACGCCAGAAAACAGGAGATCGAGGAGAGGATCCGGGAACTCGATGCCATGGACGAGGAGGCCGGGCGGGAGATCGCAGCTCTCCGAACCCCTGCCGTCCATCTCTTCCGGAAGGCCGAGAAGGTGGCCGGAAAGGCAGGGGATACTCCCGGGCGTGATCGAGGAGCAGCACCTCATGGCTACGCTCGCACAACTGCAGCGGGAACGCGAGGCAAAGGCTGCCGCGAAGGGCCGGGCCGAGAACCAGCGGGAGATGTCGCAGGCCTCGTATACTGCAGAAAGCGAGAGGCTCCGGTCCCGCGCGGCTGCTCTTGCCGGCAAGGATGTGGAGGTCGACGTGCCCGACCTCCCGCCTGCCTGACCGGCCGGGAGCAGAAGCACCGCCAGGTGCGAAGTGCGACGGACGGAACATCCGGAGCACGGGCACTCGAAGAGTGCGAAGTGCGACTTCCACAGGGGAAGGAGCATGAGCACCGTAGGTGCAAAGGGAAACCCTGTTTATGCTCTGCGCACAAACTGTTCCTGAGAACAGGTGATGACGACAAACACCATTCCATTCGGGTCTACATTACGCCACTGGATAGCAGTTCCTGCGGCCTCGTTCGGGGGAATCGGGATCGAGCTGCTGCTCGCCTCCGTCGGCTTCCCCTACGCCTACACCGTCTGGGCCGGCACCGCAGGGTGCGTGGCCGCCTCGTGCATCCTCTGCTACCAGGCCTACCTCAAACCGCGGCGCGACCTCGTCTCGCTTTTCACGCCGCTCTTCGCGTGTCTAATCTTCGTCATACCCAACGATCTCGACGCGGGCGTGATTGTGCAGACGCTCTTCGCGGCGACGATCACCCTCCTCGCGGTTCGGGTGGAAAAAATGTTTAATGCGGCCAAACCACAGGAGAGAACCATGAAAGATGTATTAAATGAGTATATCGCTCGGATCGAACCGATCTTCGCCACGATCGACGAGAAGACCGGGCACCTGATTGCTCAGTCCCTGCTGACGTATAAATTCGAGCTCTATGGGAGCGCGGCCGAGAAGATGACGGCCGCACTTGCCAGGCTCGATGCGATCACCCCGCGTCCCGGCGCGGTTGAGCGTGCCCTGCTGATCCTCCGGGAGCGTACCGGCGACCTCGCCGACTCCCGGGTGACGGCAAACCCGGAGCATACCTTCGTGGAGGCGGACTACGATGATCTCGCTATCCGTCTGCGCCCGGACCAGATCGAAGACCCTGCGGCGCTCGACCTCGACAACGCGCTGGTCCTGCTCTACGCCGTCGGGATCGAGACCTCTCCCGACGATGAGCAGGCACTGGAAGAGCACCAGCGCTTTGTCATCCAGATCCTGGAATCCTATAAAGATAAATTGACTCTATGACCAATCTGACCGAAGGCAACCTCTTCCGGGGCCTCATAGCGGTAGCGGCGCCGAGCCATCCGTCGCGGCCCTCGGGGCATCCTACCTGACGGTTCTCTTCACCGGCAGCGTGACGCTGGTCGAACTCTGGGTGATCAACTCAACGTTTCAGAGCTGCGGCGATGCCACCACGCCGATGCTCCTTGTGATCCTCGCGAACTTCCTCAACATTGTCCTCGACCCGCTCCTGATCTTCGGCTACGGGGCAGTCCCTGCCTGCGGCGTCGCCGGGGCGGCATATGCCACCGTCATATCACGGAGCGTGGCATTCGCCATAGCGTTTGGCCTGCTTCTCTCGGGACGGACAGTGATCCCCTTCTCGCTCCGGACGAAGTTCGAGATCCCGCTGGCCTGGAGGCTGATCCGTGTCGCCGTCCCGAACTCTGTCCAATCCGGGCTCCGGAGCGTCACGTTCCTCGCGACGATGGCGATCGTGGCAGTCTTCGGCACCGCAGCCCTCTCTGCCTACGGCATCGTGGGAAGGCTTGAACTGGTCGCGCTCATGCCGGGATTCGGGATCGCGACCGCAACCGCCGTGATCGTCGGCCAGAACCTCGGCGCCAAAAAGCCCGAGCGGGCGGAAGAGGGTGTCCGACTCTCCGCGCTCATAAACGGCGGGTTCATGGCACTCGTGGGGGGAGTGTTCTACTTCGCTGCGCCCGCGATCATCGAGGTCTTCGACCCGAGCGGCGCGAGCACGGAGATCGGCATGTCGTACATGCAGACGGTCGCGCCGTTCTACATCTTCCTTGCCGTCGCAATCATCCTCGCGTTCGCGCTCAACGGGGCAGGAGATACAAAGAAGCCCATGTACGCCACGCTCGCCTCCATGGCCCTCTTCCAGGTGCCGCTCGCGTGCATTCTCCCCGACCTGCTCGGGATCGGGATCCTCGGGGTCTGGCTTGCGGTGGTCTCCGGGACTATCCTGCAGACAGGCATCCTCTTCTCGATGTACCGGCGCGGGGCCTGGAAAACGACCGCGATATAAGGGCGGGACCTGTGAGGGCCCGGGGGTCCTGCCTTGCTTGGCCGCGATGCAACTCCCAAAAACCATCAAGCAGCCCGGAGCCCTTTCCCGGCGCAAAAATCAGAGCGAGTCGAGGCTGATCCCGCTGAACTCGTCGGCGACGGTGTTGATGTCTTTCACGCCGAACGCGGTCTGGACCGTGCCGAGTTCGAGGTCGCGCGCCACGTCGCACATGTAATCGATGATATCGACCGAGAGTTCCCGTCTCTGTTTGGACTTGCGGAGCTGGTCCACCAGGAACGTCATCCTCTCGGGAGACTCCATGCGGAGTTTGGCGAGGCTCATCACGCACATGTAGATCCGGGTCAGGTTCCTGTCCGTTCCGGTGATGGTGTCGAAGAAGTTCCGGAGGACCTGCGCCTGATAGACCTACCGGCGCCTCACTTCCGGACGCTGACGATCTTGATGATATCGCCGTTCTTCAACTCGAGGCTGTCCTTGACCCGCATCCCGGTCTTCGCATCGATGGCATACAGGAACCCCTCGCCGATATCGGTATGGATCTGGAAGGCAAGGTCGCGGGGGGTCGACCCGCGCTTCATGAGGTACGCATCAGGGAGCACCCGGCCCTTGCCGTCGGTGAGTTTGTGCTCGTCCTCCACCGGGTAGACGACGATCCGGTCGAGGAGGTTGTAGATCGCGGCATCCAGCGCCTGCTGGACACCGGTGCCGCCGAACGTCTGCATGAAGTCCGCCACCTTCTGCAGCCCGGCGCGCTGCCCGGCGCTGAGTTTCGCTTCCGGGCTGACTTCAAAACTCCGGTCGCCGGGGAGGTAGCGGATGAACTTGCCCTCCGCGGCCATCCGGAGCGCAAGTTCCCCTGCCGCGCTCGCAATAATGATGTTAAGCTTTCTAAGTCGGTCAAGGCACTCCTCTGGAGCCTGGTCGGCCTTGTTCCCGACGATCAGCATCGGCTTGCTGATCGTCATCAGTTCCTTGCAGAACCGGACCAGATCCTCCTCCCCGGCGGTCAGCAGGTTGATTTCGGCCGCCTCGTTGGCGTCACGGGCGTTTTCAAACGTTACGCCGAGACCGCCGAAGACCTCGGTGATTGCCTCTAAAAGAAGCAGTTCTTTCCCCTGGGCCTGCCGGTGGATTTTCCCCCAGTGCCGCGAGAGGATGCCGTACATCCACATCGACATCTCGTACTGGAGGAACTCGATATCCTTCTCCGGGTCGCGCGAGCCGATATCGACCGGGTTTCCTTCGACAAACCTGACCCCATCCTGGCAGTTCTCGCACGGGACGTGCATCTCCTGACAGGGGCAGGCGGTCCGGACGTACGCGACGCCGTGGTTGGCATCGATGGTAGTGAACGGGTAATTAGCGATCTCTGCCTGGGCCAGGGTCGCTGCCCTGAAAAATGTCGATTTCCCACAGTTGGGTTTTCCTGCAATGGCCAGTGTAATCATGAGTAACTCCTATTGCACCGTTCGGTTGAGAGTAGTGTTGGGTCATACACCATTTATCACCTTCTTTTGCCCGGGCTGTGCTGCTGGAACTGTTGCCGCCGATAGTCCGGTGACCCCGCCGGGTCAGGGCTTGCGGTCACGGTCCTCTGCACCGCCCCATCTCCCCTGAAATCTCTCCTGCCGCCAAAACGGGGGATTCAATTAGGAGCGAAAACAACATGACTGCATGGGCTTCGTAACCCGAAATATCTACTATTTCGATGCTCCGGGCGCACAGAATACGCGTGATGCCGCCCGGTTCGCCGTCGAGCGGGCGCGGGAACTCGGCGTCCAGAAGATTGTGGTCGCGAGCACCAGCGGCCGGACGGCGCTTGCCTTCCGCGACGCCATGTCGGGGAAGGGCCTGGACCTGATCGTCGTCACCCACGCGGTCGGTTTCTCGAGACCCGGCGAGTGGGAGTTCGCCGAAGACGTAGCCGAGACCCTCCGGGGGGAGGGTGCGAAGATCGTCACCGGCACGCACGCGCTCTCCGGGCTCGAGCGCGCGATCTCCCGCTCGTCGAAACTCGGCGGGAGCTCCCGCACCGAGGCGGTCGCCGAGGCGTTGCGGCGCACCGTCGCGGTCGGCCTGAAGGTCGCGGTGGAATGCGTCCTCATGGCAGCAGACCAGGGTGTGGTCGCCGTCGATGAAGAGGTGATCGCGGTGGGAGGCACCGCAAGCGGTGCCGATACCGTCTGCGTCATTCGCCCCGCGCATACCGCGGCGTTCTTTGACCTGCAGGTGCGCGAGATCGTCGCCATGCCGAGAGTCCGGTAACCATGACGCTCAAATCCGTCACCAATGCCGCCTCACTCCTCCGGCACCCTGTCATATGGTCGATAGGGCTTGCCATGGGCGGTTTCTTCTTTGCAACCGCCATCATCACGATCTCAGGCGAGACGTTTTACATGGAACCTCTGATGCTCCTGCTGGGACTCGCGCTACCCTTCCTGGCCGGCGGCGTCTACGGCACGATCCGTGCGGGGAACTTCTCCTTCAGTGAGTTCGTGCAATCGGGCAAGACCTACTACTTCCGGATACTCCTGCCGACGCTGGTCATCTTCTTTGGAGTTGTCCTGATGGTCTTTCTGCTTGCGATCCCGCTTGCGCTCCTCGGGGCCGGTGCCGCCGCAGGTATGGCGCCGCTCCTCCTTGGGGTGATCGTCTCGATCGCCTTCTTCACGTTCTTCTACGATGCCGTAGCGGTCTTTGAGGAGACGAACGTCTTTGAGTCGATCCGGCGGAGCATCGAGTTCGTCATGAACAACCTCGGCAGCGTCCTCCTCTTCTACCTGACAAACATCGTTGTTTTCGCAGGTCTCGGGTTCGCGGCCCTCCTTGCCTGGACCGCCCTCCTCGCGGAGAAACTCGAACCGCTCACCCGCATGGGCCCCGAAGAGCTCCAGACGATGATGCCGCAGGATATCCTTGCCCTCATCGGGACCGAGGGAATATGGATCACCGCCGTCATCTACGCGGTCGTGATGGTGCTCTTCTCAGCGTTCCTGTACGCCTACAAGGCGAGTTTCTTCCACAGCCACGCAGGTGCCGCGGCGCCGCGTGTGGAGCAGGGCGAGTACGACGAGAAGGGCCGGTGGTATAAGT
>LDZT01010894.1_pt1 | contig 13832 bp, 10 predicted proteins | sample 615521 | NCBI WGS metagenome assembly LDZT01 (sample SAMN03408292, study PRJNA278302) | terrestrial metagenome | isolation source: oil reservoir sample SB1 | place: USA: Alaska, North Slope, Schrader Bluff formation | collected 2011-09
CAATCCTTTAATACCGCTAGTATTTAATTTTTCCACATTTTCAGACAAATAATGATAGGCTATTTCCTCTTTCAAAAAAGGAGTAACAATAGGTGGATAAATACCCGTTAAGTTTAATTTTTCCAAAATATATACCTCCTGCTTTTCAAGATAGTCACGGGAGAGAATTCCCCTTGAAAATCCTTAAATTAACTCCAAGCTTTAATATTTATTAATATTTATTAATCTCTACAATATCTTGTCTTCCTACTTCCAGATAGATGGCCTTGTTAACTTTATTAACATTTCATTACACTATTTCTTTCAATAAGGGTGGTGTTTACCTCTATTCTTATTGTTTCAGGTGGTGATTCTTCAATTCTTTCAACAAGGCGTTTTAAAGCAATCACACCCATTCTTTGCTTATAAACCATTATTGTGGTCAGAGGAGGATCGATCAACTCACAAAAGGGCATATCATCAAAACCAACTATTGAAATATCTTGAGGAATTCTAAGTCCAACTTCCTTCATTGCTTTGATGGCCCCAAAAGCTATTATATCATTATCAGCAAACATAGCAGTTGGTAATTCAGATTTTTGATTTAGAATCTTTAACATATCACGGTAGGAACCATCTATAGTTGATTCCAGACGAAAAATAAAATTTTCTCTAAGTCTTAATCCTTTATTTTTTATAGCTTTTTTAAATCCAACCATTCTTTGATCAAAATTATTTATCCATACCGAACTATGTAAATATCCAATATCTGTATGCCCGGATTCAGCTAGATAGCAAGTAGCTTTATATGCACCTTGAATATTATTTATTATTACAGTATCAAGGCTTTCGTTTTCAAAATAGCTATCTAATAATAGAAGCGGTATATTTAATTCCTTGAAAGGCTTAAGGTTTTCGCTGGTCATTTCAGTGGCTAATAACATAATTCCATCAGGGTGTGTTTCTTTAATTATATTGATAATTTTAGTTAGATCATCTTTATTTTCGTCTATATAAGTTAGAATTAAATTATAACCCCGACTACGTGCTTCTCTATCGATTCCTTCCATTAGTGCAGAAAAAAAAGGAGTATCAGAGACTACATATCCATGTTTTTTGTAAATAATAAAACGCATATTATATTTATGGTTGAAAGCAGATTTGGTAAGTAGAGTAGCATTATAGCCCATCTGTTCAATTGTCTTTAATACTTTTTTCCGTGTTTCCTCACTAACACCAGGCTTATTATTCAGTACAATTGAAACAGCTGAAGGAGATATAGATAATTTTTTGGCGATATCTTTTGCTTTAAATTTCATTTATTTCTATCCTATTTTGTAACATTTTATTTATTAGTAATAACTTATATTTATTGTTCATTTTATTGCAAATTCATAATTAAATCAACTATATTATAACTAAAATAATTTAGTTTACAAATAAATTGTAGTGATTTGTTATTGTGGATGGAATATAAAAGAAAGACAATCAAAATTGATTACTTTTTGGCTTATTTTTACTTAATAAAATTATTATGTTAATAGTCAGTCAAAAATTATTGACATAAATTAATAAATATGATATAAAAAAACTAAGATAATTTAGTATGAAACTATATTTATTTATAAAAATTTACCATAAATCTATGAATTATTTTCTAATATTTATTGTTTATGATTTTGTTGAAAAAAGAAAATTATCACGAATTGATACCATACTGATGAGATAAGATATAAAATAAATAGCCTACGATGAAAATTTTAAAAAGCCTTTTTCCCTTCTTCTCCCTTGAAGGGAGAAGATTAAGGTGAGGGTGTAAATATATATTGCTCTTTTTTATAAAAAGAATTTTTATAGCATCAAAATTTTCTAGAAATTCCAATACTGTTAAATAACCTCAAGAAAAAATTTTACCACCATTTCATACATTTCATTTTTCTATTTTGAGAACAGGGGGAAAGATGGAATACAAAATAACTAAGATTAAAACCTTAATTATTTTCGCCTCAATTATCATTTTATTAATAGTTATATGGTTTCATGGTTTTACCGTTGTTAAGATACAACAAATGGAAGAGATAAAGAGCAGCGAGGAATTTAATCCACAAGCTTTTGTTGACAACATTTGGGAAAGCAAGCTTATTCCTACCATTAAAGAAAAAGCAGTTGATTTATCTAAATTGCTGGCAGAAATAAAGCCTGATGATAACGGTTTTATCTCCAAAGAAAGTTTAATTCCGGTTACCAAAGATTACGGGTTAATTACGGCTGGTGAAGCACATGTATATGCGGTTAAAGGACAGGGTAAAGTAGTTGAAGTTAATACTAAAACTAGCCTTGGGAAACTTGAGCTTTTACCTGAGGGATATTCAGGTCCTATTAAAGTTATATTTTATATTGGCCCGCGAATCCCGAGTGATGAAAGCTCCATAAGAGATGTGGTTGGTTTTATTAATTTCGGAGATTTTAGAGAGCAAACTGAATATGGTAAAGTTAATCTTGAAATCAACCAACGTACCTTGCGACAAATTAATCTTTCTATCGGTCAAGATCCACATAATTTAGAAGGTGAAACAATTAGCTTCTATGGGGCATTCACCATCAGGACTTTTAATTTGACCAAAATAAATATGCAGCAAATCAATATTGTTCCAATCCAAATAGAAATATGGTAGGAGCCAGAATGGAAGATAAAGCGACAGTCAGTGAATTTTCTAATCGAGATATAGATATAATTATGCGTACCGAGAATGTTACCAAGGTATTTCCTGGTATAATTGCCTTGGATGGTGTTAATTATAATATATATAGGGGCAAAATCAATGTATTGGTAGGGGAAAATGGAGCAGGTAAATCTACATTGATGAAAATACTGGCTGGTAATGAGCAATGTACCAAGGGAAGAATTATTTTAGAGGGGGAAGAAATTCACATAAACTCACCTCAGGATGCAATGAACTACGGGATTAGCATTATTTATCAGGAACTTGATTTATGTCCCAATATGAGTATTGCTGAGAACATTTTTCTGGGTCGCGAGATTGTTAAGCGAGGAATAATTGAGAATAAAATTCAGCAAGAACATGCTTATAAATTGATTCATCATTTGGAACAAGAAATGGATCCAAACACACTGGTAAGTGAATTACGGATAGGAGCACAACAGATTGTCACAATAGCTAAGGCGCTATCCCAGGATGCCCGCATTCTGGTTATGGATGAACCCACCTCAGCTTTAAGTACTACTGAAGTTGAAGTTCTTTTTCGTGTTATCTATGAACTTAAAGAACGTGGTATTACCATAATTTACATTTCCCACAAGTTAGATGAAGTACTTCATATTGGTGATAATATTACTGTATTGCGTGATGGACATATCGTAGCTGAAGAAGTTGTCAAAAATGTTAATATAGAATGGGTTATTGAAAAGATGATTGGTCGTAAATTAGAGAGGCTTTTTGCAAGTAAAAGACATAAAATCGGGAAAGTATTGCTTCAGGTAGAAGACCTTTCATTACCCAGGGTTGGGGGAGGATATATTGTCAATCATGTCTCTTTTAATTTGCAGGAAGGCGAAATTTTGGGTATCTATGGCTTGAAAGGAGCCGGTAGGTCTGAGATGTTAGAATGTCTGATGGGTGCTAATATGTTAGCAACTGGTAAAATATGGCTTGGAGATAAAGAAATTAGTAATGGTACAATTTTGGATCGCATTCAGGCAGGTCTAGCATTGGTACCAGAAGACCGACAACGAGATGGGCTTGTATTAACCTTATCTGTAGCTGATAACATGATTCTGGCAAGTTTGGAAAAGTATCTTAATCGTTTTGGTTTATTTCTGGTCAGTAAAAAAGAAAAAAATGCTGTCCATAGTTTTATCAAGGAGTTATCTATTAAAGTTTCTGATCCCAAAAGCATTGTTATATCACTTAGTGGTGGTAACCAACAGAAAGTAGTTTTAGCTAAAGGCTTACTCACAAGTCCAAAAGTACTTATGTTAGATGAACCTACCAGAGGTATTGATGTAGGAGCAAAGCATGAGGTTTTTGAAATCATGCAGAATTTAGCTGCCCAAGGATATGGAATTCTTTTCGTCTCATCTGAGTTGAAGGAAATCCTGGCAATGTCTGATCGTATTTTAGTAATGTCAAAAGGTAAAATTACTGGCGAATTTACGAAAGAAATGGCCACAGAAGCAAGATTGATTAACGCATCAGTTAATGATAAATGATAATGGAGTAATGAATAAAATTCAACAGTAAGAAGTAGGAGGCACATTAAGAGATGAGAGAAGATACAAGTACGCAAAAGAGGCGTTTGCCGTATTTTAATAAGACTGATTTGCTTCAATTATTTTTACGCGGTAGGGTATTTCTTGCCCTCATTATTGTTAGTGCCGTTTTTGCATTACTTTCACCAGGTTTTCTAAGTGTCACAAACATCATTATTATATCAAAACACGTGGCTATTAATGCATTATTAGGCATCGGTATGACATTTGTAATCTTATCTGGTGGTATCGATCTCTCGGTTGGCTCAATTGTTGGTCTATCAGCAATGATTGCTGGAGGTTTGATTAATGAAGGTATTCAAATGAATACACTGGGAATAATCTTATTTCCACATACCTGGATGGTTATTATTATTACCTTGATTGTAGGAATAATTATGGGTGCTATTAATGGTTTAGTCATTACACGTTTTAAGGTGGCTCCCTTCATTGCTACCCTTGGGATGTTATATGTAGCCCGTGGTCTTGCTGGATTGAGAAACAATGGCTACACCTTTTCTAATTTAGTTGGTAAACCTGAATTTGGAAATACTGGTTTTGATCGATTAGGTGCAGGTTCTTTTTTGGGTGTAAATTATTCTATCTGGATTATGGTAGTCTTTGCGCTGGTTGCTTATTTTGTTTCGAAGCGACTTCCTTTTGGTCGGCATGTATATGCAATCGGGGGCAATCGACGCACAGCTGAACTTTCTGGTGTACGTGTTAATAGAACTGAGACGATTGTGTATATGATTAGTGGATTCTGTTCTGCTATGGTGGGGCTGATCATTGCCTCACAATTAGTTGCTGCTCATCCGGCCACTGGTGAAGCTTTTGAATTAACTGCTATTGCAGCAGTTGTTTTAGGAGGAACTTCCTTAATGGGTGGGCGTGGCAGTATTGGAGGTACCATTATTGGTGCTTTTGTTATTGGGGTACTTGTCGATGGACTGGTTGTGTTAGGTTTTTCAACATTCTTACAAAATGTAATCAAAGGCATTGTTATTGTAGGTGCGATAGTTATTGACCAGGTCCAATTAAGAATCCAGGAGCGGATTATATTACAGAAACAGGAGTTAAATTTATAACAATAATTCATTTTATAGTTATCCTTGGAAGTAGCTTAAGATAAAACTGTATTAATAATTAGCAAAGGACACACTATAAAGAAAAAGAAGAAGGAGGGAGGTGATTACAAACTAAAAGTGGTAGAGTTTGCGTTAAGATGATGAAGTTAATTTTATTAAATTAGATGGAGGTAAAAAAGTTATGAAGAAATTTTTACTAATAGTTTTTGTTACTGTTTTAATAACAACAGTAAGTTCCTTAGGAATATTTGCCCAGGAAGGTGCTAAAACAATAGCCGTAATCGTGCCACCGGTAGAAAACCCATTCTTTGGAACGATGCAGGAAATAGCTGCAGCAAAAGCTGAAGAGTTGGGATACAAAACAATCAAGTTAGTACATGATGATGATGCTAATAAACAAATGGAACTGTTTGAGACCGTTATTGCTCAGGGCGTAGCTGCCATAATCCTGGATAATGCTGGAGCTGATGCTACAGTAGCAGCAGTTCAGAAAGCTAAGGATGCAGGGATTGGTTGCTTCTTAGTGGACCGAGAAATTACCAAAGAAGGTGTAGCAGTATCACAAATTATTTCTAATAATTATCAAGGTGCTACAATTCTAGCAGAATATTTTGCAGAGTTGATGAACGAAGAAGGTAAATATGTTGAACTGACCGGTAAAGATACGGATACCAATGCTCATATTCGCTCTCAGGGCTATCATGATGTTCTCGATCAAATCCCAGGTATGGAGATGGTTGCCCAACAAACAGCTAATTGGAGTCAAACAGAAGGTTATAGTGTAATGGAGACAATCTTGCAACAACATCCAGATATCAAAGGTGTCATTTGTGGCAACGATACTATGGCCTTAGGTGCCCAGGCTGCATTATTGACAGCAGGAAGAGATGATGTGATTTGTGTTGGATTCGATGGTAGTGATGATGCTATTGAATCAATCTTAAAAGGTGAATTAAAAGCTACTTCATTACAGCCGGTTGCTGAGATGGCTACCCAGGCTGCTATTCAAGCCGATCTGTGGATTAGAACTGGTAGTACTGGTAAACCAGAAAAACAATCCATTGATATGGTATTGATTACTCCTGAGAATGCTGATCAATATGAGAAATTTGCTCCTAAGCCGCAGAAAAAAGATTAGATAAATTGCTTAAAAGTAGGGTGGCTGCGAAACACTGAAATAGAGAGGTTCGCAGCCACCCTACTTATGGATACCTTAATATTCAATCTTATATTCTTGTATTCAGCTGATATTAATATAATTACTAAGGTATTTACGAAAGTAGGAGATGGAATAATAAATATGAAAGATAATTTTATTACTTTCGGGGTTATTATTGGGACAAGAGGTATTTTTAATCCTATGTTAGCTCGGAACGATAGAAAGATACTTCTTAAGACTTTAAATTCTTTGGGATATAATACTATAATACTTTCGGAAGATGAAACCGCTTCTGGAAGTATTGAAACTTATCAGGACGCAAAAAAATGTGCCTCTCTTTTTAAGGAAAACCAAGATAAAATTGACGGTATACTAGTTATTCTTCCGAATTTTGGTGATGAATTAGCCATTGTAAATAGTATTGCCCTCTCAGGTCTTCATGTCCCAGTTTTAGTACAGGCTTCCTGTGACGAAATAGATAAAGTATCAGTAAGTGAAAGACGGGATTCTTTTTGTGGTAAGATATCAGTGTGCAATAACCTTATTCAGTATGGAATACCTTTTACCAATACAATTCTTCATACCGAAGATGTTGATAGTAATGAATTTAAGGCTGATTTAGATAAATTTGCACGGGTATGTCGAATAATTAGAGGTTTAAAAGATGCCAGATTAGGAGCTATAGGGACACGCCCGGCTGCTTTTCAAACTATGCGTTTCAGTGAAAAAGTATTGCAATATTTTGGAATTACAGTTATTCCTATAGACCTTTCAGATGTATTGGCTGTTGCTAATAAAATTGATTCAGCGAAAACAGCCTTGAAAGCAGATGAAATAAGAAATTATGGTCAAATTCCTTCTAGAATTAATAACGAAAGTATTATGAGGCAAGCTCGTTTTAGTTTAGCGGTTGAAGAATTTATTGAAAAAAATGAGCTTATTGCTGGAGCAATTCAGTGTTGGGATAGTCTGGAATATAATTATGGTTGTGCACCTTGTCTAACAATGAGCATGCTTAGTGAGAGAGGAATCCCTTTTGCCTGTGAGCTGGATATTTGTGGGGCTTTAAGTATGCTTTGTTTACAATTGGCTTCTGGTAATCCCCCCGCTCTTTTGGATTGGAATAACAATTATGGAGATAATCTTAATCAATGTGCCTGCACCCATTGTAGCAATTTTCCCAGGAGCTTCCTGAAGAATGATATAGAAATTTCCGAATTGGATATTTTAGGAGCAACTATTGGCAAGGAAAGTTGTTTTGGCGCTATTAAAGGTCATGTTGCACCGGGAAATTTTACATTTTTTAGGGTTTCTACAGATGATAGAAAAGGATATCTGAAGAGCTATATCGGAGAAGGTAAGTTTTTAGATGCCCCATTTCCTATGGATGGGGGAATTGCAGTAGCAGAAGTAAAAAATCTCCAAAAAGTAATGAATTATATTTGTAACGAAGGATTTGAGCACCATGTTGCCATGGCCAGAGGTAATGTGGCTGATATCCTGGAAGAAGCAGCTAAATATTTACAGTGGAAAGCTGATAACCTCCAAAAATAATTTTAATTTAATTCTGATCTTTTTATATTTATTCATAATATAAATAATTAGGTAAAAATATTCTTGGATAGAATAAAAGTATTAGAAAACAAGGCCATACAAATACGTAAAGAGTTATTACAGATGATATATAATGCCCAGACCGGACATACAGGGGGATCATTATCATCAGTTGATATATTGGTAGTGCTTTATTATGAAATTATGAAAATAAATCCTAAAAATCCAAAGTGGGAATCGCGGGATAGATTTGTTCTAAGCAAAGGACACAGCGTAGAAGCCTATTATACAATTCTTTCTGATTTAGGTTTTTTTTCCAAAGATAAGTTGAAAAGCTATTGCAAATACAATTCCGATTTAATTGGCCATCCAAATGTAAAAGTAGCAGGTGTAGAAATGAATACCGGGGCCCTTGGTCATGGTTTATCAGTTGCTGTTGGAATGGCTATAGCTGGAAAATTGAATAAAAAGGACTATAAGGTCTATGTGTTAATGGGAGATGGAGAATTAGCAGAAGGTTCGATATGGGAAGGAGCCATGGCCGCGAAACATTACAAATTGGATAATCTTATTGGAATTGTTGATAGAAACCATTTACAAATTAGTGGAAATACAGAGGATATCATGAGCCTGGAAAACCTTAGAGAAAAATGGACTGCATTTGGTTGGAATACATTAATAGTGGATGGACATAACATCAAAGAGTTAATTAATACATTGAAAATAATGCCAATAAAAAAAGAAAAACCTCACCTGATAATAGCCAACACAATTAAAGGCAAAGGGGTATCCTTTATTGAGAATGATGCGAAATGGCATCATAAAGTTCCTAACCAAGAGCAACTGAAAGAAGCACTAAGGTTATTGGATTTTCAACTAAATAAATAGAGGTTAATGATTATATCTATATTGAAAATAAATTCAAATATACCGTGTAGAAAAATGTTTACTGATACACTTCTGGAGCTTGCCAAAAATGACTCAGAAATTATTGCCATAACCTCTGATGCCAGAGGTTCAGTTACTTTAGAAGATTTTGTATTTCAGCTTCCAGAGCAATTTATTGAAACAGGTATTGCAGAACAAAATGAGGTAAGCATAGCAGCAGGACTTGCTGCCTGTGGAAAAAAGCCTTTTGTATGTGCACCAGCATCTTTTTTATCTACAAGAAGTTTAGAACAAATCAAATTAGATGTCGCCTATTCCAATACTAATGTAAAGATTATTGGGGTAAGTGGAGGGGTAAGTTATGGTCCTTTAGGGTCCTCCCATCATTCGTTACACGATATTTCAGCCATAAGAGCAATACCTGGGATCAGTATTATTCTTCCTTGCGATGTACACCAGACCAGAAAAATGACCATGACTCTGGTGGATTATGTTGGACCGGTTTATGTGCGGATGGGAAGAAATACTGTTCCGGAGGTATACTCAGTAAATGCAGTTCCCTTTACTTTAGGCAAGGCAAATACAATTTTAGAAGGAAAAGACCTGACCATTATAGGAACAGGAGAGACTGTAAGTATTGCATTGGAAACAGGTATTTTGCTTAGAAATAAAGGTATAAATGCCAGAGTAATAGATATGCATACAATAAAACCCCTTGATAAAGAAATTATAATAAAGGCTGCAAAAGAAACCGGGCACATCATTACAATCGAAGAACACAGTATTTATGGTGGATTGGGGGCAGCAGTATCCGAACAAGTGGTGCAAAACTTTCCAGTTCCTATGAGAATAATCGGGATACCTGATGAACCAGCAGTTACTGGAAGTTCAGACGAAGTTTTTAGACATTATGGTCTATCAGTCGATAACATATTTAATGTTGCTATAAAAATGATAGATTAATTAAAAAGAAAAATATAATTCGAGGTCTAGTAGTTGGTAAATCAATATATTTTGGTAATAGATCAAGGAACATCAGCAACAAAAGCGATACTTTGTAATCAAAAAGGACAAGTTGTTCAAAGGTGTAATAAAGAACATAAGCAATATTATCCTTTTCCTGGATGGGTTGAACATGACCCAGAGGAGATATACCAGAATACTCTACAGGTTGTCCAAGATATACTCAAAAAAACAAATGTTAAAGACCAACAGATTATTGGGTTAGCTATTACAAATCAAAGAGAGACAGTTTTGGTATGGGATAAACAGACTGGAAAACCGATATACAATGCCATTGTTTGGCATTGTAACAGAGCAAAGAATATTTGTAATAGATTAATTGAACAGGGTTATGCAGAGATAGTTAAGGAAAAAACTGGATTAGTTCTATCTGCCTATTTTTCGGCAGCAAAGATAAAATGGATATTAGAGAATGTTGAGAAGGCTAGGCAAAAAGCCGAAGAGGGGAAATTAATATATGGCACTATTGATTCATGGCTGATATGGAAGCTTACCAATGGACAATTCCATGTGACAGATTATTCAAATGCTAGTCGAACGCAATTATTTAATATCAAAGAGTTGAAGTGGGATGAAGAATTACTGCAAGTATTTAATATACCAAAAACCATGGCTCCTGATATTAAATATTCTAATGAAATATTTGGTTATACCACCATAAACGGAATACTGAATAAAGAAATACCAATAACTGGTGTAATGGGTGATTCTCATGCTGCGTTATTTGGACAGAACTGTTTTGAAAAAGGCATGGCTAAGGCAACTTATGGTACTGGTTCCTCTATTATGATGAATGTTGGAACAAAAATTTTACAATCACACCATGGTCTGGTAACCTCTATAGCGTGGGGGATGGATAGTCAAGTAGAGTATGTTTTGGAGGGTAATATAAATTGCACAGGAGCAACAATTGAATGGCTGGTAGAGGATTTGGAGTTAATTCCAGATGCAAAGATATCGGGAAAGATAGCCTCTTCTATCAATAATAATGAAGGGGTATATTTAGTTCCAGCATTTGTGGGATTAAGTGCTCCTTACTGGGATAGCGAGGCTAAGGCTTCTATCCTGGGAATTACTAGAGGAACAAAAAAGGCTCATATTGTAAGAGCAGCAGAAGAATCAATTGCCTATCAGATAAAAGATGTATTAGATTTAATGGTTACAGAGTCAGGAGTTGGTATTAAGGAATTGCGTGTTGATGGTGGTCCAACAAGAGATAAGTTTTTAATGCAGTTTCAAGCCGACATATTAGGTGTAACTGTTGTTCGTAGTAAAATAGAGGAACTATCAGCCATGGGATCTACTTTTATGGCAGGACTTTCCTTAGGATTTTGGGAGACTAAAGAGGAGATAAAAAAATTAAGATCCATTGATATGGTTTTTAATTGTAAAATTGATTCTGTAGAACGAAAGAAATTATACAATGGCTGGAAAGAAGCAGTAAGAAGGACATTGTCCCATGATTAATTGAATGTTATCGGAATTGCCAGGAAATTCTAATACTCAAGAAGGAATATTCACTGATTATCTTGTAGTATCGGAATTTCAAAAAAATTCTGATACTACAAGATATTCTTTTTAAATAAGAAATAATATATTTTATATTTTTACACCATCTCTCTAATCCTCTCCCTTAGAAGGGAGAGGGAAGGTGAGGGTGATGATGAGGGGTTTCAGGGGATACCTCCCCTGAATATTTTGTTTATAAAAAAAGGAGCAATTATGGAAAAAGTTCTGGTGTTGGGAAGTATCAATATAGACTTTGTCTCCTTTATCTCTCGCTACCCCAAACCTGGAGAAACCCTCATTAGTAGTGATTTTGGTATTTTTCAAGGAGGTAAAGGAGCTAATCAGGCTATCGCTCTCGCTAAATTAGGTGTTCCTACTTTGATGTTAGGCAAGGTAGGTAAGGATGTCTTTAGCAATTTTGCCATTTCTTCATTAAAGGAAAGTGGAGTAGACATTTCTGGAATTACCCAGAGTCAAAAAGTTTCTACTGGTGTTGCCTCAATATGGGTTAATACTCAGGGACAGAATTCAATCGTAATCTATCCAGGAGCGAATAAAGAAGTGGATGAAGATTTTATTATCCATAACGAAATGTTTTTTGCGAATTCCTCCTGGCTTTTAACCCAATTTGAAATTCCCTCCAAATCAATTCTTACCGCATTAAAACTTGCCAAAAAATATGGATTAAAGATTGTAATAGACCCTGCCCCAGTAAAAGAAAAAGTTAATAATGATATTTGGGAGTGGGTTGACTATCTTCTTCCTAATGAAATAGAACTGAAGGAACTTACTAAAACTCGTAATATATTAGAAGCTATTCATATTCTTAAATCCTGGGGAGTGAAAGAAGTTATTGTTAAATTAGGCAAACGGGGAGCAGGATATGAAGATAAAGGTATCTTGAATATTTTCCCGGCTGTACCGGTGGAGAAGGTGGTAGATACTACTGGAGCGGGAGATTGCTTTATTGCTGGTTTTTTATCCGAGATGATACAATCGGGAGATATTACCAGGGCTATCAAGATAGGAAATCTAATTTCTTCTTACTCTATTCAGAAGAAAGGAGCAGCTAAATCTTTTCCAAGAAAATCTGAAGTAGATTGGAATAGGGTGGATTGAAATATAAAGAATACTCATACTATTATCCATGCACAATCAGGCAGGTTAATTTTGTAAAACAGCTACTAAGTTCTTACGCTATTTCCATAGTATTTATAGTATCAGAACTTCCAATAAATTTCGATGCTAATAAGATAAACTACTAATACAAAGTATCATTACGAAACTGTCCCCAGTCCCTTAGCTGACGTTAAGAAGCAGGCTCACAGGGGATCTCAAGGGGAAAGATTTCCATTGAATATAATGTTTTTATTCTTGACAGAAGAAGGAAGCAAATGTATACTTGGTCTTAGTAGATACTACTAATAAATACTAACAGAGGAAGCTACTAACAATTTATAATATTCCAGAGTTAACTTCCAAAATAGGAAGAGTGTAAAGGAAGGAAGAAATGTTTTACAGTGAAATTATAGGAATAGGTAGTTATGCACCAGAGAAAATCTTGCGTAATACAGAATTAGAAGATATGGTTGATACCTCAGACCAATGGATTACTACCAGAACCGGGATTTCAGAAAGGAGAATATCTACTGGGGAAAAAACAAGCCAAATTGCAGTAAAGGCAGCAGCCAATGCCATCAAACATGCCGGTATTAGCCCTGAGGAGATTGATTTGGTAATTATGGCTACGGTGACACCTGATTTTTTTACTCCCTCTACTGCTAACCTGGTGCAAGGGGAATTGAAGTTAAAAGAGGTAACCAGTTTTGATATTTCTGCTGGTTGCACTGGCTTCATTTATGGGCTTCAGATTGCCGATCAATTTATTAAATCCGGCCAAAGTAGCTGTGCCCTGGTAATCGGGGCTGAAGTAATGTCCAAAGTGATTAACTGGCAGGATCGAAATACCTGTGTCTTATTTGGAGATGGAGGTGGAGCAGCGATATTGAAGCGCAGTGATAGAGAGGGTATTATTGCAACTTATACTGGTTCAAATGGTGATTTAGAGGGATTTTTAACCATACCAGCCCTATCTGTGAACAATCCCTTTGTTGAGGATAGCTCGGCTTTGGAAAACCACTCCTATGTTTTTATGAATGGGAGAGAGATTTTCAAATTTTCTACCAATATCATGTTAAAAAGCATTCTAAAAATATTAGTAGAAAATAACCTGACTATTGATGATATTGACTACATTGTCCCCCATCAGGCTAATTATCGAATTATTGATTATGTTGCCAAGAAATTAAAAGCCCCTATAGAAAAATTTTACAAAAACCTGGACCACTTTGGAAATACCTCA
>LDZT01006533.1_pt1 | contig 13830 bp, 9 predicted proteins | sample 615521 | NCBI WGS metagenome assembly LDZT01 (sample SAMN03408292, study PRJNA278302) | terrestrial metagenome | isolation source: oil reservoir sample SB1 | place: USA: Alaska, North Slope, Schrader Bluff formation | collected 2011-09
TCGCTCACTGCCGTGATCGCCTCCTCCTGACCGATCACCCTTTTGTGCAGCTCCTCTTCGAGGTGAAGCAGCTTCTCCCGTTCACTTTGCAGCATCTTGCTCACCGGGATACCTGTCCAGCGAGAGACCACGTCAGCAATATCCTCTGCATCCACCTCCTCCTTGATCATGGCTCTTCCGCCCTGACGTTCATGTAGTTGATGCTGCAGATCTGCAATTTCGTTCTCTTTCTCCTTGATTCTTCCGTAGCGCAGTTCCGCAACTTTCCCGTAGTCACCCTCACGTTCGGCTTTTTCTGCTTCAAACTTGGCATTTTCAATCTCAATTTTGGCCTGCTGTATGCGGTTGATCAGCTCTTTCTCCGCCTGCCATTTCGCCTTATAATCAGCCTCCTCTGCCTTCAGCTCCTCGATCTGCCGGGTCAGTAGCTCCTCCTTGGCGGTGTCGTTCTCGCGGCGTATCGCCTCCCGCTCGATCTCGAGCTGCTTCACGCGCCGCATGATCTCATCCAGCTCCTCCGGCACCGAGTCCACCTCCATGCGCAGCTTGGCCGCCGCCTCATCCATCAGGTCGATCGCCTTGTCGGGCAGGAAGCGGTCGGTGATATAACGGTGCGACAGCTGTACGGCGGCGATGATCGCTTCATCCTTGATCCGTACCTTGTGGTGATTCTCATACCGCTCCTTCAGTCCCCGCAAAATGGAGATGCTGTCCGACTCGTCCGGCTCGTCCACCATCACCATCTGGAAGCGACGCTCCAGCGCCTTATCCTTCTCGAAATACTTCTGATACTCATCGAGGGTTGTGGCGCCGATGGCACGCAGCTCACCCCGTGCCAGAGCAGGTTTCAGGATGTTGGCAGCATCCATCGCACCTTCACTCTTGCCGGCACCGACCAGCGTATGGATCTCGTCGATGAAGAGGATGATCTCCCCTTCTGCCTTCACCACCTCATTGACCACCGCCTTGAGACGCTCCTCGAACTCACCCTTGTACTTGGCACCAGCAATCAGTGCCCCCATGTCGAGCGAATAGATCTGTTTGCTCCGCAGATTCTCAGGCACGTCGCCCCGCACTATGCGGTAGGCCAACCCCTCGGCGATGGCGGTCTTTCCTGTTCCCGGCTCACCGACCAGGATTGGGTTGTTCTTGGTGCGACGGCTCAGGATCTGCAGCACACGGCGGATCTCCTCATCACGACCGATCACCGGGTCCAGCTTGCCATTGCGAGCCCGCTCGGTGAGATTGACAGCATACTTGGCAAGCGACTGGTAGGTCTCCTCCGCACTCTGGCTGGTCACCTTCTCCCCCTTGCGCAACTCATCCACCGCCTTACGCAGGTCACCGGGTGTGATGCCGGCATCCTGCATCATCCGCGAGGCATTGCTCTTCACCTCTGTCAATGCCAACAGCAGATGCTCCACCGAGACAAACTGGTCGCCCATTTTCGAGGCAAGGTCGCTTGCCTTCTGGAACACTGCATTGGTCTCACGACTCAGCATCGGTTCTCCGCCCGACACACGGGGATAGGATTCGATCTCCCGGTCGAGTACTTTCTCCAGCTGCGTACCGTTCACGCCCAACTTCTGAAAAAGGAATCCGGTTATGTTGTCAGCCGTCATCATCACCCCCCTGAGCAGGTGTGATGGTTCAATCAGCTGCTGGCTGTTGGCCTGCGCCAGGTCGATCGCCTTCTGCACGGACTCCTGCGCCTTTATGGTGAAATTGTTAAAATTCATATGCTTTTGTTTTTGTTTTTTACTAATGATGGTCAAAATCTTTGCCATTTGCAAAAGAGTGACTTTTTGTCAGGATTTTGTTGTACCTTTACGTTACAATCAAACCTGTTGCATGTCCAAAGAGAAATTTTATACCGAAAGGGAAGAGAAAGCCAATTACCTGACACACGTGCTGGGGCTACTGATGGGAGTTGCGGGCGCGATCCTGCTGATTGAAAGAGCCGTCGTGGCGGGCAACCCAAGAGCGGTAGTGGCATATGTGCTCTTCGGACTGGGGATGATTGGCTGTATGGGTGCCTCCACTCTCTACCACTATGTGCAGGAGCCGGTACAAAAGGCGAAACTGCGTCACTACGACCATGCGGCCATCTACCTGCTGATCGCGGCCAGCTACTCCCCTTTCACACTGATACTACTTCGCGAGGAACCTTACTTGAGCTGGCTCATCTTCGGGGTGGTCTGGCTGATCGCCTTCACCGGCATCCTCATCAGCTTCCGTCCGCTAAAGCGGAACAGTAACCTCAAAACCGCCTCCTATGTGCTGATGGGCCTCATCGTGCTGATCGCCTTTAAGCCGCTGATAGAAGTTGCCCGGGCAGCCGATGCCATCGATACGGTGATCTGGCTGCTTGTTGGCGGTCTCTTCTATATTTCCGGAGCTGTAATCTATGCTACTGCCAGGCGGGAGTTTGTCCACGCCGTTTTTCACCTCTTCGTGCTATTGGGACTGGCCAGCCATCTCTACGCGGCATACCTGATCCCGTTATAAAATAAACAATTGCACCCTGCTCCCTTTATCCAATATGGTATATTCTTTATATGCTTTTACAATTATTGCGCTTGCTATATGGGGTGCAGTGTCAGACAAAACAGGAGGGTCAAACATAAAAAAGGGAGTGTCCGGATCGCAATCACTTTTCCATCTTGCGACTATTTCTGCATATTGGGTAATTCCAGTCCGTACCCTTTCTTTTTATCCTCCGCTTTCAGCAGGAAGGCAAAGACCAGAGCCAGTACACCGAAGCTGGTGAAGATCAGCATCGGGATGGTATAATCATAGGTGTTCACGGTCAATCCGTTGCGCACCGTTTGTCCCGTCACGCAGTACTTCTCCAGCACCCAGCCGATGAGAAGGGGCACACCCATCAGTCCCCAGTTCTGTACCCAGAAAATCAGCGAATAGGCGGTCCCCAGTCGTTTTTCCGGTACAATCTTCGGCACCGAGGGCCACATGGCCGAAGGCACCAAAGAAAAGGCGATACCCAGGAATACGACCAGCACCATGGCAAAGATCCAGCTGTTCAATCCAGGTATGGAGAAGAGGGCATGTACAATGATCAGCAGACTGGCTCCGATGATCATGATGGTCGCCCCTTTTCCTATTTTATCGTAAATACCCCCAAAGAGCGGTGTTAGCAGAATATTTCCGAAAGGCAGCAACATGGGGATCAAACCGGCGAGATCTTCTTCCACACCAAACTTATTGACCATCAGGTCGGTGGCATACTTCAGGAAAGGGAATACAGCCGAGTAGAACAGTACACACAGAATGGCAATGTACCACCATCCCTTGTTACCCAATATCTTTCCGATATCCGACAGCTTGAATTCATCCTCCGGATTTGTCTCTTCCTCCGCTCCGGCAGCTTCTGAAGTATCTAACTTCCTGTCCATCACCACATACATAAAGAAAGCGATCAAACCGATACAAAGACCGATCAGCGCGATCAGCAACGGGCGGGAAACATCGATCACACCCGTAGCTTTGGCAATGGGTATGGAGAAACCCAGCGCCAGCGCGGTACCTATCCTGGCCATGGCCACCTGCATGCCCATAGCGGTGGCCAGTTCCTTCCCCTTGAACCATTTCACGATAATCTTTGAGACGGTGATACCGGCAACTTCTACGCCGACGGCAAAAACTGCAAAGCCAATGCTTGCCCAGAAGACCTGCGCGTCCAGCCCGAAAAGCGTCTGCCCCCGCAATACATCGCTGGATATGGCCCAATACTTTATTGCAGAGCCTATTACCATCACCGCGGCTGCCCCCACTCCCGTAATACGCACGCCCAGCTTGTCGAGGATGATCCCGCCTAAGATCAGCATCAACAGGAAGACGTTAAACCATCCGTATGCGCTGGTGAAGGTACCATATTCTGCACGCGACCAGCCGAGCTGACCTTCCAGTAATCCGGCCAACGGAGCCATGATATCCGTTAAAAAATATCCGCACATCATTGTAAACGAGACAATGAGCAGTGCACTCCATCGTGCTGCTGCAGAATCCCTGAGCGATTTCCTCAAATTCTCTACCATTTCGTCAATTGTTATAGGTTTGTTGTTATGTGAGATTGATCATGTGAAGCTGCAAAGATACATAAAGCGATTTTTTTTTCACCTCGATTTCAACAAATAAATTGGCTCTCAGAGTTCATCCACCTGAAGTTTGTTCAGGAATGCCACTGTCTTACGGATCTCTTTATACATCACAATATCTTCATCGATAAAAGGGACCTCCTTGCGAAAAGCCTTCATCACCTTCTCAATCAGGGGCGATGAGCGGAGGGGACGACGGAACTCCAGTGCCTGTGCGCCGTTCATCAGTTCAATGGAGAGGATGATATCGAGGTTATCCATCACCTTGAGCAGTTTGATGGCCGAGGTGGCACCCATGCTCACATGGTCCTCCTGTCCGTTGGAGGAGACGATGGAATCGCTACTGGCAGGGTAGCAGTACATCTTGTTCTGACTCACCACCGATGCGGCCACATACTGGGGAATCATAAAGCCCGAGTTCAAACCGGGATTGGCCACCAGAAACTCCGGCAGGTCGCGTTTGCCGAGAATCAGCTGTGCCGTGCGGCGTTCGGAGATGTTGCCCAGCTCTGCCAGGGCGATAGCCAGGAAGTCGAAGGCGATGGCCAGCGGCTGTCCGTGAAAGTTACCGCCGGAGATGATCTCATCGTCGTCGGGGAAGATGGTGGGGTTGTCGGTTACCGAGTTGATCTCGGTCACCACCACCTGCTTCACGTAATCGATTGCATCCTTGGTGGCACCATGTACCTGCGGCACACAGCGGAACGAATAGGGATCCTGCAGGTGTTTTTTCTCCCTGGTGATGAGCTGGCTTCCCTCCAGAAACTTGCGTATATTTTGGCTGGTCTCCAGCTGCCCCGGGTGGGGACGGATCAGGTGCAGCCGCTCATCGAACGGCTCGATATGACCGTCGTAGGCATCGAGTGAGATGGCCGCGATCAGATCGGCCCGTCTGGAGAGACGTTGTGCCTTCATGATGGCATAAACCCCGTGGGCCGACATGAACTGGGTACCGTTGAGCAGCGCCAGTCCCTCCTTGCTTTTCAGTTTTATCGGCTTCCATCCGAACTCATCGAGCACGTCGCCGATATCCCGTTTGCGGCCTTTGTAAAATACGTCCCCCACCCCGATCAGCGGCAGGAAGAGGTTGGCCAGCGGAGCCAGATCGCCCGACGCACCCAGCGACCCCTTGTCGTAAACGATAGGCAGGATGTCGTTGTTAAAAAGGTCGAGCATCCGCTGCACGGTATCCACCTGTACGCCGCTGTAGCCCAGTGAGAGGGCATGTGCCTTGAGCAGAAACATCAGCTTAACGATCAGCGGCATCACCTCCTCACCCACGCTGCAGGCGTGCGACTTTACCAGGTTCTCCTGCAATGTACTCAGATCCTCATTGGTGATGGTTCTTTCGCAGAGTGAGCCGAAGCCGGTGGTGATGCCATAGATCGGCTCCTGCTGTGTTTCCATCTTTCTGTCCAGATAATCGCGGCATTTCTGAATACGTTCTTTGGCTTCGGGAGCCAGTTCTACCTTAATATTATCGCTGATGATCCATTCCAGGTCATCAATAGTCAGTTCACTCTGACCGATATAGTATATGTTTTTCATTTATCGTTTTGATTTTAAACGGCTGATTGCAGCCATCTCCTGTTCCATGGTCTCCTTTTCCATCCGGTCGCATGCTGCAGTCAGCTTATCTACAAACGCCCGGTCGGTGATGCTGCCCAGGTTGATGCGCACGTTGAGCAGCGCGCTCAGGATGGCGGTGCGGCAGTTCATGAGTCCCACCAGTCCGTCGGTCGCAGCGTTGGGGTTGCCCTTTTCCAGTGTTTCCCGCATGGTGCCGAGCAGCCCGAAAGCCCTTTCCGCCACCTCCATCGGTACCAGGGCAGCAATTTTTGTGGCTTCCTGAATTTTCTCATTACGGGTTGTAATCTCTTCATCCGTTTCTTTCGGTAGCCGGTATGCCTCCATGACCAGGCGGTATGCCTCCGCATCACGATCGATATCCTCCATGAAGCGGCTCCGCTGTTCCGACATCTCTGCGGCAATCTGTTTCATCCGCTCCTCCACGCCGGCATACTTTTTCCTGCCGATGGTCAGGTTGGCCACCATCCCGGTCAGTGCCGTGGCAATAGCTGCATTCAATGCAGCATTGCTTCCGCCACCGGGGACAGCCTCATTGGCAGCGGTTTTCTCAAGAAATTCTTTGACAGTCAGGTCTTGTAGTTTCCTCATACGATTTCCCCTCGTTTAATCACCGTCTCCACGCAATTCATTCCCACATGGTAAGGCAGAAACTTGTAAGAAGGGAACTGCAGCAGTACCAGGTCGCCCTGCTTACCGATGTCGATGCTGCCGATGCGATCGGCACGATCAATGGCCGCAGCACTGTTGATCGTTAAAGCTGCCACCGCCTCCCCGGGAGTGAGCTGCATATAGATGCAGGCCAGTGCAAAGAGCAGCGGCACCGATGCCGAGAACGAACTTCCCGGATTGAAGTCGGTCGCCAGCGCCACCATACAACCGGCATCGATCATCTCCCTGCCGCGTGCATATTTCTCCCGTAGCGAAAAAGCGGTCAATGGCAGTAGTGTTGCCACCACGCCCCTCTCAGCCATGGTACGAATCCCCTCATCCGAAGCTTGCAGCAGATGATCTGCCGAGAGGCAACGCAGTTCTGCCGCCAGTTCGGCCCCGCCCAGGGGTGCGATTTCATCGGCATGCATTTTCAGTTTAAAACCATGTTCCCTGGCGGCTGTCAGATATCGTCTTGATTGTTCAATGGAGAAGACGCCTTTTTCGCAGAAGATATCGACCGCTTCGGCCAGTCCCTCTTTTGCTACCAGCGGGAACATCTCATTGATCTGAAAGTCGATAAAAGCATCCTCCCTGCCCTTCCACTCAGCGGGGGTGGCATGTGCGCCCATGTAGGTGGGGACGATATCCACCGGGTGGTTCTCATTCAGTCGCCGCATCACACGCAGCTGCTTCCGTTCGGTCTCCCTGTTCAGTCCGTATCCGCTCTTCCCCTCCACGGTGGTGATGCCAAGCCGCATCATTGCATCGAGGCGTTGTCTCCCCGATTCGAACAGTTCTTCTTCCGTCGCTTCGCGGGTAGCCCGGGTTGTGTTGACGATGCCCCCTCCCCGCTTCATGATAGCCATATAGCTGTCGCCCCGCATTCTCCAGGAAAACTCCTCTTCCCGATATCCGCCAAAAACAAAATGGGTATGCGGATCCACAAAGCCGGGCAGCAGCGCTTTGCCGGTGGCATCGATCACCCGGTAGTGGTCAGGGTTCACCGGCAGGGGTTCACCCTGTTGCAGAATATGCGAGATGTATCCACCGGTGACGATCACCGTGCCGTTCCCGATCACCTGAAGGTCATTCATCTCCCTGCCCCTTTTTCCTTCGAAGCCGCTGCAGGTGACCACCTGTGCGGCGTTCCTGATAATCAGGTTATGCATGGTTCTTTCTTGTTTTTGCATTCCACTCTCTCCGGCCCAGGATGGCCAGCACCAGGAAGACGGTGTATTGTATGGCCGTGTAGTACAGTTCCTGCGATGCATAGATTGGGATGGAAACAATGTTGCCAATGATCCAGAACTGCCAGTTCTCCAGTTTTTTTACCGCCATCAGGATGGTAGCTACCAGGAAAAAGGCGGTGTTGGAAGCATCGATCCAGGGTAGCCAGGAATGCAGATAGGCACTGTCGTTGCTGTTCACCCGGCGCAGCAGGAAGAAGACTGACACGTAGATTACCACCACGGCTATCCAGGAAAGGATATTTTGCGTGGGGGTGTTGCGGCTGATCTGCAGCTTCTGGTTGTCATCGCCGGTGCGCGACCACATGTACCATCCATAGATGTTCGATATCAGGTAGACCACGTTGATGCCGGCGTTGGCATAGAGACGTGCCACGAAGCAGATGTAGATGTAGATGGCCACGCTGGCGATCCCGAAGGGAAAAACCAGGATGTTCTCCCTGCGGGCGTACCATACGCTCAGGATGCCGAGCAGCGCGGCAGTCGGTTCAATCCAGTTCAAATTGTTCAGACTTTAGGTGTGTGTTACTTCTGCCATTTCACTCCATGAGTTTTGCCTCCAGCACCTGGTTGATCGAGAAGTTTTCCAAACCGAGGTAATAGGCAGCCGAATCGACCAGTGCCGCCATCGGCACCAGCCCGATCACCTCGGCACCCACCACCGGTACCCCATATCGCTGTGCCTCGATCCGCACCAGCTCATGGGCGCGGTAGATGGCGGTTTTGGTATAGTCGGTCAGGTTCATCGAGACCTGTGTGATTCCCCGATCATGCAATGCCACACCCATCGCCTTGCAAAAACGCAGTCCGCCACCCACATGACGTACCTTTCTGGCAATGGCATTGGCGATCTCCAGGTCGCCGGTTCCCAGGTTTACGTTGTAGGCCACCAGCGGCATGCGTGCACCGACCGCCACAGCTCCGGCAGTGGGGTGCGGCTCTGAGGGACCAAAATCGGCCTGCCACTCCGGCAATTGCATCTTCTCTGTCAATCCCTCAAACTCTCCTTTACGAACCGATGCCAGGTTCTCGCGGTGTGATGCCGAGGCCGACTTCTCGTAGAGAAACACCGGCAGGCGATATTTTTCCGCAGCGGTTTGTGCCACAGCTTTCGAGAGCGCGATCGTCTCCTCCATCGTCACATTCCGGATGGGAATGAAGGGCACCACATCCACAGCCCCTATGCGGGGGTGCTGCCCTTTGTGGTGCGTCAGGTCGATCAGCTCCACCGCCCTACCGATCGCATCGATGACCGCTTGCTTCAGCGGCTCCGGCTCACCCACCACGGTGATCACCGAGCGGTTATGGTCGGCATCGCTGCTGTAGTCCAGTAGCTTCACGCCCTCTTTTCCCCGAAAAGCGTCTGCGATCTGTTCAATTTTTTCTTTGTCACGTCCCTCACTAAAGTTGGGGACACATTCCATGATTTTGTTCATCATACCATACCTCCTCCCATTTCCATCATAAGGAAGTGATTTCAAGGTAGTGTTACATCTTATGAAAGCTTGAATTATTTATCTGTTGCAAGTTTAACACTTTATTTTTAAACTTCAAAGGATTTTGCTTAAATTTACTTTCAGTGATTTTGTGTTGTCATTCGGCAATGCTCAGGGAACTCTTCGGCTCAGCTCAGGCTTTGGCTTGGCATTGTTGAAACGAGAAAAACCCAGATTTTTATTTTCATACGCTTGGAAATACTTCGATTTTCATCTACTTTTGCAAACAATAAACGAAAAGAAATTAAAAGTGAAGACGACACATAAGATAATAAAAGGAGACAGCCGACAGATGAATCTTGTTCCTGACAAGTCGGTTCACTTGGTTATTACTTCGCCACCTTATTGGCAATTAAAAGACTATGGAACAGAAAATCAAATAGGTTATCACGAAGACTATGAAACCTATATCAACAATCTCAATCTTGTTTGGAAAGAGTGTTATCGAGTTCTTGATAATGGTTGTAGGCTATGCGTGAACATAGGCGACCAATTTGCAAGAGCTGTTTATTATGGACGTTACAAAGTAATCCCTATCAGAACTGAAATTATTAAATTTTGTGAGAGTATCGGATTTGATTATATGGGAGCTATAATTTGGCAAAAGCAAACAACTACCAATACAACAGGTGGAGCTTCTATAATGGGGAGTTTTCCAACACCAAGAAATGGGATTCTTTCAATCGACTACGAGTTTATTTTAATTTTTAAAAAATTAGGTACTTCTAAATCAAAGGTAAGTAAAGAAATAAATGAGCAGTCCAAATTGACCACAGAAGAATGGAAAGAGTATTTTTCAGGTCATTGGAATTTTGGCGGGGCAAGACAAGATGGACACATCGCAATGTTCCCGGAGGAATTACCGAAAAGACTGATTAAAATGTTTGCTTTTAAAGGAGAGACAGTTTTAGACCCATTTTTAGGAAGCGGAACAACATCCTTGGCTGCAAGAAATTTAGAACGAAACTCAATTGGTTATGAAATTAATCCTGAATTTATTGAAATCGTAAAAGAGAAATTAAATGTCAATCAAGCTGATATATCAGGAACAACCTACGAATTCCTCCAAGATGAAATCAATATTGACCCAGAAAAAGAATTTGAGAACTTACCTTATCGTTTCGTTGATTTTCAAAATCTTGATAAAAAGGTTGACCCAAAGAAGCTTCAATTTGGTTCAAAAATAGATAAGAACAGCGGACAGCGTGAAGATTACTATACAGTAAAAGAAATCATAACTCCAGAATTGGTAAAGCTTAATAATGATTTAGTCGTAAGATTAATTGGTGTCAAAGAAAAAGAAAGTGCGAATGGCTCTGCAATACAATTCCTTCAAGATAAAACAATGGGCCAAAAGGTTTTTATGAAATTTGACGAAACCAAATATGACCAAAATAATAATTTGCTATGCTATCTCTATTTGAAGAACAAGACTTTTTTAAATGCTCATTTAATCAAAGAAGGCTTAGTGGAAGTGGACTCATCGATTAATTTTAAGTATAAAGACAAATTTTCAAAATTGACCGTAAATGGCTAAGGAATGGATTTTGAATAGTGCGATGAATCGCTTCCAATTGATGGCTATTGGACAGAAATAAAAACGATTTATGGTCAGCTCGAACAAGAACTTGGTTACAAAATTGAACCAGCACCGGACAAATGGGATAGACTTTATAATGTTGACTTTTTCATTAAAATCAAAGAAAAGTATATTGGGTTACAAATTAAACCAGTAAATCAAGGAATTCAGCTATCCCAAATTTTTAAAGAAAAAGAGCTGCAACAAAAGACACACGAGAAATTTGAAAACGAATTCGGGGGCAAAGTATTTTACATTTTTTCGTCCAAAGCAAATGGGAAAAAGGTTATAATGAACCCTGATGTTATAGAGGAAATTCGGAATGAAATAAACCGACTTAAACAATAAAGCTCAGCCCCCAACAGCGTGTATGTGGCAATAGCAGCCCTGGCATTTTCAATGTATGCCAAAGCACGACTGCTTTTGAACAAAACGCCAGACAAAGTGGTTTATTGAGTTAAACAAAACCAAACATGACAAATAATTTAAAGCTCTCCATACTCGATCTGGCCTATTACACGGAAAATGATCCCTCACCCGGCGATGTGTTGCACAACTCAACCAGGATTGCACAACTGGCCGAGAAACTGGGTTATCACCGCTATTGGTTTGCGGAGCACCACAACAGCCCGGCACTGATGAGCATGTTTCCCGAGATTATGATCGCGCATGTGGCCTCAAAAACAGAACGTATCCGTGTGGGCAGCGGCGGGGTGATGCTTCCCAACCACAGTGCATTGAGTGTGGCTGAACGTTTCTCGATGCTCGAAGCACTTCATCCCGGACGCATAGATCTGGGCATAGGCCGTGCGCCGGGAACAGACGGCAGGACAGCCTTTGCACTACGCCGTTCGTGGGAGGCAATCAAAGAGGATACCTTCCCCGAACAACTGAACGACCTGCTTGGTTACTTCGGTCACGACTTACCCGAAAAGCATCCTTTTGCCAATGTGATTGCCAACCCCGATCCATCGCTCACCCCCCGGATCTTCATGCTGGGCTCGAGCAACGGCGGCGTACAGTTCGCACTGGATAAAGGGCTCGGATTTGTCTTTGCCGGACAGATCAATGCAGAGATGGCAGTGCCTGTGTTGAAGCATTACCGCAAAAATTTCCAACCCTCCAAATATTACAGCGAACCCAAAAGCATGCTGTCAATCAGTGTCTTTACCGCCGAAACCGAGGAGGAAGCCCAATATCTCGCGGCCCCAGCCCTGCTGATGTGGACGATGCTGGCTACCGGGAAACGATTCAACGTCTTTCCCACCAGCAAAGAGGCAAATGACTATTCGTATACCCTGCAGGAAAAGGCTATCCGGGAACAGCAGTTGTCGAAATTTGTGATCGGCACCCCCGGAAAAGTGGCTGAACAACTGTATGATTGGGCAAAGAAAACCGAAGTGGATGAGATCTTTCTGGTGAATGGTTATGTCGAAATGGAGGCCCGAAAGAAAGCATATACTTTGCTTGCAAAGGAGTTCGGGTTAACATCTTGATTTTTTCGCTTTAACTCCCTGAATTTTATTGAGTTCCTGATTTTTTAGCCGGCAAAGGCTTCCAATTGATGGTGGACTGGAATCACTGATTACTGTATAAGTATCCCTGAGACTTGTGATGGACGATATACAACGGTAAAAACATAAGTTATAATTTTAAATATAATATAAAGATTGATACCGTTCAGGCAAATTGTTCTGCAAAAGCGTTAAATTTTTAAAGAATACCTGAAACCAACGTTTCATTTTTCGATTTATAGGTGTGCCCGGAATTAAGGAGATAATAAAAAAGCCGGCTACAGGGGTTATCTCCCGAAGTGCATCTGTAAAACAGGGCACAGAGGGTAAGCCAATTATCTGAGGTTTGTCAGACGAAAAAGTCGTTCATCATGTTTTCCAGTATCTTATCATCAACCAGATAGGGCTCCGTTATATGATAATCGCCGGGATATGTTTGATTGAACTCCTTTGTTGTAGCCATGGCATTCTCATTGCGTGCCCAGGCGCGGCGGGCCACGCCGCCCATCACGTCCCACATCATGGCGGAGCGGAGGGTCTCATCCACCCTTTCACTGCCGTCGAGTACCATCCCGAAGCCACCGTTGATCGCTTTGCCGATGCCTACGCCGCCACCGTTGTGGAGGGCCACCAGGCTCATGCCGCGTGCGGCATTGCCGGCGAAGCACTGCACCGCCATATCGGCCATCACGTTGCTGCCATCCCTGATGCTGGCCGTCTCCCTGAAGGGAGAGTCGGTACCGCTCACATCGTGGTGATCGCGCCCCAGCATCACAGGTCCAATCTCACCGTTGCGCACCATCTCATTGAAGCGCAGTGCAATCTTCAGCCGCCCCTCCGCATCCTGGTAGAGGATGCGTGCCTGCGTGCCCACCACCAGGTTGTGTTTCTCCGCATCGCGTATCCAGACCCAGTTGTCGCGGTCCTGCCCCCGCCGGTCGGGATCAATGCACGCCATCGCCGCCCGATCGGTTTTAATCAGGTCGGCGTGACTGCCGCTCAGGCATACCCACCGGAAGGGGCCGTAGCCATAGTCGAACAGCTCGGGGCCCATGATATCCTCCACATAGGATGGCCAGATGAAGCCATCCTTCTCATCGGTTCCATTGCGGGATATCTCCTTCACGCCTGCATCGTAGATCGCTTTCATAAACGAGTTGCCGTAATCAAAAAAGTAAGTGCCGCGGGTTACCAGTTTCTTAATCACGGCATAATGACGCCGCAGTGACGCGTCCACCAGGGTATGAAAAGTATCCCGATCCTCATGCAGCAGGCGCGTACGTTCCTCAAAAGTGATACCGGCAGGGCAGTAGCCGCCCGTGTAGGGTTCATGGCACGAAGTCTGGTCGCTCAGCAATTCTATATGTATCTTCTTTTTCTCTGCATATTCCAACAGATCCACAATATTTCCATGATAAGCGATTGACAGCGGCTCCTTGCGACTTATCGCCTCCAGGGCCAGGTCGAACGCCAGCTGCTTGTCGCCGGTAACGCGCTGCACCCATCCCTGCTGCCGTCGGGTTTCTATGCGTGAGCCATCCACCTCGGCAATGACGGATACCGCCCCCGCGATGTCAGCCGCCTTGGGCTGTGCGCCGCTCATGCCGCCCAATCCGGAGGAGACAAAAAGATGCCCCC
>LDZT01008719.1_pt1 | contig 13818 bp, 8 predicted proteins | sample 615521 | NCBI WGS metagenome assembly LDZT01 (sample SAMN03408292, study PRJNA278302) | terrestrial metagenome | isolation source: oil reservoir sample SB1 | place: USA: Alaska, North Slope, Schrader Bluff formation | collected 2011-09
TGAACCTGAGTGGGCTTCTCAAACTCAAATCAAGCCTGAGCATGATGAGAGACTGCAAGAACTTTGCAAAGACTTATCACTAAAGGCAGTTGGTTTTGCCCTAACAACAGAAGCTCTCACCAGTCATCTGTTATCAAATAATCCTTATTTATCGAGTTTGATTTTATATATAGGGGCCACAACCTTGACGCTGTCAGTTATCAATCAAGGAAAGTTACAACAAACGCTCTCTGTGGGGAGTTCTGAAAATATCTTTTCTGATGTAAGGGAAGTCTTGGCAAGGCTCAAGGGAGAATCTGACGCCAACGGGCAAAAATTACCTTTAAATATTGTTTTAGCTGCTGCTTCAGTTGAAAAAAGGCAACTATCTGAATATCGTCAGCAGTTGTTGACGATCGATTGGATGCAAGAATTTGGACTAGTCCAAACTCCGATGATTGATTTAGTTTTCCCTGAAGAGTTGTTGGACATAGTTGTGAAGCATGCGGGCATAGCGATTGCTCAAGATCAGGGCTTAATATTAACAAAAAATCAGCCAAAGAATTTTCCTCAAGGAATGGAGTATCAAAAACAAACAACAGATAATTCTCAGGAATCTGATCGAGATGCTCAATCAATAAAAGATGCTCAAAAAATAAATCAAGCTGGTCTACCAACAAGTTTCGGAGTCCCAATCAATCCAGATAGAAAGTCTTCTTTTGATTTATCCAGCAGCGATTCTGTTTCAAGTCCATCTTTAGAGTCTGAACAAGAAATAGACCTGGATGTGAATTCAAATAAGAAGAAAGGTTTTTTTGGCTCTTTTTTCGGTCGAAGAAGAAGGTCAAAAGTTATTACCGATCAATCTTTGGAAAGTTCGGATGGTTTTCCCGAGAAATCAACCAAAGGTAAATCAAAAAAAAGTAAAATTAAGTTAATCATTATTTTGGCGATTCTGTTTGGATTACTAGTTTCAATGGGATTAACCTATTTCTTGTTGAAGAGTAGTTATCAAGCAACAATCCAAGTTTTCCCAAGTACTCAGGTTGTAGATAAGGAGGTGAGCATAGTTCTAGATCCACAGATTCCAGCTTCTGATCCACAACAAAATTTATTAAAGGCTCAAGTTGTTTATGAAGAAGTCCAAGATACAGCTTCGGTGAAAACTACGGGAGTAACTTTGGTAGGAGAGAAAGCTGAGGGGAAAGTATTGATTCTCAATAAAACTGACAGCGACAAAACCTTCCCAAAGGGAACAGTACTTAAAACCGGCGACCAAGAGTTTGAGCTGATTGAAGAGGAGACGATTCCTGCCTCAACAACAGAAGTTAGTTCAAGCGGTGATCGTGAGGAGAAAAAGTATGGCCAAAAAGAAGTGAGGGTTGTTGCCATGGAAATAGGAACAGAAGGTAATATCGATAAAGATACTTCTTTACAGATTGAGTCTTTTAGTGACAATACCTATTCTGCAAAAGCTGTGGATAATTTTGAAGGCGGCTCAAGTCGAGAAATCCGAGTGGTTGCAGAGGCTGACATTCAAGAGTTGTTGGTTTCACTCCGACAAAAACTGATTAAGGAAGCTCGTGATCAATTGGAACAAAAGAAGTCCTCTCAAGAACCGGTTATTCCTACAGATCAGTTTGAAGTTGTAAGCCAAGAATATAGTGCTGAAATTGGTGACGAAGCCGATAGTGTTAGTTTAACTCTTACTCTGAGACTTCAGGGTCTTGCTTATATCAACAGTGATCTTATTGAATTGGCTAAAGCTGTTCTAAATGAAGAGACTCCTGAGGGATATCGTTTTGTAGATGATCAGCCGGATTTATTAACTCAATCCTCTGAGCCGGAAGGAGATAGTGGTCAAATTACAATAGAGGCAAAAATTTCTGGAATTGTACGAGGGATAATTGAAGTTGATGATGTTAAACAACAGTTGATCGGAATGACTAATAATGAAGTTCTCTCCTTCTTTAATGAAAATGAATTTGTTTCAAAATCTGAGATTGAGATTTCTCCTAAGATAGCTAGTTGGTTATTTAACTCAGTCCCAAATCACCCAGATAGGGTCACGATTAAGATTGAGGAATAGTCATATGCCTAAATTATCTTCAGTTGGACTAAATCACAAAGAATTAATAGAACTTTATCGAGAAGCTTTACTGAAGGAAGGTAGCTATGAGAGTGTTGAAAAAAAAGTAGCAGATAAATATACCAGGATGGTGGTTTCGCAAAAAGTTGAAGAACGAAATGATCAACAACAAACTCAAGCTCTTGCTCACGCTTTGCCTAAGGCAGTGAGGTATGGAGCCAATTTTTTACCGGCACTTTTAATTTTTGTTGGGATTCTTTTATTGGGGAGTGCGGTGATGCCAGTAGTAGGTTATTACATAAAGATGATTCCACAGACTCAGGCCCAGAAGATGGTAGTACCGATTCCATCTGAAAAAGTGCTTGACGTAACACCTTTGGTGATATCGCAAACGGCAAGCAATTCTCTTGGTGAAGATGAGTCGATATCTCGATTAAAAAAAGGTCCTGTGATTGTTGATGCTCAGTTAGATTACACCAATTTATCAAATTGGTTTGAGGATCAACTCGCATCGGATTTAGTAAACAGAACCAGCTTGCTTTCGAAGCAAAGTGGTGAGTACATTCTTGAAATACCTGACTTAAATATTCACAACGCAGTAGTAAAAATTGGAGGTGTAGATCTTGAGGAAAGTTTAATTCAATACCCCGGTACTTCTTTGCCTGGAAAGCCAGGCTCTCCTGTAGTTTTTGGTCATTCTCTTCTCCGTCAATTTTATAATCCAAAGGAATCAAACCCCAGACGTTATAACTCAATCTTTAGTACCATTATGACACTAGAAAAAGGTGATAAAATTTATCTTCATTATGCGGATGTGCGCTATACCTATGTTGTAGAAAGCAAAACAGAGGTTAAACCAACAGATACGTATATCCTGTCTCAAGACTATGGTGTAAGACAACTAAAACTTGTGACCTGCACTCCTGAGGGAACATACTTGAGAAGAGGTGTGGTCACGGCTCAGTTAATTAGAGATGATTAAGTTATTCAAAATTGTTCATAAAATTACTAGATATGACAGATCAAGTAGTATTAGCTATTGATTATGGAACGAGGCGCATTGGTTTGGCTATTTCTAAATCAACTCTAGCTATTCCTCTAAAAGTTATCGAGTTTGATCAACTCCAAGTGGCTATTCAAGAGATAAAAAAGATCTGTGATGATTATCGAGTGAGCCAGTTAGTGATCGGTTTGTCTGAACAACAAATGGCTTATCAAACCAAGGTTTTTGCATCGATTTTAGAGGAAAAGATAGACTTACCGCTGGATTTTATTGATGAAACATTGAGCTCTCAGGATGCCTTTATTAAATTAAAGGAAAGAAAAAAAAGCTTGAGAGACGGACCGATTGATCATTTTGCTGCTGCCTTAATTCTTCAAGAGTGGTTTGATACCCGCGACTCCTCCTCAGAGTAATTTAAATATTTATCTTATCTTGGTGAATCAAGTAAAAAACATAATTTTATCGAAATGTGCTACACTATGTATCTATGAAAAAAAACACTGGAATTATAAAAATATTTATATCTCTACTAGTTTTTTCTGTGGTTGTATTAATTGCCGTTTCAGCAATTCTTTTATTTCTGCTCAGACCAGTAGATGTATCGAATAAGCAGCTGGTAAGATTTGTGGTCACCAGAGGTCAATCGGTTTCAGAGATTGGAGACAACTTGCTTGAAAAAGGACTGATTAGAAACTCAACAGCTTTTAAGATTTATTATCGTATCAATCAAGAAAAACACACTGTTCAGGCAGGAAGCTACGAACTATCTCCAGCTATGAGCGTGACTCAAATTCTTGAAGCTTTAAGCGATGGGGCTGATGATATTTGGATTACATTTCCTGAAGGTTTAAGAAGAGAGGAGATTTCTCAAAGTTTGCAAGAATATCAGTTGGAGAACTTTGATTCTGAGCAGTTCTTACTACAGACCATCGGCATGGAAGGTCGATTATTTCCCGATACCTACTTGGTTCCAAAACAGATTCAAACTCAGGCAATTATTACCTTGATGAATAATACATTTGAGCAAAAGATTGCTTTACTTTCTGATCAGATTGAAAACCATGATTACTCTGAGGAAGAGCTGATTGTCATAGCATCTCTTTTAGAAAGAGAGGCTCAAGGATTGGATCAAATGAGACGAGTGGCTGGTGTGATTTATCGCAGACTTGAGATTGGGATACCTCTTCAAATCGATGCGACTCTTCAATATGCTAAAGGATTTAATGAACAAACAGGAAATTGGTGGGCGGTTCCTCAATCTGCAGATAAAGAACTCGACTCTCGCTATAATACCTATCGAAATCCTGGATTACCCCCAGGACCAATCTGTAATCCTGGTTTTGAAGCGCTGCAGGCAGCGGTTGATCCATTGTTTACAGACAACCTCTACTATATCCACGATCGTTCCGGCCAGATCCATTTTGCAAGAACACTCGAAGAACATAATCGAAATGTGAATACCTACTTGCGTTAATCAAAAAAAATTGTTAAAATTGCCACTTATGCGCGAAGTTGTGTGACAAAAGCCAGCAATGGTGATGTTTTTTGTCGCTCTTAGGAATTTTTGATTGCTTAAGTCAATCACTTTATTTAATGTTTGCGCGAGTTAATTTTTTAGCAAATTTTAGGTTCTCATCAAATTGCCAATTAGTGACATTTCAACATTATAGTTTTACATAATAAAACTGAAGAGACTATCAGCTGAGTCTCTATTTGTATTTAGTCACTACTCTTTTTGATTTGAGGCCATCGATACTAACCAGACAAAGGAGAGTCTTCATGCCAACCAGCCAACGTCAATATTTGGGAAAGGAGCACGCTGTTCTACCGGAATTGGATCTTATTGCTCTACAACAGAGTAGTTATCAAGCTTTTTTAGATCATGGGATTCAAGAGGCGCTCGACCAAGTAAATGCAGGTAAGGGCATCGAAGATTACACTGGGAAAAACTGGCTCTTGAAATTTGGAGAGCATCGACTAGGTGAACCAAAAAATACTCCTTCATTGGCAAAAGAAAAGAATTTAACTTACGATGTACCTCTGTATGTAGAGGCTACTTTAATTAACAAAAGAACTGGAGAAAGACGAACCCAAGATGTTTTTATGGGCGATCTCCCCAAAATGACTCCAGTTGGAACGTTTATCATTAATGGGATTGAAAGAGGAATTGTAACCCAATTAGTGAGAGCTCCAGGTGTTTCATTTTCCGGTGAAGAGCATCAGGCTACAGGTGAGGTGTATTATTCAGCCGAACTTCGACCTCTTAGAGGATCCTGGATTGAGTTTACGGTTAATAAGCGAAATGTTATTACCGTTAAAATTGATCGCAGGAGAAAAATGTCTGCGACTGTTTTATTGAGAGCGATGGGTATTGAGAGTGACGAGGAGATTTTGGATCTTTATCGTGACTTAATTGATCAAGATGAGTACAACTTATTGCAAAATACGCTGGAAAAAGATGACTCTCACACCAAAGATGAGGCATTAATCGAGATTTATGAAAAGCTGAGACCTGGTGAACCAGCGACGGTTGAAACTGCTCGAGAATACTTTAAAACACATTTTTTTGATGAAAGACGATATAACTTGGGTAAAGTTGGACGATACAAACTCAACAGGAGATTGAAGGTTGGGGTTGATTCCAGTCACACGGTTTTGGCAAAGGAAGATATCGTGGCAACTTTACGTTACCTAATCGAACTTCAAAACGGAAAAGGAAAAGTTGATGATATCGATCACTTAAGTAATCGTCGGGTTCGTTGTGTTGGAGAGCTGGTAAAAGATACGGCTTTCCGCATTGGTTTAATTCGACTTGAAAGATCGATCAGAGAAAAAATGTCTCTGACCAAAACTGACTCGAGTTTAACTCCTTCTGCTTTGGTGAATGCAAGACCCCTTATCGCTACAGTTTCACAGTTCTTTAGAAGAAATAGACTATCCGCAATTTTGGATCAAACCAATCCTTTGGCTGAGATTGATAATTTGCGACGCTTGTCGGTACTTGGATCAGGCGGTGTTACTAGAGAGAGAGCTTCTTTTTCAATGCGTGATATCAATGCTTCACAGTATTCCAGAATCTGCCCTGTTCGTTCTCCAGAGGGTCAAAATATTGGTCTTGTGACTTACTTAGCTTTATACACCCATGTAAACGAGTATGGATTTTTAGAGGCACCCTACTTGCGGGTGACAAAAGAAAAAGGGAAAATGAAAGTGACCGATGAGATTGTTTACATGGCAGCTGATGAAGAAGAAGACTATAAAATTACTCACGCTGAAGTTGAAGTTGATAAAAATGGTTACATCAAAAAAGACTGGATTCCTTTCCGCTTCCAAAATCAATTTATGGAAGGTCCAGTTGATGAAGTTGAGTTTATTGACGTTGTTTCAAGACAAGTGGTTGGAACCTCTGCTTCGCTGATCCCCTTTATTGCAAACGATGAAGCTAACCGAGCTCTAATGGGCAGCCACATGCAGTGTCAGGCTGTTCCTCTGGTTAAGGCTGAAGCGCCAGTAGTTGGTACTGGTATGGAGGAGGCGGTTGCCAGTTCTATGAATCGCACCGTTTATGCTCAGCATGGCGGTGAAGTTGAGTATGTTGATGGAAAAAAGATTGTTATCAAGGTTAATAAATCCGAGCTTAAAGACGCTCAAAAACAGGATGAACTAAGTGAGATTGAAAACATCTCTTTTGAAGATGACAAAGAGATTTATCAAATTGAAAAATTTATTCGTACTTCTCAAAGCACTAGTTATTCACAAAAACCATTGGTAGAAATTGGAGACAAGGTTAAAAAGGGTGACTTGATTATTGATGGACCGGCTGCTGATCATGGTGAGTTAGCTCTGGGAACCAACCTTATGATTGCTTATGCATCTTATGATGGTTTAGGTTACGAGGATGCCATCGTTGTTTCTGATAGATTAGTTAAAGAAGATCTACTTACCTCGATTCATATCAGCGAACATGAAGCAAGAGTGATGGATACTCGTCTTGGACCTGAGGAATTAACAAACGACATTCCCAACGTCTCCGAAACATATCTATCGAACTTAACCGAAGACGGAATAGTTCGTGTTGGCAGTGAGGTTGAATCAGGTGATATCTTGGTAGGAAAAGTTGCTCCAAAGGGAGAAACTGAACTGAGCTCTGAAGAGAGACTACTTAGAGCAATTTTTGGAGAAAAATCGAAGGAAGTGAGAGACACTTCTTTGCGTATGCCTCATGGAGAAAAAGGTACGGTGATTGATGTTCAAGTGTTGGATCGTGATGAAGGTGATGAATTAGATCCAGGTGTGTTGAAGCAAGTTTCTGTTCAAGTTGCTGAGAAAAGAAAGATTAAGGTTGGCGACAAACTTGCTGGAAGACATGGAAATAAAGGAGTAATCTCAAAAATTGTACCTGTGGCCGACATGCCTCATCTTGAAGATGGAACACCGGTTGATATTATTATCTCGCCTCTTTCTGTTTTGGCTCGTATGAATCTGGGACAACTTTTAGAGGCTCACTTAGGTTGGGCAGCACAAAAATTGGGCTATAAAGTTTCATTGCCGGTATTCGAAAGTTTCGATGAAAGTATTATTTGGGATGAATTAGAGAAAGCAGGATTACCAAGAAGTGGCAAGGCTCAACTCTATGATGGTCGTACCGGTGAAGCATATCGAGAAGAAACTGCAGTTGGCGTGGCTTACATCTTGAAGTTGGTGCACATGGTAGATGATAAAGTTCATGCCCGTTCAACTGGTCCTTACTCTTTAGTCACACAACAACCATTGGGTGGAAAAGCTCAGATGGGTGGACAAAGATTGGGAGAGATGGAGGTGTGGGCTCTTGAATCTCATAAGGCAGCCTACAGTTTGCAAGAGATGTTAACGATCAAGTCTGATGATATAAGCGGTCGATCCAAAGCATTTAAAGCTATGGTTAAAGGACTTCCAATTCCAGCTCCAACCATTCCAGAGTCATTCAAGGTTTTGATGCGTGAGCTTAATTCCCTATCTTTGAATGTTATTCCTCTAGATCTTAAAGAAGAGATTGTAGAAGAGGAGGAGACTAACCAGATCGAGGAAGATGAAGATTTGTCATTAGATGATTTGTCTGATGAAAGCGGTATCGAAGAAGTTGATGAGGAGGATGTTGAAAATATCGAAGATGAACCCTCAGAAGATGAACTTCTTGAAACTTCATCTGATGATGAAGAAGATGATGTCGAAATAGCAGACGAGGAGTAGTCTCATAAATATTAAATTTAGATTTTATCAACCAACAATTTAGATCATGATTACAAACATAGTTGATTTTACCGCTCTTCAAATTAAATTAGCTTCTCCAGAAGATATATTGGAGTGGTCTAATGGTGAGGTTAAAGAACCAGAAACGATTAACTATCGTTCTCTCAAACCAGAAAAAGATGGTCTTTTTGATGAGAAGATTTTTGGACCGGTTAAGGACTATGAATGTCACTGTGGAAAATACAAAAGACGTCGTTTTAAGGGAATAATTTGCGATAAATGTGGTGTTGAGGTTACCCACTCAAGTGTTCGTCGAGAAAGAATGGGACATATTGAGTTGGCAGCTCCAGTAGCCCATGTTTGGTATTTTAAGGGAGCCCCCTCGAAACTGTCCAGATTATTGGATATTTCTCCACGAGATATTACCTCAGTGATGTACTTCTCTCAGTATGTGGTTCTGTCGGTTGATGAAGGTGCGAGAGCTTCTATTGTTGATAACTTGGATATCGAGAAGGTTAAAGATGAAGAGAATTTACGACAAACTGCGAAAGAAAATATTGAGCAAATTAAAGAAAAACTTTTTGATGATCAAAAAAAGTTAAAGGAAAAATTAGCTAATAAAGAAGAAACGCTACAAATAAAATTAGATGACCTGGATTTAAGAGCAAAACGGAAAATTGTCGAAGTTAAACAAGATCTTCAAAAGGAAATCGAGAGAAATGATGAAATTTATGATGCTATAAAGTCGATGGTTAAACGAATTAAGAAGCGATCGGTTTTAACAGAAGATGAGTACATTAAACTAATTGATTATCATGCTGAGGGTTTCTTGGAAGTTGGAATGGGTGCCGAGAGCATTTTACGGTTAGTTGAAGAGATTGATCTTGAAACTCTTGAAGATGAGTTAAGAAAAAAGATAGAAGAAAGCACGAGTGTGGTTCGTACCTCTAATTACACAAAAAGACTTAAGGTTGTGGAAGGTCTTCGTCAAGCAAGAATCGATCCCAAGTGGATGTTTATCAATGTAGTTCCAGTTATTCCTCCAGACTTAAGACCAATGGTTCAACTATCGGGTGGTAGATTTGCTTCTTCTGATCTTAACGATCTTTATCGAAGAGTTATCAATCGCAACAATCGTTTAAGACATTTAATCAATCTCGGAGCTCCAGAAATAATTTTACGTAATGAGAAAAGAATGCTTCAAGAAGCAGTCGATTCTCTGATCGATTCCAAAGTAACTAGAAATACTAGATCAAATAGAGTGCCTCTTAAGTCTCTTTCAGACATGTTGAAGGGCAAAAAAGGTCGTTTCCGCCGAAATTTATTGGGTAAAAGAGTTGATTATTCAGGCAGAAGTGTAATTATTGTTGGTCCTGAGCTTAGGCTAAATGAGTGTGGTTTGCCCAAAGATATGGCATTGGAGATGTTCAAACCTTACGTTTTTCATGAGCTTATTCTTCAAGGAATTGCTCCAAATGTTAAGAGTGCTCGCAATCTCGTAGATAGAAGAGAGCCCGAAGTGTATGACGTTTTAGAGAAAGTAACTAAGAATCATCCGGTATTGCTAAATCGTGCTCCAACTTTACACAAACTTGGAATTTTAGCATTTTATCCAAAATTAATTGATGGTAGGGCTATCAAGATTCATCCTTGTGTTTGTGCCGGCTACAATGCTGACTTTGATGGTGACCAGATGGCAGTTCACTTGCCTCTCACAGAGGGAGCAAAGAAGGAAGCCATTGAGTTAATGATGGCCACCAAAAATCTTCTTAAGCCAGCTAACAGTCAACCTATTACTGTTCCTAATAAAGAGATGGTAATGGGTGTTTATTACTACACGATACTCGACAGCGAGATCGATGAGCATCCCAATGTTTTCGCAGATGTTGATGAAGCAACACATGCTTATCAAATTGGTTTGATTGATCTTCGTCAGCCTATCAGAGTTAGAGTAACTAGAAATAACAAGAGCAAAGTGATTACTACCACTTTAGGTAGATTGGAGTTTAATAACATTTTGCCTGAGGAAATGGAGTTTATTAATCAATCCATAGATTCAGAAAAAGTTAAAGATATTATTGCTCAGGCAATCGAGGATTATGATGAGGAAGTGGTTTCACACATTATTGACGATATCAAGGATCTTGGGTTTAAGGCAGCTACAACTAGCGGTGTATCGGTTAGTGTGACTGACTGCCATTTGTTAGATAGTAAAGATCAAATTATTGAGCAAGCAAACAAAAAATCGGAAAAGGTTCATGAGAACTATCAGCAAGGATTGATTACCAACAAAGAACGAAGAAAGAAAAACTTCGATATCTGGATGGAGACAACCGAAGAGGTTGCCGATAAAACTTGGAAGTCATATGAAGAAAAGAACGCACTGAAAGTGATCATCAGATCAGGAGGAACTCGTGCTTCAAAAGATCAGGTTAAGCAGTTGGCTGCTATGAGAGGTTTGGTGGTAGATCCTTTGGGAAACATTGTGGAGATGCCCACCAAGTCTAATTTCCGTGAGGGACTGAGTATTTTTGAGTATGTTAACTCTGCTCGAGGATCGAGAAAAGGATTAACCGACTCGGCCTTAAAAACAGCTAACGCAGGATATTTAACCCGACGTTTAGTTGACGTCTCTCATGACTTGATCATCCGAGAAGAAGACTGCGGAACTACCGAAGGAATAGTGATCAGTAAGAAGAAACGAAGAGAATCATTTGTTAAGAGAGTTGCAGGGAGATTTGCACTTGAGGATATCAAGATTGGAAATAAAGTTATAGCTAAGCAAGGAGAAGTGATTACTCCTCAGCAGGCTGAAATGATTGATCAAGAAGAAAAGATCTCAGAAGTTAAAGTGAGATCACCATTAACTTGTCAATCTCGAAAAGGTCTATGTGTTCATTGTTATGGAAGAGATTTTTCAAGTCGCAAGTTGGTCTCGATTGGAACTCCAGTTGGAGTCATTGCTGCTCAATCTATTGGAGAACCGGGTACACAACTTACAATGAGAACTAAACACTCTGCTGGAATCGTGGGCCTTGACGTGACTCAAGGTTTGCCAAGAGTGGAGGAACTTTTTGAGGTTAGAAATCCTAAATCAAAAGCGATAATTACCACTATTGCTGGTAAGGTGTCTCTTGGAGAACAAGATGGCGAAAAAGTTGTAGAGGTTCGCTCAACAACCGACGATGAAGTTCAAATATACTCGCTTCCAGTTAACGCTAAGCTAGCAGTTGAGGATAAAGAGTTAGTTCATGCTGGTCAGCAGTTAACTTTAGGCTCAATTGACCATAGCGAGCTGCTGAAAGTAAGAGGTCTGCTCGTGACTCAACTAGACATTGTTCATGAAGCTCAGGCAGTTTACGAATCTCAAGGAATAGGTATTAATGATAGACATTTTGAGGTGATCGTGAGAAAGATGGGTGACAAATTAAGAATTACCGATGTTGGAGACACTAATCTCTTAATGGGTGAAGTAATTAGTCGCAGCGCTCTTCTGGAAACAAACGAAGATGTTATGGCTGCAGGCGGAGAACCAGCCTCAGCGGAAGTATTGCTTTTGGGCATTACCCGCAGTGCCTTGTTCACCGACTCTTGGTTGTCGGCAGCTTCATTCCAGCACACCAAACAAGTGTTAACGGATGCTGCTTCTGTCGGGAAAATAGATTATCTCGAGGGTCTTAAAGAAAACGTGATCATTGGACGTTTGATTCCAACTACTTCTGAAAGATTAGGGTTGATTGGTGAAAAAGATGATCCTGCCGATGATGACGACAATTTAGAAAATAATCCACCTACAGAAGTGATTGAGGTTGAAGATTTTGGAGCTGAATTAAATGCAATTGAAAATTAGTTCTGAAAAAAATACAATTGCGTGTTACAATTTGATGTCTGCAACTCAAGATTGTTGAGTGAATTACAACAAAAAGAACAAAATTGTTGTGGAAAACAACTTTTTAAACACAGAAAGAATTAAAGGAAGTTATGCCTACCATTAATCAACTTATCAGAAAAGGCAGATCGCGCCGAACAAAGAGTGTAAAAGCGACTGCATTGCGCAGAGACTACAATACCGAGACAGGTCAAGTTTCTCGCAATCCAAATCCTCAAAAACGAGGAGTCTGTACTGTGGTTAAAACCATGACTCCTAAAAAACCAAACTCTGCTCTTCGTAAAGTAGCTAGGGTTAGACTCTCCAATAAAGTTGAAGTAACAGCATATATTCAAGGAGAAGGTCACAACTTAGCAGAACACAGTATTGTGCTGGTTAGGGGTGGTAGGGTCAAGGATCTTCCAGGCGTAAAGTATCACATTGTTCGTGGAGTTTATGACTGTTCTGGTGTGGAAAATCGCAAGTCAAGTAGAAGCAAGTATGGTGTTAAAAAGGCATAACCACCTGTTGTTAACGATTTAAAAGTAAAAGATTATGAGAATAAAGAAAAATTACACACGGAAAATAGAACCAGATTTATTATATGGTTCGGTACTGGTGAGCAAGTTGATTAATCGCTCAATGAAGGGTGGTAAAAAAACGGTTGCAGCTAAACAGGTTTATCAAGCTTTAGAAATGGTTTCTAAAGAAACCAAGAAAAAGCCAACCGAGATAATGGATGACTTAGTTGACATCATTGCTCCTAAAATGGAGGTGCGATCTCGAAGAGTGGGTGGAGCCTCATATCAGGTTCCAACACCGGTTAAAGGAAAACGAGCAACCTCTTTGGCGATTAGATGGTTGGTAATTGAGGCTAACAAGAGACCAAACGCAAAGTATCACACATATGCAGAAAAACTAGCTGCTGAGATGTTGGATGCTCTCAATCAAGAGGGAGGTACTATTGCCAGACGCAACACTTCACATCGAATGGCAGAGTCAAATAAAGCCTTTGCTCATTTCAGATGGTAGAACTTGGTTTAACTAAGTTCTTTATCCTGATTTAGGAAGAGAAGTTAATTTATTTAGTTATTGTTCTATATCAATTTATAAATCAAACAGCATGCCAGATAAACCCAGTTATCATAAACAAGTTCCTCTCAAAAGAGTAAGAAATATTGGAATTATTGCTCATATCGATGCTGGTAAAACAACCACTAGCGAGAGAATTTTATTTTACACAGGAAGAAATTATAAAATTGGTGAAGTTGATGCTGGGGCAGCAACTATGGATTGGATGGAGCAGGAACAAGAGAGGGGTATTACCATTCAATCGGCAGCAACCACTACTTTTTGGAAACAGTATCTTGAATGTGCCGCGGTCTGTATATGGTACGACTTCAGGTTTACTGACACTCTCATCCTCCTGTGATACGTAGAGCTCAAAGAAATCCTTATCTATCTTCTTGGACAGCATCTCACCTATAGTTTCAAACCCCCCGTATCTCGCTGGCAAGCCTCTGGTTCCAAAAAAACCTACTCGGATTTTCTTTTGTCTAGTACTCGATTCCATCTATTTACTTCCCCTCATTCCAAGCATTGTCTCAACTGTCTTCAATGCTATCTCAAGAAGAGAAAAAACAGATTATA
>LDZT01010984.1_pt1 | contig 13805 bp, 10 predicted proteins | sample 615521 | NCBI WGS metagenome assembly LDZT01 (sample SAMN03408292, study PRJNA278302) | terrestrial metagenome | isolation source: oil reservoir sample SB1 | place: USA: Alaska, North Slope, Schrader Bluff formation | collected 2011-09
CTTTAGCTATAATATTTCTAAGTGATATGACTTCCAACTTTGGACTTCAGGTGAAAAATTGTCATCTAGCTTATCTTAATCTTTTTATGGTTAAATAAATGGTGGGCGGTACTGGGATTGAACCAGTGACCTCTTCCGCGTCAAGGAAGCATTCTTCCACTGAACTAACCGCCCACTAATTTAAAATTTTACATGGAGGCGGCACTCGGATTTGAACCGAGGATGAAGGATTTGCAATCCTCTGCCTTCCCACTTGGCTATGCCGCCTCATATTTAGTATTAAATTAATAAAAATTTATTAATATAGAAAAAATGGAGCGGAAAACGGGATTTGAACCCGCGACCCTCGCCTTGGCAAGGCGATGCTCTACCACTGAGCTATTTCCGCACAATTATGAATTTCTGGTGCCGAGACCCAGAGTTGAACTGGGGACACGTGGATTTTCAGTCCACTGCTCTACCGACTGAGCTATCTCGGCAGATACTATTAAATTAATAATCTTATAATTATTTAATTATTTTGTGGCGGGGTCGACGGGATTTGAACCCGCGATCTCCTGCGTGACAGGCAGGCGTGTTAAACCGAGCTGCACTACGACCCCATTTTAAAAAATAATGGTAGGCGGAACAGGGCTTGAACCTGTGACCCCTGGCTTGTAAAGCCAGTGCTCTCCCAACTGAGCTACCCGCCCACATCAACACCATAAACCGGCAAGCCTTATTATAACATCTCTTTTTTCCTTTGTCTATAAAAAAACTCACCTAAAATATATAAAATATTAATTGTTTTTAAAAACTTCATTCTACTTATTTGAAAATGTTTTATGGTATATATCTTATTATTTTATTTACTAAAAAGGGATATCCTCTTCATTGTTATTATCTTCAATATTATTATTTTCATCATCAGGACTATTCTCATTAAAAGAGCCTTCCTGATATTGCTTGTTCTTGCTGTAATTATCTTCTGATGTACTTCCAGAATCCTTCATATAATCTAAAAATTGAACACTGCGAGCATTTATTTCATAAGATACTCTTTTATTGCCTTCTCTATCCTGCCAGGAATTTGACCTCAATTCTCCATTAATTGCGACTCTTTTACCTTTTTTTAAAAACTGAGAACAATGTTCACCCTGTCTTCCCCAAGCCGATACATTTATAAATAACGTATCCTCTATATTATTGCCTTCTTGATTTCTAAAACTTCTGTTGATTGCCAGGCCAAACTTACACACAGCAGTTCCAGATGAGGTATATCTTAGCTCTGGATCTCTAGTTAAACGACCTATACCAATAAAAGAATTTAAATCACCAAAAGATGCCATACAATCCTCCCTATTTTATATAGTATAAACTACACACAACATAAATAATACTTTCTTCTTAACGAACAACCATATTTAACAATTTACCTTTTACATATATCATCTTATCAATTTTTTTATTATTAATCCACTTTTTCACTTTTGGTAATTCCAATACTTTTTCTTTGATATCTTTTTCTGGAATACCTGGTGCTACTTTTATCTTGTCTCTTAATTTACCATTTATCTGGATAATAATAAGTATTTCATCCTCTTTTAAAGCATTAGGATTATAGACCGGCCATGGTTCTAAATAAAGACTTTTTTTATAACCAATTTCTTGCCATAATTCTTCACAAAAATGTGGAGCAATAGGGTTAAGTAACTTTATGGTTGTTTCTATTGCTTCTTTAAATATAAACGTCTGCTGTTTGCTCATCTGTGATATATCTGAATTAAAAGAATATAAAGTATTTATCAATTCCATGATAGCACTAATAGCAGTGTTAAAATGAAATCGGTCTTCGATATCTTCAGTCACCTTTTTAATAGTTTGATGTGTTTTTCTTTGTAAATCATTAATATCCTTACCCAGACTCTTATTTGCAGTACGATTTTGCTTGTTTTCTGGCTCTTGAAATAATTGTTGATATTGAAAAACAAGTCTCCAGACACGATTGAGAAAACGATATGCCCCTTCAATCCCCTTATCGCTCCATTCCATATCCACTTCAGGTGGACTTGCAAAGAGAATCATTACTCTGGTAGCATCAATTCCATATTTGGTAAATATCTCACCCGGGGTAACTACATTTCCTTTAGATTTTGACATAGCAGCCCCATCTTTACATACCATTCCCTGTGTAAACAACCTTTTGAAAGGTTCTTTAAAATTAAGATATCCCATATCATTAAGAGCCTTCACAAAGAAACGAGAATACAGCAAGTGTAAAATTGCATGTTCTACTCCCCCAATATATTGATCAACTGGCATCCAATAATGCAATTCCTCTTTATCAAAAGGTTTATCATCAAAATGGGGAGAACAAAAACGTAAATAATACCAGGAAGAACAAACAAAAGTATCCATAGTATCAGTTTCCCTTCTGGCTTCTCCTCCACATATTGGGCAAGTAGTATTAAGAAACTCTTTACTGGATAATAATGGAGATAATCCAGTTGGTTTAAAATCAACATCATCTGGTAAATAGACGGGTAAATCTTTTTCTGGGACTGGTACAATTCCACATTTTTCACAATATACTATTGGTATTGGAGCTCCCCAATATCTCTGTCTTGAAATCAACCAATCCCGCAATCGATAATTAATTTCTTTTTTACCTAAGTTTTTTTTCTCCAGGTATTCTATAATAAGGTCCTTACCCTTTGAATTAGGAAGACCATTAAATTCACCAGAATTGACCATTATTCCTGCACCATCATAAGCTTCTTTTAAAGTGTTTCTAGAAAAATTCATATTTTCTGGCTGGATAACTACTCTCACCGGTAAATCGTACTTTCGGGCGAAGTCTAAATCTCGCTGATCATGCGCAGGTACAGCCATAACCATTCCGGTCCCGTATTCCATTAAGACATAATTTGCGACCCAGATTGGGACTTTTTCCTTATTAAGAGGGTTAATAGCATAACAACCCGTAAAACAACCTTTCTTCTCAGTTGTAGCCAAGTCCTTTTCGGATATATTTTCCTTAGCAATCTCTTCTCTAAACAATTTTACTTGCTTTTCATAGGGTGTACCAGTAGTGAGTCTTTCAACTATCGGATGTTCGGGAGAAAGAACAAAGAATGTCACTCCAAAAAGTGTATCAGGTCTTGTAGTAAATACTGAGATAGTCTCATCGTTTCCATAGATTTTAAATTCTACTTGAGTACCTTCACTACGTCCTATCCAGTTCTTCTGCATAGTTAATACGCGTTCAGGCCATTCCTCCAAAATATCCATATCATCTAAGAGTTGTTGGGCATACTCAGTAATTTTGAAAAACCATTGGGATAATTCTTTCTTCTTTACCTCAGAACCACATCTCTCACATTGTCCATTTACAACTTGTTCATTTGCTAGAACAGTAGCACAAGAAGGACACCAGTTAACAACTGCTTTTTTCTTATAAGCTAACCCATTTTTATATAATTGTAAAAACATCCATTGTGTCCACTTGTAATATTCAGGACTACAAGTTGATATCTCCCGATCCCAATCATAGCTTATTCCCATTGACTGTAGGGTATTTTTCATTTTTTGTATGTTATTTTTCGTCCAGATTGCCGGATGTATCTTATTTTTTATTGCTGCGTTCTCAGCAGGCAAGCCGAATGAATCCCATCCCATAGGGTGCAAAATATTAAAACCACGACTATGCTTATAACGAGCCACAACATCACCTATAACATAATTTTTTACATGTCCCATATGTGGTTCACCTGAAGGATAAGGAAACATTTCTAACACATAATATTCTTTTTTACTTTTTTCCACATTGCTTTCAAAAAAATTCTGGCTATTCCAATATTTTTGCCACTTGTTTTCAACTTCCTTAAAGTCATATGTCTCTTTCATCTAATTGCTCTCCCTTAAAATAGAAAAACCCGTCACCTGTAATTGGAAAACTATTACAAGGGACGAGATTTCCCGTGGTACCACCCTTATTCAGTAGATATATGTGGTGGAGCTGGCGGGAATCGAACCCGCGACCTCCTCCACGCCAAGGAGGCACTCTCCCGACTGAGCTACAGCCCCATCTACTCTCTTTCATTCTTTAACGCTGGTAAGCGGCCCAGGTTATTTCACCCGGATAATGCACAGATGAGCTTCTTGAGAAAATGCATCAGCTTCCACCTTTTCTGACTCTCTGTTATCATTTAATCTCAATACAATTTCTGCACTATATTTCAACCTTATAAAAAACTTTTATAATTATAATTAAAGTCATTTTAAAAGTCAATCAAAAAGATAGTTGGAATTATTATATAACTTTAAAATGCCAATGAATAAATAAGTGCAGGTCATATATTCAAAAAAATAATATTCCTGCACTCATTTACCTAAAGCATTTAGTAATTTGCTCAATAATTTTTTAGTATAAATATTTTTAATTCTGATTTACTCTTCTCCCAGCCACCAAATGACTCCCACAATAGCTGCAATTATTGCTGCAATCCAGTACCACTCTAAATCTCCAAACATTTAAATTCCACCTCCCTCTTATTTTTAAAAATAGTATTATTGTTTTTATTATAGTAATAAGAAGTTTTTAAAACAAGACCTTTTATAAAATAATTGATATTTATTTAGTTTTAATTTATATAAATTATTGATTATGATTCTGATTCATTTTCCTTTTTGGCTTCTTCAATAATGTCCTGGGCAATTTGATGGGGAACTTCTTCATAATGTGAAAATTTCATTGTAAATGTTCCTCTTCCCTGAGTAATTGAGCGTAAGTCAATAGAGTATCTGAATATTTCTGCTTGAGCAACCTGGGCACGAATAATTTGTTTCCCCTTTTCTGATTCATCCATTCCCATAATTTTACCACGTTTACTATTTAAATCTCCAATAATATCTCCCATGTATTCCTTTGGTACCATTACAGATAGTTCATAAATCGGCTCTAATAATACAGGATCTGCACCAGCGGCACCCTTTTTAAAAGCCATGGAACCAGCTACCTTAAATGCCATTTCTGATGAATCCACAGTATGATAACTTCCATCATACAAGGTTGCCCTGATATCTTCTGTCGGGTATCCAGCAACCACACCTTTTTGCATAGCCTCAATAATGCCCTTTTCAACTGCAGGACGATACTGTTTCGGTATTACACCACCTACTATTTTATCAACAAATTCAAAGCCTTTTCCTCTTTCTATAGGTTCGAATTCCACAAAACAATGTCCATACTGTCCACGTCCCCCGGATTGCTTTTTATATTTACCTTCTGCCTGTACTTTTTTCCGGATTGTTTCTTTATAACCAACTTTCGGGGTATCTTTTTCTATTTCTACTCCGAATTTTGTTTCCATTGTTTCAATTACTACATCCAAATGAGATTCTCCCATACCAGCAATAATAGTCTCACCAGTATCTTCGTCCCGGTAAACCTGAATAGTCGGCTCCTCTTCTACAATCCGGTTAATAGCAATGCTAAGTTTATCTTCATCACCTTTGCTTTTGGGAGTAATGGCAAATTTCATTATTGGTTCAGGGTATTCTATTTTTTCAAATTCAACAGGTTGCTCTTTATCGCATAAGGTATCACCAGTATTTGTTTTCTTTAACTTGGCAATAGCACCTATTCCGCCAGGCATTATCTTGGAAACAGGAGTTTGCTCCTTGCCCTGCATTCTGTAAATTTTTGCTACCTTATTTTCAATATCATGGGTTGAATTATATACAGTAGAATCTGAATTTAATTCTCCTGAAAAAACTCTAAAATATGTTAAATTTCCAACATAGGGATCAGCCACAGTCTTAAAAACTAAGGCAGTTAATGGAGAATCATTTACAGAGCGTTTTATCTTTATTTCTTTTTGCTCATGTAAATCTTTTACTTCGATATCAGGCAAGTCAACGGGGCTGGGTAAATAATTTCTTACAAAATCAAGCAATAATTCAATTCCAATATTTTTTGTAGCTGAACCGCATAATACTGGAAAAACTTTTCTATCAACTATTCCCCCTCTAAGACAGGAAAGTATTTCATCCTGGGTTAATTCTTCTCCATCAAGGTATTTCATTAATAGTTCATCATCATATTCTGCTACTGCTTCTATCATCTTTTGCCGATATTCATTAGCTTTTTCTTTTAAGTCAGCAGGGATTTCTTTTTCTTCAACCTGGTTCTTACCCTCAGTCTCTGCTTTAAAATAATAAGCCTTCATTTTTAGCAAATCAACAACTCCCTCAAAACTTTCTTCAGAGCCTATAGGTAATTGTATAGGAACAGCGTTTTGCCCAAAATGTTCTTTTATCATTTGGCTTGTTCTTTCAAATTCTGCTCTTTCCCTATCCATTTTGTTAATAAAGAAAATTCTTGGCAGTTTGAATTCCTCGGAATAATCCCAAACCTTTTCAGTCTGTACTTCTACTCCTGAGACGCCACAAACCACTATTAAAGCAGTATCAACTACCCGTAAACTTGTTTTGGTATCAATTATAAAGTCGAGGTAGCCCGGTGTATCGATAATATTAAAAGTTGAATCCTTCCAATTAAGATAAGCTAAAGAAGAATTTATGGTAATGCCCCTCTTTGTTTCTTTTGGGTCATAATCGGAAACTGTATTTCCCTGTTCTATTTTTCCTAGCCGGGTTATCATGTTGGAGTCGAAAAGCATTGCCTCGGTCAGGGATGTCTTACCAGAATCTCCATGACCAACAATTGCAAAAGTCCTTACCTTGTCAACATCAATTTTAGTCACCCTCGTTCCTCCTTGAAATTATAAATTATCAAAACTATTCTATCAAAGAATATTAAATATGGCAAAAGATAGTTTGTAAGATAAATTTATACATTTTATTTCTAAATATTATAAAAGTACCTACTTTATCATTTAAGACTAATTTCTTCTAACCTATAAAAAACTTGTTTAACCTTGTTTAGATATCCTTCCAATTGAACCTGTTCTTTGGGTTCTATAATTAAAACGCCCTGGTATTGAATCATTTTTAAGTATGATAGCAGTTGACTCCAGGGAAAACTGCCTTCTTCTGGCAATAAATGTAAATCTGACTTCCCGTCATTATCATGTATATGTATATGAAAAAGGTGTTTCTTCCAATCAATCGGTTCTTTATCCAATTTCAGCGTTCCCCTTTCAGTGCTTTCCTGATTAAGCATGTAATGACCGGTATCAAGACATACTCCTAAATATTCTGATGATATTGTCTCTAAAATATACTGGATTTCAGACCAATGACTCCCCAATCTACCTGGAAGAGTGTTCTCAATGGCAATTTTTATATCCCATTGGCTGCAAAATTCTACAATTTCGGTTAAACTAGTAATACACTTACTCATTCTTGTTTCTCTATCCGCTATACCATTGCATTTTCCTCCGGGATGAATAACAACTAATTTTGAATTCAATTTCGATGCTGTTATTATTGACTTTTCAATCTCTCTCACTGATTTAATCCTATCATATTCTTCCAGACTCGATATATCTACATCATTCATAGGCATATGGATAGATTCGACTGATATATTATAACGTTTAATCTCTTTTCTTAATTCTTCAATGGTTTTAGGATCTTGACATTCAAAATGATTGACATTAGGCCTAATTTCAATATTATTAATGCCATAACTATTTAATGATGGTAATAATTTTTTAATGTCCTCATGATAAAAAACCATTGTTGATATACCAAATTTTAAATTCATCTCTCCTCACTATTACTCTAAATATTTTTAGATTATAATATTTTTTAAATATATATTTATTATTTATTTATCTTAATTTTACTATTCTTCTGAATATCTTTTAAATTAAAGACTCAAGGTATTTTTCTACTGAAAAAGCTGCAATCGCACCCTCACCACAAGCAGTTACTACCTGCCTAAGTTTTTTAGCACGCACATCTCCACAGGCGAAAATTCCTTCAACCTTGGTTTTCATATCCTCATTTGTCAAAATATAGCCAAAATCATTCACAAGTTTATTCTGGAAAGAACCTAGAGAAGGATAACTTGGAGTATATCCTGTAAAGATAAATACTCCCTGACAGTTTAAGGAGTTTCCCTGATTATTTTTTACATTTTTTAGTTTAACCTTTTCAACTTTATCGTTTCCAATTATTTCAGTAACAATGGAATCCCATATAAGCTCAATTTTTTGATTTGCAAGAGCTCGCTCTTGAAGTATCTTGGTAGCTCTTAATTTGTCTCTTCTATGGACAACATAAACCTTGCGAGCAAATTTGGTTAAAAATAAGGATTCCTCTATTGCTGTATCTCCGCCTCCTATAACAACAACATCTTTTTCGCGGAAGAAAGCTCCATCACAGGTAGCACAATAAGATACTCCTCTTCCGGTATATTCTTTTTCTCCCGGCACATCTAGCTTACTTGCCTGTGCACCAGAGGCAATAACAATTGATCTAGAATAATACTCCTGTGAGTCAGTCTTGATCTGAAAATTTACCTTTTCTGTCTCTTTTACACTTGTAATTTCCAAAACATGATTATTCTGTATTTCCAAACCAAATTTTGTAGCCTGACTTATAAATTGCTGCATTAATTCTGGACCTAAAATACCTTCCGGAAAACCAGGATAATTTTCAATCATCTCAGTTAGATTTGCCTGCCCTCCGGGTAACCCTTTTTCCAGCAACAAAACATTAATCCGGGATCGACTAAGATAAATTCCTGCAGTTAGGCCAGCAGGCCCACCACCAATAATAATTGCTTCATAAATATGATTTTTTAGTTCTTTCTTATCCATCTTTTTATACCTCGTTTTAATTAAGATTATGTTTAATACTTAGACTTTTACCATTTTCAGATTTATTCTGGGAACCTAATTCTATTTCTATTTTTGCATTTTCGAGGGAATCGATATCTTTTAAAGGGGACAGCATACCATAAATCATATTTTGGTATAATTTTGACATAAATGGATTAAGATATATCCTCTTTCTGTTGATGCTGATAGAAATTAAATTTTGAAAATAGACACACTTTTTTTGACTCTCCTGGCCCTTTACTATAGCCTGAGCTAAATTATAACAATTACCATACCCACATTTCCCACAATTCATATTCGGAAGCATAAATGCCCTTTTTTCTACCTGATTGATAATTTCCTCTAAATCTCTCTTTTCACTTATTGAATAATCAACTTTTTCTTGCTCCTTTAAAGATGTCTCCATACCAACAGTAAAGAGCACCAGTCCATCATCTAACATTTGCCTGTTATCTTCTTTTCTTAAACATAATATCTTTGGGAAATATTTTATATTCTTAAATCCCTCTACTAACAGATAATCAGCAACTATGTAAGACATTATTTCTGATAAATTATGGTCACCTTGCAGGATAATTTCCGTATTTTCGGGCGTTATTAGGGCAACCTGATTTACTTCTTTGGTAAATTGTCCAGTATCAGTATTTTCATGGTCAACAGGTTTGCTGGAATGTTTAATAACAGCTACACTGTAACCCTTGTCCACTAACGAGCTGGCAATAGACTTCGTTAATGTGGTTTTGCCACTTTTCTTAAAGCCAACTATACCGACTGTCTTCATGCTCTCCCCTCCAGACCTTTTTCAATTGCTCTAACTATACCAAAAGGTATTTTAATTGGCAAGACATCCATTTCTATATTATAATAAATTAGTTTTTTTCAGAAGTAATAAAAAATAAATATCATACCTGATTATCGGTAAAAATAGTTCTTTTTTAATTTTTAATTCACACAAATATCAAAAATATCTTGACAAAAAAATGAAAATACAATAATATTTTTTATCGGAAACTTTAAATAAGGAGCTTATATTAATGCCAACTTATGAATATCAATGTAAAAAATGCGGGTATACTTTTGAAAAATTTCAATCCATTACTGCAAAACCACTGCAAAATTGCCCGAAATGTAATGGTGAAGTTTTTCGCTTAATTAGTAAAAATGGCAGTTTTATTTTGAAGGGTAGTGGCTATTATAGCACAGATAACCGTAAAAGCCAGGCTCTTAAAGAAAATAAAAGTATATCTGGAAGTAAAACAAAGAAAAAAACTGAAAAAACAACTACTGAACAGAAGAAAACTGTTACCCCAAAATCAAATAATAGTTAGCTAATGCTTGAAAACAGTCTCTTCAATCCTGTCTTTCTTTGTCTCTTCTTTACTATTTTTTGCAATTCTGCTATTACTTTATTTGTCGTTTCTTCGCCAAGGCGCATACATTGTTCCGGTTTGCTAAAATTCCACCAATCAATATGATGTATTTCAGGAGAAATAACAAAATCTGCTGTTTCTAGTTGTGCTCTTCTCAATTCTTTAGAGGTTATTTTTTCAGACCGCAGCAAAATATCAATTGCATTTTTAAATTCTGTTTTTCTCTTTAATTCTTTGCTGACATTAGAAGCAATAACAAAGTTAGCTCCCATCTTTCTAACGGCTTTAACTGGAACATTGTCAATAATGCCACCATCAACTAATAATTTATTCTGAAATTGGACAGGAGGAAAAATTCCTGGGATTGCACAACTTGCCATAAGTGCAGGGATTATTTTGCCTTTATTTAAAAACACTTCTTCCCCGCTAATCAAATCAGCTGCTATGGCAATAAAAGGTAATTTGGTTTCATAAAATTGGCATCCGCCAAAGACTTCTGAAAACAATTTTTCCATCATCGTTCCATCATTTAAACAAGTTTTCCTTAATTCGGTATGCAAGAAGTATCCTCTTTTAATAAAATCAGTCAATTTAACCCAGGGCAAAATGCTTTTATCTTCTTTCTCGAACTGATTAAAATCAAGCTGATTTTGGTACCGATTCATTTTTTCGGCTAATTCTTGTGAAGTTGTCTGCAATTTTTTACTATCTTTATGTAAAGCATAAAAAGCTCCAACTACTGACCCTACAGAACTACCTGCAATAAAATCAATTGGAATGCCTTCTCTTTCCAGAGCCTTTATTACACCAACATGAGCAAGTCCCCGTGCACCTCCTCCCCCTAAGGCTAATCCAATTTTAAAATACTTGTTTTTCAATTTAGAAAACCTCATTTTTTATTTTAAGTATATAAATATTGATTAGTAACAGATACTTCCCTGCTTTTATGGTCTCTCTTCTATTTGCTTTTTTCTCAATATTTTTTCAGTAAATTTCTCTAAATCAATTATATACCTTTGTACTTTACCCTCACCAATTTTTTCAACTTCATCATATGCTGTTACTTCAAAACTCAAACTATTTTGATATATTTCTTTTAATTCTGCCTGAGCGGTTACCGCCATTCCCTCAGGTGTAGGGGCAAGATGTCTAATTGTAATTGATGTTCCAACAGTAATGTAACCCGGTGGCAAAAATTTTTTGACAGCGTCAATTGCGGCATTATCCATTAATGACACAAGCATCGGTGTAGCAAAAGAAGGGGGCATAGGACTGGAAAATTTCTCTGCCATATTATCTGTACTGACAACAGTTTGGGAAATTCCTTTCATTCCTTTTTTAAAATTAAACTCAACCATTTTTGACCTCCTTAAAGCCATATTATTTAATTGCCTAACCTTGTTCTTCTAGAATGCTTTTTATTTTATTATAGCAAATTTTTCTCTTTATATCCTGCGCTCAATTGTTTATGTTCTGTTAATAAATTTTATAAATTGAGAATGCTATAGATGTTGATAGTAATTATGGCAAAGCTGTATTACTTTTCTATGAATAAAAATAAGTATTATGTAAGTATAGACAAAAATAGTTATGGATACACTTATCAAGCGTGGTATCATTAAAATCTTCCAAGGTATATCGAAAATTAAATGTAAAGCATAAGGAGTTAAAATTAAGTCTGTAATTAAAAGGGTAATCCCAACAACTCAGAAATTCCACCAACCATTGCCCCATATAGTGGCCCTAGAATGAATCCTGCTAATAAAATTGGCAATTTCCCAAATCCAATCCTGATCCCCTCAACACCACCTATGGCAATTCTTATACTTGCCAAACGTGTAAGTACAATGCTCATAGCAGTAAATATCGCATCCGCATAGCGGGTGGCTTTCAGAAGCTCTTAAAGAGGTTTAGCTTTTTATCACAAAAAGCTCCATCTTATTTTATTCTATTTCGTAGTTGGGAGCTTCCTTGGTTATAATTATATCATGTGGGTGGCCTTCCCTGAGGCCTGCATTGGATATTCTAAGTAAGCGACTTTTTTCCTGTAATTCTCTCACGGTTTTTGCTCCACAGTAGGACATTCCTGCTCTCAATCCCCCCATTAACTGTAATACACAATTAGAAAGGGAACCCTTATACGGAACTCTGCCTTCTATGCCTTCAGGGACTATTTTTTTGTCTTCATTATCTTCCTGGAAATACCGGTCTTTGCTACCTTCTTTCATTGCTCCTACTGAACCCATTCCTCGATATTCTTTATAGCTTCGCCCCTTATAAAGAACTACTTCACCAGGGCTTTCTTCTGTACCTGCAAAAAGGCTGCCAATCATTACTGAATCAGCACCAACCGCTAAGGCCTTACAGATATCTCCGGAATAGCGAATGCCTCCATCGGCTATTAAGGGAATATTAGCTTTCTTACAAGCCCTGGAACATTCCCCAATTGCGTATATTTGGGGAACACCAACTCCAGTTACTACTCTGGTAGTACATATTGAACCCGGACCTATACCAACTTTTATTGCATCAACTCCCACTTCAATTAAACGCATCGCACCTTCATAAGTGGCTACATTTCCACCAATTAGTTCAATTGAATATTTTTCCTTAATTTTTTTAATGGTATTCAGAACTCTTTTAGAGTCAGCATGTGCAGTATCAACTATCAAAACATCAGCATGGGCATTAACCAATGCCTCAACTCTTTCAAAGGTATCACTGGATACGCCTACCGCAGCCCCAACCCTCAAGCGACCATTTTCATCCTTACATGCATTGGGATACTTTCTAACCTTCTCAATATCCTTAATGGTAATAAGTCCTTTTAAAATAAATCCTTCATCTACCAAAGGTAATTTCTCAATCCGGTTTTTATGTAATATTTTTTTGGCTTCATCTAATGTAGTTCCTACCTTGCCAGTAATAAGAGGTTCTCGGGTCATAACATCACCGATTTTAATTTCAACATTATCCAGGAAGCGAATATCACGATTTGTTAATATTCCAACCAGTTCCTTGCTTTTATTTACTACTGGAATACCGGATATATGATAATGCTGCATTAATTCTAATGCGTCCTTTACCTTTTTGTCCTCTGTTAAAGCTATTGGCTCAACAATAATACCACTTTCTGAACGCTTAACCCTGTCTACTTCATGAGCCTGTTCTTGAATAGTCATATTTTTATGAATAATACCAATACCGCCTTCACGAGCAATGGCAATGGCAAGCCTGGACTCAGTTACTTTATCCATTGCGGCACTAAGTAAGGGAATGTTAAGACCAATATTCCTTGATAAAGATGTATTTAAGTTCACATCTTTAGGAATCAATCTTGAATTTTGAGGAATCAATAACACGTCATCAAAAGTTAGTCCAATTTCCTTGATTAATTTTTCTTCCCACATATACATGTCCCTTCTTTCTGATCATTCTATATATTTCAATTTCCCTTAAATATATAAAAGTTTAAATTTTAATCTATCTTATCTTTTATCATTTTAGATGTCAATAACATTGAACTGTCAAAATCAATTTTCTTTTTATTTAACCGTGAAAAACCACCTTCTAAGAAGGTGGTCATGGTTAAATAAAAGGTTTTACTATAAAAATATCAAGATAAGCAATATGATCATTTTTT
>LDZT01000053.1_pt1 | contig 13771 bp, 12 predicted proteins | sample 615521 | NCBI WGS metagenome assembly LDZT01 (sample SAMN03408292, study PRJNA278302) | terrestrial metagenome | isolation source: oil reservoir sample SB1 | place: USA: Alaska, North Slope, Schrader Bluff formation | collected 2011-09
GGTAAAAATTAGGGGGAGTTATGGGGAAACTCACGGAGGAAGAAATTGCAGCATGTGAATATCTTAATGCTGGCTGTGGTACTGTTAGATACGATGGTTGCGTTAATATGGATGTTTCTGACAATAATGCTTTTGTCGATATTGATATTGTGGGGTCGGTACTGGATATTCCGTTTCCTGCTGAAAGATTTAAGGGAGTAATTTTTTCGCATGTTCTTGAACATTTACCAAGAAATAAGCACAAAAGGGCAATATTGGAGATTCGTAGGGTACTGAAACCAGAAGGTACAGTGTATATTGAAGTGCCTGATTTGCTTGCTGCTTGCCAGTTTTATGTAGAAAATAATACTGGTCGCAGAGATTACTGGTATCAATGCATATATGGAAGAAATGAATATGGTTCCGATCAACATCTTTCTGGATTAACAGAAGTTGACCTTACTGATCTTTTGTTTGATTGTGGATTTGGAAAATTGGAATGGCTTGATCTTGATAAGGGTCAGGCGTTGTTAGCTGTAAAGGCATACAAACTGGCAGAATTGCCTGGGAATAGACTATGAGTACATTAGATCAAATATATGCCAAATTAAATGCTAGGCTAATTCAAGAAGCTGGCTCTTTTGATTGGTGGACTGAGGCAGAGGTAAAGCAGTTCATTAATGATGTTTATAGAGAAACATGTAGAGAAACACAGATAATTAAAAAACGTGATACGTCATTAGTTACAGTAGCAGAACAAGTTGCATATGATATTCCGACCCCTACTGGATATAGTGATGTATTAAGTGTGGATCAAGTTTGGTATGATGGTGATCCTATCGGAGCTACAACAACAGAAGAACTTGACAAATATTATTACGATTGGCGTAATGACAATAGTGGAATACCTATTGCTTATTACTATGAAAAAGGTGAAGAACTTTCAAAAATAAGTCTTTATCAAAAACCATCAACAGCAGACAAAGAAATTGCATTAGAATTGTCACTCATTCCTAGTGAAATGACAGATGCCGTTTCACCGTTGCATATTTTCAAGGACGGACTAATCCTCTTTGATGCAACTATGTATTGTTGTCTTAGCAAGTCTGGTGGTGGTAGAGATTTAGATAGGGCTAATTTTTATTTTGCTCAGTTTCAGGCTAAATTAGATGATGCTCTTGGTAAACCATTACATAAGAAACAGAAGCATGTTCTTAGAAGTGTTGATGAATCTGGTGTTATTGTAGGGCCAAGACTTCCTAGTAATTATCCTAGTTCAAATTGGTGAGGTGAGAAATGCCTTATACAGATACTTGGGATGCTTCGTTTGAGGCTCTGCCAACCGACTCAAATTATGTATATGAAGTTGACAATTACATTCGTCAACTTAAACTTGCTGTCCGTGAAAGGATGGAAAAGGATCATTACTTTGATGAAGCCGGAACTGATGCGGATCATGGTGAACATTCCAAGATAACATTTCATGCTCAAAGTGCAAAACCTACTGCTGTTGCAAATAAAGGGTTTCTTTATACTAAGGATGTTAGTGAAAAAGTAGAACTGTTCTTTGAAGATGAAGATGCTAATGAGGTTCAGATTACAAATGAAGGCAATCTTAATATGTCTGCTGGTACGCTTGAGGCAATAATAGGAACAATTTATCCAGTAGGGGCAATTTATGTTTCAACACTTGACACTAATCCTGCTACTCTATTTGGTTTTGGAACCTGGGAAGCGTTTGGTGCAGGAAAAACTTTAGTTGGATTAGATTCTACAGATACAGATTTTGATACTTCTGAAAAAACGGGTGGAGAAAAGACACATGAATTAACAGAAGCTGAACTTGCTCCACATGTTCATGATGGTTTACCAGTTCATTCATCTTCAACAAATGTTGGTACTGATACAACTGGATATTGGAGAGTTGACAGCAATGTAACAACTGGAGAAACTGGAAGTGCTGGTAGTGGAACTGCACATAACAACCTACAACCATATATAGTTGTCTATATGTTTAAAAGGACTGCATAAATGGTTTTGTTAAAACACAGACCACCTAAGAAAAGGATTGATATAGAATCTGAACAGCCATATATTCAATCTAAACCAATATTTGCATTAACAGGTGGTGAAAACTCTCAATTACCTCCAATCGAAATTGAAGATAGATGTTATTCAAATGGTCATAATGTCTATTTATTTGGAAATAAATTAAAATCAAGATACGGTTATGAACCATTTGGAAACGGATTACCGTTACCATCTATTCCTGTTCAATTTGAGCAATTTTATGCATACGATGGAACTGAATATCTTGTTTGTTTTACAGAAAAGGATGTATATCATTATAATTCAGTAACCGAATATTGGGATTTAGTATCTCCAAATGAAATAGTACATGATTGTGAAGATGCTTGGACTGCATCAGCAGATGTTGTTGGTTCTCAGGCTACAGACTGGTTTAGATATGGTACAAAATCTGCAAAATTTAATGTTCAAGATGCATTCACTACTGGTCTTGTAGGATATATAAATCTTGCTGCACCTATTGATCTTACAGGTTATACATACTTACATTTCTATATCAAATCTAGTATTAATGTAGCAGCAGGTAAAATACAGGTTGTTTTGGATGATACCGCTGATTGTGCGTCACCAATAGCAGGAGGAACCGTAAATGTTCCTGCTCTTACAGCAGGTGTTGCAAAAGAATGTCAAGTAGTATTACCAACACCAGCATCGTTAGGTGCGATAGCATCTGTAGGGATACAATTAACCGAAGATTTAGGTGCTATGAGTATTTGGATTGACGATATAAAGGCTTGTAAATGTTTCACTGGTGATTATCTTAGTAGGTTTACTGTAGATACAATATATGATGATGATGCTGGTGAATTGAAATATGTAGCAAGTAATAATTCAGATAATCCTATATATTGGACTGGAACTGGAAATTGGGCAGAATTAGGTGGATCACCAAACAAAGGTAAGATTGTTTTTAACTTCAATCATCATCTATTAATTCTAAATACAGTTGTAAGTGGTGCTCAAGCACCACAAAGGATTGAGTGGTCTGATCTTGGTAAGCCTACTGTCTGGACTGGTGGTGCTTCTGGAAGTGTAAATCTTGCTGCAACTCCAGACTTTATAGTTGGTGCTGCTTTCTTGCGAAGCCAGTTAGTTATATTGAAAGAAACCTCAATTTCTATATGTACTTATGTTGGTGGTGTAAATCCATTTGAATTTGAGGAAAATAAAATAAAATCTATAGGTTGTGCTGCCAGAGGAAGTATTCAACCTATGGGTGAGACAATAATATTTTTAGGTTGGGATGATGTTTATGTATTTGATGGATTCACAACTAAAGGAATAGGGGGTAACGTAAAAAATTCTATTATTGACAATATAAATCCTGCAAAACTAGCAGCAATACATTCACATATAATTGAAGAACTTGGGCTTTATTTGTTATTTGTTCCTGTTCTTGGTAGTGATTATTGTACAAAAGCATGGGTTTATGATTATGTTAATGATGTATGGTATGGAGATTGGATATTTCCAGACAATATAACATGTACTGGTTTTTACCAAAATGCAGGTGCTCTTACAATTGGTCAAGCGTTAATGACTATTGGGACAGCAAATTTCAGAATTAGTTCCAGATCATTAGGTTCTATGTCTCCTTATGGTTTACTTGGAACATCTGATGGATACATAATGAAATTTGAGAGTTCTATATTGGACGATGATGGAACTGCAATTGATCCATATATAGATACAAAAAGCTATGTATTGACAGATGTTAATGAGTATGATGTGGTTGATGAGATTGTAATGTACGCAAAGGGAACATCACTTTTGGTGCATGCAAGTGATGATGATGGTCAAAGTTGGGTATATAAAGGAACAATCACATTAGATTCTGCTGGAACTACAACATACTTGAGAAACATTAAACATGTTGCAGAAAAACACATGTTTAGATTTAGAAATATGACTGTAGGTGGTTGGTTTGAGATAGCAGGATATGATCTTAAGTATATTAAAAAACAAAGAAAGCAATCATGAACAATATTAAACAAATAATGATTCCTGCAATTCCAGATAAATTGGAGAATCTTGATGAAGTACGAAAAATATTGCTTCAAATGTCTATAGTATTAAATGATATTAAAAATGTTATAAAGTTGGATGAGGAAAGTCTTTTTTATAATCCATAAATAAATCACACATGGGGTCTCACATGGAATTAAATGCTGAAATTCGTGCTGAAATTAAAGAAATAGTGTGTGAAGCAATAAAAGAGGAAATGGAATCATTTTTTGTAGAACGCGAACGTCACTATAACGAACATCAATTTGTTAAATCTTGGATGGATTGGGCAGATAAATGTAAAAGCAATATATTTAAGGCATTGATAAGTTGCTTAATATATGCTGCTTTAGGTGCAATGGTTCTAGGGTTTGTATTTTGGGGCAAGAAACAATAGATTGCTTGGGGAAGCAAGGAGGATGTATGAAAATTATAAAGACAAAAGATTTGAAAGCTATTCCGTTTTTGATTGAACCAATTAAGAAGTTCATTGAAAGAGATAATATTACCGAATATGATTTTGAATCTTTTCTTAGGTGGTTGCGTTTTAATATATATATGCCACCTGTAGGTGTTTGGATAGCACAGAATGAAGACAAAATTGTTGGTTATGCAATTGCAAACATACAAACTACACTTAATTCTGAGTTTATAAATGTTACTCAATTGTATGGAGAGCAAGAAGAAGTGGAGTTTGAGTTGATAGATAATGTAAGAGAATGGGCAAAGAAAAACGCTTTGAGTATAGTTTTAACAAGTACAAAATTTCCAAAGAAGTGGAAAAGGATGGGTTTTGAGGTAGAGTCGCATACCTTAAAAATGGAGGTATAGAAATGCCGGAAGAAGTATATGCAGGAAATTCAACTGGTTGGAGTGGTGGAGGAAATCTAGGTAAGATATTTGATCCTGCTGGAATATTTTTTAGGGAACCAGCACCAGCTTATTATAAGGAAAGCAAACTAACACCTGAACAAGAATCATTGATGAAGAGTTTGATTGGTTATTATTCCAATTTTACTCAAGAATCACCAACATATTCAGGAAATAGGATATCTCCATTAACTAATACTCAGCAAGGAATATTGAGTAATATTTCAAATTATGGAGTTCCATTATATAATCAATCTCTTGGTACTTTATCTTCATTTGCATCAGGAAATGCTGTCAATCCTGAATTGTATGATAATTATTTTAATGAAAATATAGCAACTCCTTTACTTTCTATGTTTAAAAATGAGGCACTTCCAGAACTTCGTGGCCAAATGAATACTAAGGGTTTATTGTATGGTTCCGGCAGAGAAATTAATGAGCAGGGTCTTGCTAATACTCTTATGCAAACATTAGCTCAAAGCAAGACAAATCTTGCTTTACAAATGGATGAGGCAAGTAAAAATAGAGCTATGACTGCTGCAACTGCAATTCCTGGCACTCTTTCAAATCTTGCTAATTTAGGAACTACAGGCGTAACTGCACTTGAAGGAGAGAAACAGCAGGGATTATTAGATGTTGCATATCAAGATTGGTTAAGACAGCAACCTGGAACAAGACCTCAAGATGTAATGTTAATGCAACTTCTTGGTCTTGATACAACAAATTATATTGTTCCTGGTGGACAGGGTTCTACTGGTGGTGGCGGTGGACTTCTTAGTAATTTAGTCGGTTCAATATTTGGATAATGGAGGTATAAGATGGCTGTTGTATATCTTCAAAAAGGTAATCAGGGGGCCAACGCTATTGCATTATTGCAATTGCTTGCTAGTATATATGAAAAAGAGAAGGATAGAGAAACTGGTGCCGCCAGGGAAGAAATAGGATTATTGCAGGATACCGGTGCTGAAGTAGAGGGCGAGTATCTTCAAGAGCTTGAAAGAAGGGCAGGGTTCCAGCCTGGAACATTGATGAATGTAGCTACTGGTAGCTTCAAGGGATTCCAAGGTATGAGGAAAGACCCTGCTACTGGTGAGGCCGATACAGAATTTCCTACAATGGAAGTTGATGAAAATGCTGGATTTAGATATAGTTTGCCAACTAAGGGATATTTGGAGGCAAAAAGGAAAAGAGAGCAACTTCCATTAATAAGCGAAGAAGAAATGGAAAGGGCTAAGTCTGGTCGTGCAACTCAGCCTATTAAGTCTGAAACAGAAAGAAGGTCTGTCTTAGAAAGAGGACAGACAGATTTAGACTCATATAAAATGACAGGTAATGAGTTACAGCAATTGATTGCTGAATCTAATGCTTATAGTGAAAAGATTAAAGAGGTAGCCAAACGTAAGGCTATAACGGAAAATCAAACACCAGAAGAGAAAGCAAAGATTGAGAAGATGGAAGCTGATACTGCTGAAGCCTTATCTAAAAGTAAGTATCTTGACCGTATGCCACAAGAGCATAAGAATTGGCTTTATTCTTATGAGAATAGTTGGGCAGAAGGTTACAGAAAAAGACTTGCAGATTGGAATAAAGAGAATGAGCAGTTGTATAAAACAACAAATAAGAAAGGTCAAAAGCTAGACAAGGAGTTTGCTGCTGATAGTGATGAATTAAAAGATTTAGAAAAGACTATAACTGAAGCTGGTTATGAACCTGTAAAAACACAGATCAGGACTGGTATGCTAGGTGGAAAATATTATACTGTTAAACCTGGAATACCTAAGACTGTGCAAGAAAGATTAAATAAAGTAGATTCAATGACAAGCCAGTATTCTGAATCTGGCAATACTGGTAATGGTAATAAACCTGCTTCTGCTAAAGAACCTGTAAAAAGTCCAAGTAATTCTATAGGTCAGCATGATGTTAATGCAGGAACTGTTGTTACTACAAAGATAGATGCAAAAACTGGTAAGCCTTCCATGAAGAATGGTAAGGCACAGACAAAAGTTGTTAAATATGTTAAAATAGTTGACGATCCTAAAACTGGCAACAAAGAGGCTATTTATTGGGATGATGATTTGAAGCAGTACATGGCAGTTATAATTAGGTGAGGACTATAGAATGGTATATGATCCGTTTTATGGGTTTTTAACCAATCCAGATGAAGAAGAAATTTACAAAAATTTAAATAATGTACAGCCTGGTATGGGGCCGCGAAGGGTTGTAGATCAAGAAGAATTATCTGCACCTAGAGTTGTGTCTAATGAGGAACTTGCTTCTTTAAATCAAGATACAAATACAGGAATAAGAGTAGTTCCCGAACAAGAAATAAATGCTATAAAATATGACGCTGGCCTAGAATCAATTTCTTCCAAACTTAAATCTTGGTCTAATAAACTTGGAGTAGCCAATGTACTTCAAACATTTGGTATAGTTTTGGCTGATACTCCAGGGTTTTTAGCGGGATTAATATCAGCAGTAACTCCGAGTCCAGAAGCAGGATATGCTTCTTTGGGTCTTGATATACCTACTATTCCTGAAAGTGCTAAGGAATATCAAGGTATGTCTCCAGAAGCAATGGGTAAACGTTTTGAACTTATGAACAATATGATGTCGTCAGATAAGTTTTCTTTTCAAGTTGGTACAGATGAAGCTAAACAGTTTGCTTCTGAATCATTTGCATTATTGAAACTTCTTGGTGATGAGGTAGGATATATTACTCAAAGTGCTTTTCTGCACGCTAATCCTTCCGCTATGTCAGGAGATTATTTTACAGATTCAGACTTACAAATATCTCCAGAGATTGCAGACTATGCAGGAGCTTTCACAAGTTCAGCTATACAGATGGGTGGTATAGCTGCATTTATGAAATCTGGCACTAAGGTAATTCCTAACCCAAAAGCAGTAATGGTTGACTATTATAAATTATACACCAAGATTCAAAAAGGTAAAGAAAAAGGTGATGCTACTTTAGCTATGGATGCAGCTAAAGAAGCAATATATAAAACCAAATCGGAAATGATAGATGCTTTTAAAACAGCTTCAAAAAGACTTGCAGATAATACAGAAAAACTTGGCAAGCTTGATCCAAACGATCCTAATAATACTGTAGAAATTGCTGGATTGAAAGCTGCTATTGAGAATGATCAGAACAATATGCAGAGAATCCAGACATTAAATAATGGATTCATTACCTTTAATGCAGCTGAGATTCCAGAAGGTAAACAGTTTGATTTAAATACTGGATGGAAAGAAGGTGGAGTTCCAGCAGGAATGGAACTTGTACCATATACAGGAGTAGTTGTAAATCCAGTAAAAGCAAATCTTATAGGTGATGTTAATCCTTTATTTATAAATAAGAGTAGGTTAAGTGCTAGTGATTTTGTAGGAGATAATGCAACAGAAACAATAAGGTTGTATCGTGGTGAAGAAAATATAAAAATAAATCCAGATAAAACAACAGGAACTTCATTTAGTCCAGACATAGAATATGCAAGAAGATATGGAAGAACTAATAAAGGTGGAACCGTATATTATATTGATGTACCAAAAGATATATTAACCAATTCAAAATATGCAGAAATTCGCCATTCTAGTGATGGCATAGTTCATGAAATAGTTCTATCAAAAGAAATGCAAGAAAAATTTGAAGGAAAGAAAGTATTTGAATCACCTGAAACAACATTCAAAGCGACTGATAATATTAAAGAAAACCAAAAGTCACTTGCTAATGCAAAAGAATTGCGTAAAGAATTATTAAAGCGCAAACTGGAAAAAAAAGGTGAGCGTAAGGAAATGACAGCAGAAGAAAAGGAAGCTGTCGAATCTATAAGTCGTGATATAATGGCGAATGAGGCATATGAAGCATTACCTTTAGATGAACTTGATACAGAACTTCTTGGTAAAAAGGCCCAATCCAATCTTCTCTTTGATGAAAAGGCAGTTAAGGATGTTGGGCAAATTAAAACATTGTCTGATTTGTCCAAATCAGCAGGTAAAAAAGGATTAACTGCTAGTGTTTCTATTAACGAAAAGGGAACAGCAGATATAGTTATTTCTGATAAATCTAGGATTAATCCAGAAATAACCTTAGCTGAATATAAATTCGATTCACTATCTGCTGCTGAAGAATTTATTTCTAAGTATGAAAGAGATTATGCTAAAGCAGAAAAAATGTATTATGAAGTAAATAAAAAATTATATAATGAATCTGCTGATCTTGCAGGTAGAAAACCTACTGGTGTTCAAGAAAGAGTTATTGATGACAGTAAAATAGATTTTGTATTACAGAAAGAAAGAACCGCACCTATTCCACAAGCTGATGTAGTTTCTGGATTTAAGGAAACTGGTAGAAATAAATTATTGCAAATAATACATATTGCTAAACGAGATTTAAAACTTACAGATGAACAGTATAAAGCGGTTCTTGGTAAGTTTGGTACAGATAGTTCAAAAAATCTTTCATTATCGCAAATGGATACACTTATTCAAAATTTTAGAGATATGGGTTGGAACAGAGCGTCTTATAAAGAATATGCTAAAGAAAAATCAACTAAACCAGTTTCCAATCAAACAATATCTGTATCTGATGAAGGCTTACGTTTAGTTGCACAAGATATTGCTATGAGTAATTTCGATGCTACAGTAACAAGAAGGCTAGGATTTTCAGGATATTTCACTCCGCTTAAATCATTGTTTGAAAGGATTGAAGGAAGAACTGGACTTCCTATGCAAAAGTTTTTCATGGATGTTCAAGATGGCATTATGCAAGAACATAGAATTGGTATTCCGTATTTAAAGCGTCTTAACACATTAACTAAAGGAATGAATCTTAAAAACTCTGAAAGAATATATAAATTGTTGGAAACAGAAGGTATTAGTGAGGAAACATTTACATATAGAGAGGCAATGAATGTTATTAAGAGTGATAAAAATCTTAATGAAAAACTTGGAAATTTAACAGAGAAAGAATATGATGTTGCAAAATCAATAAATAAAATATTACATGAAGCTGGTCTTGAGTTTGGTATTAGTCTTGATAAGATGATAAAAGACTATGCTCCACGTATTAGGAAATCTGGAATATCTATAGATGAAGCAAAGAATTTTTGGCAGAATCCAACTGAATATAAATGGTGGGCAGAAGAAGTTCGTACCGGATATTTACATCCACATGAAACAGATATATTTAAAGTAACAAGAGCATATATAAATCGTGGTGCAAGAAAGAAAGCTGTAGGTGAAAAGATAGAACAGTTTTCTGAAATGATTAATAATGCTAAGAAAAACGGTGCTCTTGATAAGATGGAAGGTAAGGTTGCTGATAAGTTTATAATGGATGTTCGTGGGTGGCCTGGAGATATGGATTCCGCATTAGTATCATCTGTTATAAATGCAGTTAATATGCTTAATAAAGTCGTGGATGTAGCAACTTTCGGTAAGGCACCAAAGAGGTATCAGAATGTAGAGTATGCAAAACAAAGGGTAACTAACAAACAAACAGGAAAGACAGACGTGAAAGGATGGAAAGAGGTCGGTGAACATCCAGGGTTCTTCAACGCTAATGATGCCGTGGCTGATCTTATTAATTTACATCTTAATCTTACTTATGCTGGAGCTTTGGGTTTCAGACCTATGGCCCTTATTCGCAACTTTACACAAACTTTTTTAGTCTTACCTATAACTGGCCCAAAGCACTTTGCTAATGGTTTGCGTAAGGCTATGACAAAAGAAGGAATGAACGAGGCTAGGGCATCTGGTGTTCTACTAGAGGATTATTTGCCTGTAGGTGGAGAGCTTGAGTCTCATATAACAAATTTTGTAGATGGTGTAGCTCAGAAATCTATGTGGGCGTATGCTAAAGTTGATAATCTTAACCGTTCTATATCTTATCATGCAATGAAAAGTAGAGTTATGGAACATGGCGAGATATTCAAAAAAGAAATTGAACTTGCCAAAAGTGCAAGTGAAATAAAATTTGCACGTGATAAGTTTATTGAAAACTCAGGAGTTGATTTTTTCAGTAAAGTATTGATCAAGAACGAAGTATTACCTTTGCTGAAAGCTGGCGATATTCAATCATTAGCTGAAAGAATGGGTCGTCATGCTGCCGAGAATACACAATGGATTTATAGAAGGGCAAATTCTCCAGTTTTCATGCAAGGAAAGGTTGGTAAGTTGGTAGGTCAATTTGGTACTTGGCCTGTTTGGTATATTGATTATGCTAAATCACTTGCAACTAGAGGTACTAAAGCAAATAGGGCTAAAAGGATTGCTACACTTGCAGCTGTAAATGCTATGACTGCAACTATAGGAGCACAAGTATTTGGTGTTGATTTGAATAAATGGGTATGGCAACATCCTATGTCTTGGTCTGGAGGTATTTTGGTTTCCGCACTAAAAGGATTGCATACCCTATCCTTTAGTGAAAACGAATATGAAAGATCAATGGCTGAAAATCAGATGTTAGATAGTATGGGATTGTATATACCTGGGTATTTACAAATGATAAATTTATACAGAGCAAGTGAAGAAACAAGAACTGAGGATCAACTTAAACGTGCTTTGGGATTTACACCTTATGAGGGTGATTAACAACCATGGGAGGGGTAAATAAAATGAGAAGAAAGAAGTTTATTGCACTATTATTGTTTTTGACGTTTTTTATCCCATCTGTGGTTTATGCAGATGTAACAGTTTATGTAAAAACTGCGCTTACTGGTGGTGCAGCTGGAGCACTTGATTCAATAGATGGTGCAGGTCTTGTTGATGGTGATCTTGCATTTGTATTTGCATCAGATGTATTTTATACATATAGGTTAGATGATGATTCTGCTGCTTCTGAGAGTTCTCCAAGTATTATAGCTCCAGATGCTAATGGTGGTGATAAAAGATGGATACTGCAAAATTCTTATAATATTGATTATATGCCTATAGGTAGGATAGTCCAAGCCGGAACCAACAACGTCCTCACCTATACGGGTGATTACTCTCTTGGCCTGACGCTTTCGGGGAACACCTCTATTACGCTGCCTGAGAGTGGAACGCTTGCCACGACAAGCCAACTGACCACCGACAACTCCACAGCATCGCATTATCTCTACAAGGATTCTGACGGGCATATTGAGAACGCTGCATTAGGAACCGGATTGTCTGATTCCTCTGGTACGTTAAACATATCAGGTCTGACCAATGCTCAAATTCCTCCCCCGAAGGTAACAGTAGGGACTTCCCGAACCGTTGCTGAAAATGCTGAATATGTCATCTGTTCAGGCGGGGCTTGTTCCGTTACTCCTATAACCCCTGCTGCTGGTGTTCAACTTTGCGTGAGAAATGCTCCCGGTGAAACCAATGCGATAACCCTTGTGAATATTACCGATGTTTATTACGAGAAAACCGACCATTCCGGCTATCAAGCAAATGCTAATTATAAACTCGTTTCAGGCGGGGTTGCCACGGACTCAATCTGCATAGTCGGGGTTGACAGCACCCACTACGCGATTATGAACAGCACAGGAACCTGGTCGCACACCGCACCTTAAAGGGGGATTACATGAGAAAGATTATCATTTATCTGATTATTGTATTACTCGCCTGTACGCTTCCGCCCCCTCCGGCTGATGCCGGGATGCTTCAGGGGATTTGCGGGGGAGGGAGTGCGGCGGCTCCGGCCTGCGGCGAAGTCTCAACCCAAGAAACTCAGGACGGTCAAGCCGATGTGGGCGTAGATGCGACCAATGACAGATGGCATGTTGCGGGAAACTTCTCCGGCCTAGACGGTTCAATAAAGCAAATTTCCGTCTATATCAAAAGATATAGCACAGCAACGCAGACCATTACCTTATCGCTTTGCACAGACAATTCGGGCAACCCAAGTTCCACCTGTACAGCCGCAGATGCGACTCTTGACGCTTCGACGCTGACAACGTCATTTGCCTGGAAAACATTTAATATCGCAGCGGGTTATAATGTTTCATCAGCAAATACATACTGGATAAAACTAAGTGCTAGCGCCATCAGTGCCACAGCATACGTCATTGTGGGATACAATGCAGCGACAACCGGGGCGGTAAAATATTCATCAGATGGTTCGAGTTGGGGAAATATTGATTCCTCCGCACAGATAGATTACAAACTCAACACTTGCGCCCCGTAAGGAAAATCAATGAAATACATCATTGCGGTTTTGATACTGCTGGCCGCGATTCCTTCCTGGGCGTCCACGACTGTATTGGGGGATGGAGAATATGCAACAGTCAGTGCGGCATATTCAGCGTCCTCACCCGGCGACACCCTGGTAATCCCTTCCGGTTCGTGGGTATGGAGTTCGCAACTTGTAATCACAAAAGGATTGACAATACAGGGGGCAGGGCGAACCCTCACGACGATCACAAGCAATTATGATGCCTCTGACCCAACAAATACCTTTGCACCAGGTAATTTCTTGATAGTTTATCAGCCTGATGAAACCGAACGGGCGGCTGACAATCTAATTAGAATCACCGGAATCACCCTTGACCTAAATAATAAATGCGGGGGAATTGGCCTCTTCAATGTGACCACTACCCCTACCACTAAGCTTCGCATAGATAATTGCACCATTAAAAACGCGACAAATCCAAGCGGAAGCATGAGGGGGATAATGCTCCGTGGTCATATTTGGGGGGTTATTGATTCTAACGTCTTTCAGGAAAATTATAAAAGTATAGATTCGTATGGATATGGAAGAACCTCCTGGGACAATTTCACCTTCTCTTTCGGAAGCTCACAAAACATTTATTATGAGGACAATGTTTTTGAGGCAAGTAACAATAACTTTGCCTTCCATTCATGT
>LDZT01010985.1_pt1 | contig 13753 bp, 13 predicted proteins | sample 615521 | NCBI WGS metagenome assembly LDZT01 (sample SAMN03408292, study PRJNA278302) | terrestrial metagenome | isolation source: oil reservoir sample SB1 | place: USA: Alaska, North Slope, Schrader Bluff formation | collected 2011-09
ACGTGTTTGATGTTGCCAACCAATTAGTCAGCTTACAAAACTATAGCCTGGACGAAATCAGATTAAACCAGTCTGCTCAGCTAACATCTTAGTAAAAAACATTAGTAAATTTTGTAATTAATAATTAGGAAAGGAGGAAACTATGTCTACAACACTTGGTGAAGTTACCAGTTATAAGCGTTTATACATGCAATTTAGAGACAGTGAAGGTAATCTTGTCAATCTGACACTCGATAATCCTAAAAATTTAGATGATGGAGATTATGCTGATCTGGCAGCACAAGATGCGGCTATTGAAGCAGTAATGGATACTATTCTAACCAAAAACATTTTTATCAATAAGGGAAATGATTTGGTAGAAAAAGTCAATGCCCGTATCCTGGATTACCAATCCACTGATGTTATGGATGTTACAGAATAAGATTTAAGTAATAATTGTTCGTAACATTTTGAACTATTGAATGCCGGGAGTCTTGTTAGGCTTCCGGCTGTTTTTTAGCCCAAATTTAGAAATTATATTTAGTAAAAAGAAAGGGAGTAAAAATGAACATATTGTTTAGCAAATTTCTACTGGAGGGTCTGTTGGTTTTGGCAGTCTCTATCGGATTTGGTTTTTTAAGGAACAAATTAGGAAATGACCGGGCAGAAACTATCAAAGAGGCATTGCTAACAGCTATGCTCTGGGCAGAAGAGGAATTCGGTATTGGACAGGGTGACAAAAAATGGGAAGAGGCCTGGAATAAATTACTGGAAATTTTGCAAGATAAGAAGATATATCTAAAGGCACAAGAGACAAGGGAGCTAAAAACATTAATGAAAGCTAATATTCACAAGGTAAACAGGGAATATTATGATTCTCTTTTGAAGAAAGAAAGCTTCCTTGGTCCAGCAGAAGAAATTAGAACAGGTTTTAAAGATTAGAATGATAATTACAAATTCAATAAATCGAATATTTATTGCTAAATTCTTTTCCCTGGATGAATTTCAATGTCCATGTTGTCATTGTGTAAAATTACATCCATTGTTATTGCAAAAATTAAAAGGACTGCGATATAAGATTGGAAAACCGGTTATAATTACTTCCGGCTACCGTTGCCCGAAATATAATCTGGAGGTTGGTGGAGTAAAAAATAGCTATCATCTCCTTGGTATGGCAGTTGATATCCATGTGCCAGGAATTTCTCTGGATAATCTACTATCGATTGCTTATAAATTTGGATTTCAGGGAATTGGCTTTTATCCCAGGAGGAATTTCCTGCACCTGGATATCCGCGCTACCGATCAGCCAGTGTACTGGCAGGAATAATTATGAAAAGCAAAGGTGATGTAAAATGAGTTTTATAGATTTAACACAGATAATTGCAAATCAGGGTTTCCCTATTGCCCTGTCAATCTTTTTAATCTTTCGGATTGACCGATTTATGCAACAGCTGGTTTCTACTCAAAAAGAAGGATATCAACAAATCTTTAAACAGGTTTCTATTGTACAAAAAACACTAAATCAGTTAAATCAACAAAACCGGGATTATTATTCTCTTTACTGTAATGAGATACAGAGGGAATTGTCCAGCATTAAAGCCCATATTAAAGAAGCTTCTTAACACTTAAGTTAAGAAGCTTCCAATTAATTCTTTTATTATTATACAGTCATCACATATTGATATAGTATATAATTACCGGCTTAAATTGTAATGCTCTTTTTTCGAAAGAAAAGAAGTCCTCCTGCAATTAACACCATTACCAGCGCCGTTACATAGACAATAGTCATGATTGGCGGGGTACTGACAGAGTATCTTTTTATAATAATCCCCAGATAAGCCCAGAGAATCACAGCTCAACAGGAAAAATCCACCAATTGCCTGCAAATAAGGCATCTCGATTTTTTGTTTGGAAAATAAATCCCTATTAACCAATTTCACCACCCCTTTCTTTTTTTGCTTACCTTTAATTATATCATGAAACCAGAGAATATTCTTCTTTACTTACAAAAGAGAATTTTTCATTTCGAAATAACGCAATTATAAGTATTATTTTTTGATTTAATTTTTGCTAATTATCTTTTGCATTCTCGTTAATCCGTGATATATTTTCATTATTTTCTTTTGACAAGGGTGAAGTTGACTTTTCAACCGATTGTTTATTTGAATCTAAATAGATTTTATCCTTATCTTTATCTTCCTGTTCCATATTTATAATCTTTGCCTTCAACTTCTTTTTATAGATAGCGGCTGATAACTGCTGGGAGACAAATTCCAGTAAATCAATATCTTTTTCACTGTACAGGCGGGCATTGTCATAACTTTGCAAGGCAATCACTCCAATAATTTTTTCATCAATCTTTAAAGGAACAGCAAGCCAGAGATGAGTATTGGTCATTACATCCCAGGGTTCAATATATCCATAAGAAAGCATTTTACGATAACGTTGAAAATCCATCAGGACTGGTTTGCCAACTTTTAATACATAATGAAAAATACTCTGAGAGGTACAATAACGATTGATAAAAATTTCATCATCTCCCGCAGCTACATCTGTGTAATAAGGAAAATTAATTTCCCCCTGTTCAGTATCAATTAGTGCAATATAGAAATTAGTGGCATTAATAATCTGCCCTAATTGCTCATGTATTAGTGGGTATATCTCCGATAAGGAAATATCCATGTTTGCTATTTGAGAAATATGATATAAGGTCTGGATAATTTTTCGTTCTCTTTGTAAGTGGGAAATTTCCTGAAAAGAATATATTATCCCTGCTAACCTATTATCAATCAGGTTAGGGTTTTTATTAACCGACACTTCTATTACAGAACCATTTTTTGAGGTGATAGCAGTTTCAAAATATTTATTATCTGTTGTTTCAAAATTAGAACTATCCTGTGGCTTTAGGGAATAGATAATGGAATTATTCTTTAATTCAGTTCGTTGAAAACCTGAAAGTTTTTCAAAATAATCATTTACCGTTAAAACAATGCCATCAATATCTGTATATACCAATGCTTCGGGACATTTTTTAAACAGGTTTATATACTCCTGTCTTCCCTGACAAAAAGCTACTTCCAATTTACTCAGGCGCTCATTCTGAGATAACTCCTTTGTTATAATACTCTTTTTTTGGTTTTCTTTTTTATTCGGATTTTTGTTCAGCTTGCCTTTTAAGAAATTCGGGAATTTATTTCTTCCCTTTATTTGTTTCATAATTTAAGTTTCCTTTATAATTAATGCTAATATTTAATATGTAAGTATATAATATTATTAATATAGATTTATATGCAAATTAAAGTTCCTTGCCATTATTAAATAAGTTTTAGAGAGGTTAATTGTTTAAACTAAGCGGCACATACCTGGTTTCTACCCTTTTTCTTGGCAGTGTATAAGGCTTTGTCCGCCGCATCGATTAGTTGCTTTATGCCTTTCCCGTTATCTGGAAAAGAGGAAACACCGATACTAATGGTTAAATCTGTTTTAGGTTGGCTTAATTCTTCGCCGACAAATAATTTCTTTTCAACTTTTTCCCTTAACCGATTAGCAAATTCTACAGCTTCCAGTTTTTCGGTTTCCGGGAGAATTATGACAAACTCCTCTCCCCCATATCGATAAAGGCGGTCAGTTTCCCGTGATTCTTTGTTTATTAACTTTACCAGTTGTCTGAGTATATTATCTCCATTGGTGTGCCCATGAAAATCATTGTATTTTTTAAACCAGTCAATGTCTATCATCAATAAGGACAAATCCCGTTGATAACGCTTGGCTCGATTAACCTCATCTATAATATTCATATCAAATTTACGTCGGTTAAAACAGCCGGTAAGCCCATCTCGAATAGAAATTTCTTCAATTCGATAGTAAAGATCAACCCGTTCAATGGTAAAAGATATTATTTCTGCCAGAAATTCCACAAATTGAACATCCCCATCTGAGAAGGTATTTTTCTCCGTGGAATCCAGATGGATTATTGAGCGAACTTTATCATCAACCAATACCGGAACACAAATCAATGATTGAATATTGCTTCCCGCAGGTATACATCCTTTTAACAGCTGCTCTTTTTTATCACTCACCGTATTGGCATAAATACATTTTCTTTCTTTGATAATACTTTCAATTGCCGCTGTATCCGGTGAAAAGGAAATGTTTTCAAATTTTTCCATTATACCTTCGGCAGCTGTCATCTTAAAAGAACTATCATTCTGTAGAGAAAGAATAGCACAACCAGAACAATTGATCTCCTGCAGCAGTTCTTTGGCAATAATTTTATAGATCTTCTCCAGGTCAAAAGTTGCACCAATCTTATGCATTATCTTAACAATCAGGCTATTTCTCTTTTCAGACTTGCTTAATTTTTTTATTGTCCTCATTTCTCTGGTTATATCGGAAATCATAACAAGGTCATGAATATCTCCGGCTATCTCGTCACCTAAAAGTGTTGCTTTTATTAATCCAATTTTGTGCTCACCATTGCTGGCAATAAAATCTAACTCATATGGCTGAACATTTTCTCCTGCCATTCTCCTGTGAAAATTCTTTACAACCTTCTGTTTATTCTGTTCATCAAAAAAAGGCAATTCATCCAGTTTCTTGCCAATAATCTGCTTATTGCTGTATCCCAGCCATTCAGTCATACGGCCATTAAGTTCAATCACTTCACCCTTTTGATTAAATAGCACATTTGCATCCGGGGACGATTCAAATATAGTCCGATATTTCTTTTCACTGTTAGCTATAATCTTTTCGTCTTTTTTTCTCCTGCTTATGTCCCGGGCAACTGAAATAATTATTTTTATCTCTCTAAAACTAATAATTGTTGAACTTATCTCTACCGGAATTTTTTGGCCATCTTTAGTCTGGTGGGTAGCCTCAAAAGTGATATAGCCTTTCTTGTGAAATTGTTCCATAGTTCCCGGTATATTTTTTCTGCTTTCTTTAGCATCAAGATCGGCTGGTGACATGGAAAGAAATTCTTCTAAACTATACCCCATGCGTTCACGGGCTTCCCTGTTTACTGCAATAAATTTTCCAGGCATTCCATCTGGGGTAAGTTCATGCACAAAAACGGCGTCATTGATATTTTCAAATATTAACTGATATTTCTTTTCGTTCTGTGATAATTCAGTATCTCTTTTGAAATGTAAATACTTATCTTTTAAATTATCTTCATATTTGTGTTTTTTATCCATTGTTAATCTCCTTTGTCTGAAAAATTTATGCTCAGCTCAATAGACATCCTAAAATTAGTGTATTTCTTTCTCAAAAAACAGTTAATATTAGATGAACTATTTATTATGCTGTTGTTTTTCCTTATACATTCTATTATCTGCCAGCTCAATCAGCCCGTCAATCTCTTTCCCTTCCTCAAAGCATCCCTTTTGGCATTCTACAATATCATGACATTTTTTTCTATGTCAATTTTTCTAATCAGGAAAATGCTAAAAAATGAAATATTAATTATTATAAATGTGTACCATTTGTTCTTTTCGGCAAACTTTCAAGCAGACATCTACCACCTCAGCATCATAAAGTATATCTCTATTTTTTTGCAATTCCTCTTCTGCTGCTTCGGTACCCAGAGCAGGTCGATAAGGGCGATGGGAAGTCATAGCTTCATAAACATCTGCTACACAGATGATTCGGGCTTCTATCATTATCTCTTCTCCTCTTAAGCCGCGAGGATAACCTGAACCATCTATTTTTTCATGATGCTGATAAACAATATCAGCAATGGGATAAGTGAAGGAGATATCTTTGAGTATTTCATAGCCAAGTTTTGGATGATTCTTAACCAGGTCATATTCAATCTCGTTTAAACGACTGGGCTTATTTAAAATTTCTGATGGTATACTGATCTTCCCAATATCATGAACCAGGGAGGCAATCCGAATAGTCTCAATTATATCATTATTTAATCCTATTTTCCGGGCAATATTGGTAGTAATTCTGGCTACACCTTCTTGATGACCCGCAGTGTATGGGTCTCTAGTTTCTACAATTCTGGTCATGGCTAGAATGATGTCATCCCGGGTCTTCTGGAGCTTGCTGTAATTTTGATAATTATGGATTGCTATGGCAATGCCGTGGACAAAACTTTCTATTTTTTTTATGCTCTCTCTGTTAAAGGCATGAGGTTTTTCGCTGACAATCCCCAAAGTGCCCAATACAATTCCCTCAAAAGTAAAAGGAATTTTAATAAAAGAGCGAATCCATTCTAATCCTTTTATAATAGTCCAACGAGGGTCTTTGTGAGTATCAAAGACTATAATTGGTTTTTTAGAAGTAACTGTTTCTTTCTCAATAGAAAATTTGTTTAGATCCTGTCTAAGGTTTTGAGCAATATTCCGACAGGAATTATCTTTATATCCGTTAATAGCGATAACACGTAGATTATCTCTTTCAAGGAGAGCAATATCTGCACCATCATGAGGAATAATCTTGGATACAAATTCCAAAGCTTGATTAAGCTTGGAGTAAAAGTCTTTTTCTGAAATCAAATTTAAGGTCATTTCCTGTTCCATGGCAATCAGGCTGCTTTGCTCTCTTTCCAGGTAAAGTAACATTTCTCTTTCTTTCTCTTTGATTTTTTGTTCGGTGATATCAGCCAGAGAGGATACAACACCCTGAAAAGTGCCTTTTTCATCCAGTATAGGCGAGGCATTAATTGAAAGATAAACCATTCTACCATCTGGCCATTTAATAGCATGTTTAATTCTATAAAATGATTTATGATGTTTTCTTACCAGATTAAAAGGTAGCTGTTCTTCCGGGAATGGATTTCCTTCCAGATCGGCAATTTTCCATCTAGGATCATTATAGTGCCTTTCTTTAATCTCATTTTTGCTTAATCCCAGTATTTCCTCGGCAAGTTTATTGGCATAGGTTATTTTACCTTCTTTATTTACAAAAGTAATCCCTACCGGGCTGGTATTAAGCAATAATTGATTGATCTGTACCTGGTTGTCCAGTTTCTGTTCTGATTTTTTTTGTTCAGTTATATTAATGCCAACACCAATAAGGTATTGATATTCATTTTTCTTGTTATAAACCGGTTGTCCATACCAGCGAACCCATAACTCCTGACTATCTTTGGCAATGATTTTATTCTCGTTATAAGTTGAGAAACCTTTTTGCTGTAAACTTAAAAATATATCCTTTAACATATCATGCTGCTGTTCAGGAACAAATTGTTGAAGGTAGTCTTTTTTTAGAACTTCATTTTTATGGTAACCTAAAGCGTCAAGCATTGTTTGATTTACAAAACGGGTAGTACCATCCGGATTGATTGCTACAAAAAATGCCGGTGCTTTTTCAATAAGATTATATCGAAAAGTCTTCTCTTTATACAGGGCTTCCTCTGCACTGGTTATTTTCTCTGTCTGCTTAAATAGCACAACAATGCTAATTAACCCAACGATAGTCAACATCAGCAATCCCGTAAGTAAATCGGGCCAAACAATAGGAGATGGCGGAGAAGAAGGATTAAGTATAAGACGAGAAAAATCAAACATTTCATTAGCTACCATTAACAATCCCAGCAAAGAAAAACCCAGGATTAAGGGCAGAAATATCTTTTTCTTATCACGGTAAATCTTAAAAAAATTTTTTATCTGCATTAAAATCCTGCTTTTGATTTTTATTATATAGAAATTTATTTATTCTTTAATATTGTTATATTAATACTACATTAATATTATACTACACTAATAATAACTGATTATAGGTAATTTAGTAGGTTTATTTGTTCTCCAGGGCTACTGCAAATTATGAAAAGCCTCTTTTTTTATCTGATTGGCTTTTTGATTGGAGATTCCGAGCATTTTTGCTAATTTAGTCTCACTTAAATCCATCACAAAGAGAAAGTAAACTATGCCTTCCTGTAATTTTTTGACCTTTTTTACAGCCTTCTGCAAAGCAATTAAATCTTGAATGGGAAGTTTAAATGACTGGTATGACTTACTTTTTATGTTTTCTAAATCTGGCTGTATATGGGAAAGATCAAACTGCTGGTCTGTTTCCTTAGAAAACCTATTTTCTCTTAAAGAATCTCTGGCTTTTAGTACTTCCTGCAAACCAAGGGTATTAATATTAAGGTAATTGGCAATTTCCGAAATTTGAGGAAAATGCTGATTTTTCTTCCGATACTCAATTACAAAATTATCTATTTTTTGATTTAATTTAACAAGCCAATCAGGGCGGTCGACTTTCCGACTTTTATTCATGAGATATCGATGCATCTCTTCAGTAATTAATATCTGGGCATATGTTTTAAATTCCATCTTATGAATGGTTTTATCATAAAGATTAACTGCATTTAGAAGTCCAATATATCCTACCTCTTCCAGATTCTCCCTGGGTTCGGAAACATCAGTAAATTGTTGAGTGATTTGACCTACCAGGTATTGATAATTTTCAATAAGATCTGCCCCTTGATTTAATTCTTTCTTCTCTTTTATCCCGATACTCGCCATTTTATAATCACCTCAATTTAGAATTATTTAGAAATAAAAAATAAACCGGCAATCTGGCAGCCATAATGTATAGCATACACTAAATACACATTTTAGGCCCATAACTTTGCGTCCTGCCTTTTCAGACAGTTTGCCTTTATCAGTTTTTTCTTTCTTCGTTATTTATTTTTCTTCCTATATTATTGTTCCCTAAATGAGATGATTTTAGACAAAAAATCTCATTGTGTTTATTACATATCATGTAAAGTGTCCAAAAATATTGGTATTTTATAATTAGGGAGAACTTTTATGGGTATATCTCTTGTATTTAATCTTTGACTCGATACACGATACTAGATACTATATACTATTTTTACTTTTCCATTTTTTTAACACCGCCAGTACAGCATCAATATCATCAGGAGTATGTTCAGCATTAACCTGGAAACGAATCTCTTCATCTCCTTTTGGTACAACAGGATAATTTAAACCCGTAGCCAGAATTCCCCGGTCGATTAGAAACTTAACCAATTCTGCTGTTTTTTTGCTATCTCTAACCATTAATGGAACAATAGGATGATCGCTCTCAATAATTTCATAGCCCATTTCTTTAAGTCCTGTCTCAAATCTGTTTGTCATTCGTTTAAGATGGTCAAGAATTATCTGGCCCTCATCGCTTTCCACTATAGCTATTGCCTGACAGGCTTCCGCTGTCTCTGCAGGTGAAATAGGATTGGAGTAAATGTACATTGGTGCACTTTCCCGCAAATAAGTAATTACAGGTTGACTGGAAACAGCATATCCACCGTTTACTCCGAAAGCCTTCCCTAATGTCCCGACTAAAATATCAACCCCGTTGGCTCCGGTATATTCCTCGGTACCTCTGCCTGTTCCCCCAAAACAACCAACACCATGCGAATCATCAACAATAACAATAACGCCTTCAGAAAATCTATCCTGATATTTTTGGGATAACTCTGAAATTTTCGGAAGAGGAGCATAATCACCACGCATACTGAAGATACCATCTGTTATAATTATCACTCTTTTAGCCATGTCAATGCTTTTTTGAATTTCCATCTCTAAATCAGTCATATTTAAATGCTTGTAAATTTTCTTATCAGCTGGCTTAGATAAACGAATGGCATTGATTATACAGTTATGATTTAGCTCATCACTTATGACAATTGTTTCTGGAGAAATCAAAGGAGCCAAAATACCTACCACGGCGGCATAGGCTGAACTAAAGATAATGGCATCATCTCTTTTATGAAAACGAGCTAACATTTGTTCTAATTTGCGATGAATTTGAAATGTTCCGCTGATAAATCGAACTGCACCAGGGCCTGTTCCAAAATGCCAAGTAGCTTCTTTCCCTTGAGAGATGAGTTCCTTGTTTAAGGATAATCCCAGATAAGAATTAGAATTCATTCTGATAAATGGTTTTCCTTCTTTCCCTCTTAAAAAATAGCGTGGACCTTTTCCTCCTTTTGCCTTTCTGATATCAGTAATAATCGGCTCTTTTCCTTTTAAACGTCCCTTTTTGCCCAGGTCATCCAGGGTAAACTGAAGAGACTTTTCCAATTTTTTTAAGCTCATCTTGCCGGCCTCCTTTCTGGAGAATCTTTCATACAGGCAATTAATGCACTTTCATATGATATTTATTATTATTCAATTTTGTTTTTATGTTATGAAGCATATCTTTGGTCATACTTGGCAAATTGTAATCTGGTTCCCAGCCCCAATCCCGGCGAGCCACCAGGTCATTCATGCTGTTAGGCCAGGAATCGGCAATAGCCTGTTTACTCTTATCAACATTATACTCTATTTTAAAACCTGGAATCCACTTTTTAATCTCATCGGCAAGTTCCCGGGGACAAAAACTCATGGCAGTGATATTATATCCAGTTCGATAAGTTAAACGACTGTTTTCTGCTTCCATAATCTGTATGCTTGCCTTAATGGCATCTGGCATATACATCATATCTAAATAGGTATCTTCTTTTAAAGGACAGGAATAAGATTGTTGAGAAATTGCACTATAAAATATTTCCACTGCATAATCGGTAGTTCCGCCTCCAGGCAGTGTTTCATGAGATATGATTCCGGGAAATCTTACTCCTCTTATATCAAGGTTATATTTTTGATAATAATAATTACAGAGAAGCTCTCCGGTTAATTTGGTAATTCCATAGATACTGGAAGGTCTTTGAATTGTTTCCTGGGGTGTTTTGTCTTTGGGGGTACTTGCCCCAAAAACAGCAATTGAACTGGGGAAAAATACGGAACAATTATTGGCTAATGCAACATCAAGAACATTTATTAATCCCTGCATATTTACATTCCAGGCGAGTTTTGGATTATGTTCAGCGGTAGCTGAAAGCAAGGCTGCTAGATGATATATAGTATCTATTTGGTAATCTTTTGTAACCTTTAAAATTGAATTAATATCCAGGCATTCAATCATAACAAAAGGACCGGATTGTTTTAACTTATCAGAGGGGAGTTTGCTAGGGTGACCACCAGCTACCACATTATCTGATCCATATTTCTGCCTTAATGCCAGTGTTAATTCTGAACCAATTTGTCCAGTTGCTCCGGTAATTAATATTTTTTTCATTACCTACCCTCCATTTCATCTATAATCTACAAAAGAATATCTGTAAGTAACTAAATTGGGTAACCGTTATACAGATTTATTTTAATTCTCTCTATAAAATGAATAGCATGTTCTTCCAATAATTTTTTGCATTTTTCAGCATCTCTATTTTCCAATACCACAACCAGGTTTTCTATTTCTTTAGGAATCTGTAAAGAATAACTCTCTTCTTTTTCAGCCAGATACCATAAACGACCCAAACGGTTCCGCAATTTCTCAAGACTTTCCGCTAACACTTCATTTCCAGTAGATTTATTAAATAAATCATGAAATTGGGCATCCAACTGAATAATTTTTTTTCTGCTTTTTTCTTTAGCCATTTTCTCTGCTATTGATTTCATTTCTTCAATTTCTTCTTGTTTAGCCCTTTTGGCTGCTAATTTCGCAGCCATTCCCACTAAAAATAAACGAACCTCGAAAATATCTTTTAATTCCTGAAAGCTTAAATCGCTTACATAGATGATATTATTGGGGATAATAACAATTAATTTCTCCTCTTCTAAACGAATAAGAGTCTCTCTAATAGGAATTGCACTCACACCAAATTCTTTGGCAAGCTCCTTAACACTAAGAACCTGTTTTGGTTTATATTCAAAAAAGACAATACGACGCTTTAGTTCACTGAAAATATCGCCTGTTTTCATCCAAAAATCCTTTTTATATTTATAATATATTATTGATATATTTATTATATATTTATAAGAAAAAATAAGCAAATTAGATTTATTTCTAAATCTGCACAGGTTTGTACATTTAAAAAGCTAAAAATTCGGTAGGAATTATTATATAAAGGATTGGGTCCTAAATGAAAGGAGTACTCTAAATTTTATCCTAATGCTACGTCCAAAATCATCATAATTGTAAATCCAACCATAACACCTATAGTAGCAAGATCAGAAAAACCACCCTGTTGGGATTCAGGGATTAATTCTTCTACTACCACAAATATCATGGCACCAGCTGCAAAAGCCAATGCATAAGGCAAAATTGGTCTTGCTATTAATACCGCTAGTACGCCAATAATACAGGATATTGGTTCTACAATACCAGATAGCTGGCCATACCAAAAACTCTTAAAACGTGACATACCTTCTCTTCTCAATGGCATAGAAATTGCCATTCCTTCCGGAAAATTTTGGATACCAATTCCGATTGCCAGTGCAACTGCAGATGCTATTGAAGAACTGGGTAAATCTGAAGCCGCTGCTCCAAAGGCTACACCTACTGCTAAGCCCTCCGGAATATTATGCAATGTTACTGCAAGAATAAGAAGGGTACTTCTCTGCCAGGAAGTAGGAATTCCTTCTATCTCAGTTGCTGGTAATCCGAGATGCAAATGAGGTAAGATAGTATCGATACCACGCAAAAATATACCCCCTAAAAGGAAGCCAATCGCAGCCGGGATCCACTCGGGTAAAGACCCTTCTTCTGCCATGGTGATTGCAGGTTCCAATAGTGACCAATAACTTGCTGCAATCATAACACCAGCAGCAAACCCCAGCATAGTATCAAGTAACTTTTTGTTAATCTCCTGCATAAAAAAAACAGCAGCCGCTCCCAGAGCTGTTACACCCCAGGTAAAAATGCCAGCAATAAGGGCTTGTATAACTGGATGAAAAGTGTTTAATACATTCGTTATCATTAATAATTATTTTCAACTTTCCTACTTAATTTGCTTGAGATTTTTTCTCTAAAGCTTTTATTATTTGAATATCACCAAGACCTCCAATTCTGCTTTCCATTATTGCTAATTGGTGATAATCCAGAAAATAATTTAAGCCATTGTGCCTCTGGTAATCTTTAAAATTCATATAATGTTGTCCTCCAGCCATTCTTTCAATTAACCTTGCAGCCCATCCGATAGCGTTCTCTGGTAAAGGGCTTGAAAAATCAACCATAACAATGTATTTTGCGACCCTCCTGGCAGATTGTAAAACGTTATTCGCCTCTGTCAGACTAAATTGATGTAAAACCATGGATAATACCGCATAATCAAAATAGGCTCCGGAAAGAAAATCTGCATCATTTACATCCTTACTTACGAATTCAACATTTCCTATCTGTAGTTTTCTTTTCTTCATTCTAGAATATTTAAGTCCTTCTTCATTTATATCAAGACCAACTACTTTTTTCGCTTGAGAAGATAAGTAAAAAGCTAACTCTCCTGTCCCACAGCCAATATCAATAACTGTGCTATTTGGCTCTATTAAATCCTTGATAATTTTTCTGACCCCTGTTAACAAGGGGTCAATCATCAATCGATAAAAGTAATACAAAATAATTAAAATATATCCCTTCAGTTAAGATTTTAATCATTTTTCTTGCTTAGTGTCTTAAATGTCCGATCGATTTTATTAACATTTTTCACAAATTCCTGCCATTCATCCTTTTTAAAGACACAATTAGAGGCTACATCTACTGAGTAGAGAATAAGGTCAATATCTTCTGTATTAATATAAGCTTCTATGCTGAGAAATTCGCCTATTTTAGTTCTTTCTAAAAGTAATTTACGCATGGCTATTACCCTCCTTCGTATTTTATAATTTACGAACAAGACAGTTTGTCAGGGGAGAATGTTCCCCTGAAACCCCTTAGATAATACTTAATATGTTCTAAAGAGATATCTTAGCACAGCTAAGGTATTGTCAGGGGAGAATGT
>LDZT01005167.1_pt1 | contig 13721 bp, 19 predicted proteins | sample 615521 | NCBI WGS metagenome assembly LDZT01 (sample SAMN03408292, study PRJNA278302) | terrestrial metagenome | isolation source: oil reservoir sample SB1 | place: USA: Alaska, North Slope, Schrader Bluff formation | collected 2011-09
GGGGGAGAGCGCCCACGTTGTCAGTGGCGCGGTGCGCGCCGATCGGTCGAGGGAGAGAGAGGCGAGGGCGGAGAGGGCCAACGGGATGAGGGCGGCGGCGCAGCACGCCACCAAGGCGGAGGACGCGACTCGCCAGATCCCAGGCTTCCGAGCCACGTGCACCTCCTGACCTCAGCGTCTTGCATTGGGCTGGGGTGGAAGCTAGCACAGGACGTCGTCGGTCCCGGACTTTGTGCTGGAGAGGGACACTCCACTGCTTGCGATGAGCGCGTCCTGGGCTTTCTGCCGACCCGCTTGATGCGAAGATTAGAGTGGTGACCTCTCTCCCGCCGACGGACTTCCAGCGCTAAACGCACGGCCCACTCGGTCAGATCAGTACCTTCGCGACAATTCTCGGAGATATTGGTCGAAATGGCTTTGAATTGGAGTCCTTGGTGGTATTATCCGAGAAGTCATCGCGGTTAATGCCGTTTGAGGACCCATGAAGAGTGACTGGTGCGTTCTGCCGGACGGCGGACAGGGGTAGTCATGCTTGTTGAATTCACGGTCTCCAACTTCCGTTCGGTGCGGGAGCCGCAGACACTGAGCCTGGTAGCGAACCAGAAGTACCCCGACCTGAGAGGGAACACGCTCGACCCAGAGGCCAAGGGGGCCGCACGCCGTCACCTGCTCAAGGGTGTCGCCATCTATGGTCCGAACGCCTCAGGCAAGAGCAGCGTGCTGAAGGCTCTCACGTTCATGTCGCAGTTCATTGCGAATTCGGCCGCGCACTTGCCTGGGTCGCCGACGGGTGCGGTCCCATTCGCGTTCGATGAAACCACCAGAGACGCGCCGAGTGAGTTTGAGGTCTTCTTCATCGTTGGCGGAATCATGTACCAGTACGGGTTCGCCATCGATCCGCACATCGTGCATGAAGAGTACCTGTACTCGTTCGCCTCGGGCCGGCGCACCACCTTGTACAAACGGGCTCGCAAGGGCGATGGCACATATGACTGGTCCACCGGCAAGGCGTTCCGCTTGGACGCTGCCATTAGAGGCAAGGTCCGCGAGGACAACCTGCTTCTGTCTGTGGGGCCACAGTTCAACGACGCAGCCCTCAGGCCGCTACATGCGTGGTTCGCGGGTTCTGTGAAGTTTCTTCATCTCGGCATCGGGACTCCGGGCCCTCTTGCCCCCAACTTCACCGCCGAAATGATCGACAAAGGGGGTACGCGGCGGGATCAGATTGTCAAGTTGCTGCGCGCCGCCGACTTCGGTGTCCAAGATGCGAGGGTGAGCCATCATAAGTTCCCAGTGTCCGAGCTTCCCATGCTTGATCAATTGCCAACTGGCCTGGCTGACCAACTGAAGCGTGAGGGGTTCTTGGATGCGTTGAACATCCAGATCCAACATCGCACGCTCGGCGGCGAGTCTATGGGCTTGGAGCTTCAGGAGGAATCTGACGGCACGCAGCGGTTCTTCCAGCTTGTTGGCCCTTGGATCGACGTCCTAGAGAACAACCACATACTCCTTGTCGATGAACTTGAGTCGAGTCTGCATCCGATGCTTGTTCAAGAGTTGCTCAACCTCTTCTTCAGTCACCCGGAGTCGCGGGCGCAGATTGTCTTCACCACCCACGACCCAACTCTCTTGGATGCAGGGGTGCTGCGTCGTGACCAGATCTGGTTCACGGAACGCAACCCAGGCTGCGAGACGAGGCTCTATCCGTTGTCGGAGTACCGCCCGCGCAACGATGAGGCCCTGATGAAGGGATACTTGTCCGGGCGGTGGGGTGCATTACCAATCCTCGAGCCTGGACTCAACTAATGACCGCGCGGCATCGTTCGCCACGCGGGCTGGCTGACCCGTCCAGAGACCCAGCTAGGTCCCTCGTGATCGTGACAGAGGGTGCCGAGACGGAGGTGGAGTATCTGAAGTCGCTCCGCCGTTGGTTCAGGTTCGGCCCCAACGTGAAGGTCATCGGAGCTGGTGGCGACCCATGCTCGATTGTCGAGACCGCCGCCACCCTTCACTGCGATGTTACGGCGAGGCGAAGACACCGTATTCCCGACTACGTAGAGTTCGACGAGGCGTGGGCTGTGTTCGACGTCGAATCAGACCCGAGCAGAACATCCAAGGTGCAGAAGGCCATTGCGCTTGCTCGCAGGTGCGGGGTGAGCGTGGCCGCGAGCAACCCTTGCTTCGAGTTCTGGCTGGTCCTGCATCTTGTCGACCACATAGCTCCCTTCGGAGCCAGTAAGGATGTGGCGAAGGTGCTGTCGAACCACTTCCCGAGCTACTCCAAGTCGACGCCGCCGCCGCCGACTCAAGAGAATCTGACGTCTGCAACCACTCGTGCCGCGTTGGGACGAAATCACCACCGCGATGGCGGTGGTGATGGCAATCCAAGCACGAACATGGACCATCTGATCGCCTCGCTCGTCAAGGCGGCCAGCCCAACGGTCTCGGTGACGCTTGGCGGGTTGTGCGACTACGACGAAACCGATCTCTCCTTGGTGAGCGGGGTGAAGACGGGAGGAGCGCCCCCGCCGCGGTGATGGTTGTCTGTCTTGACCGAACTGACTCCTCTGGGAAAGTGGCGCGACTTGGCGGATGACTATGCCTGGCATCGAGCCCGGCCTCGATGTCAGACCTGTCTGTTATGAAGTAGCCGATCCATTCAGGCATCGGCTCGGCGAGCGGAAGCAGGAGGCTCTCATGAACGAGGATAAGAAGAACACGATTCACATCGACTCTCAGGTTGTCCACGTCGAACAAGCGTCGCTTACGGGGACGGAGCTCAAGAGACTGGGCGGAGTGGCCGCTGGCTACGACCTGTACCTAGTTGTCCCTGGTCCTGCGGGTGACCATCTAGTAGGCGATGACGAAGCAATCGAGCTGAAGTCGGGCATGCATTTCGTGTCCGCGCCGTCCGACATCAACCCCGGACGCTAATGCTACCGAGTCAAGACGAGGAGTACCTCGCGGAGAAGGGGCTGGCCTACGAGTACCAGACCGAGGGCACGCTTCTACTGATCATCCACGACTACCCGCTGCCGGTCGGATATGTCCCAGCCAAGACCGATCTTCTGATCCAGATACCGTCTGGATATCCGGGCGTTACGCTCGATATGTTCTACGTTGATCCGCCGGTAGCCTACGCGACAGGGGAGAGGCCTCCGGCTAGCGATGCCACGGCGACGTTCCTGGGGCGCACATGGCAGCGGTTCTCGAGGCATCTTGCAGCGCAGTCGTGGCGGCCGGGCATCGACGGCCTGGCGTCGTACATGACATTGATACGTCATGACCTCGAGAGAGGTGTTGCCGCGTGACCGAGCAGCGTCGATACACCCTTACGTTCACGCGCGATGTCTACGACTCGTTGCTAGGCGCGCTGAGAGTCGGCGAGTCTACGGTGGAGAATGCGGCGTTTGTCGTATGTGGCGTCTCGCAGTCTGAGCGGGAGACACGACTGCTCGCACGGGAGGTCGTTGAGGTTCCGAGCGAGGACGTGCTCTACCAGGACGAGCTGACCATGCGCATCGCGTATCGCGCGGCACTAGACTCCATGAATCGTGCGGGGAGGAAGGGCGGCACGATTCTGTTTGTCCACACTCATCCCGCCGGCGCCACTGACTTTTCGAGGCAAGACGATCAGGAAGAGGCCGTGCTCGCAGGCGTTGCGGGCAACTATCACCCAACCCTTCCTTTCATCGGAACAGCGGTCATCAGCGGCCCCGACATGATCAGGGCGCGAGTCTGGACGAGCGAGCGCGCGCCGGTAGAGATCAGCCGAATCAGGGTTATGGGACGGCGTCTCGAGTTCCTCGTCCTCGAGGAGTCATCGCCTGACTACGACCTGTTTGATCGACAGGTGCGCGCATTCGGACGCGACGCACAGAAGGTGTTGTCTGGGCTGTGTGTTGGCGTGGTCGGGTGCGGCGGGACTGGCTCTTCGGTAGCGGAGCAATTGGCCAGGCTCGGCGTCGGACGCATCCTGCTCTTCGACCATCAGACTGTTGAAGCCAGCAACGTGAGTCGCATTCACGAGAGCGTGCTTGGGGACGTCGGCAGTCCGAAGGTCGAAGTGATAGCGAAGCGAGTCAGTGCCATTCATCCAAGTATCGAGGTTCGGGCGATACCACGCCGCATCGTCGAACTCTCTGCGGCTAGGGAACTGCGCGACTGCGACGTGGTCTTTGGCTGCACGGATGATGATCTCGGGCGCTTCATCCTCGACCGCTTCTCGTTGGACTATCTCGTGCCGGTCTTTGATATGGGCGCCAAGATCGACTCAATCAAAGGAGCCATCAGGTTCGTCGGATGCAGAGTGACCCGGCTTCAGGCGGGCCACGCGTGTCTGAGTTGTCGACGTTCCCTCGACCCAGAACGAATGCGCAAGGATGCGCTTCCTGAAGAGGAGTACGAGCAGTTGGTGCGAGAGGGCTACGCGCTCGAACTCGATGAGCCGGATCCTGCGGTCGTACCCTTCACCACGGTTACAGCAGGCCTGGCGATCTCGCAGTTCATCGATTTCCTTACCGGCTTTCGTGGTCCGGATGCGGACGTGGATCAGGTGCTTCTGCGCTTCGACACGCTCGATCTCGTGAAGAGCAGTCGCGTTGGGAGCCCAGAGTGCGTCTGCGGCCGTCCCGAGCTGCATGGTGTTGGCGATAGGCCGCTATTCCTCGACATGGTGTGGCCCGAGGGCTAGACCCAGTCGATTGATCCATCGCGGATGAAGAAGTGAGCTCCGCACTGAACGGCGTCGACCGAAGGCCACACGCTGAGCAGCCCGTTCTCGATCGTGACTGTCCAATGGGGACTACGTGACCGAGCGAGAGGCAGCAATAGCCGCCGTCTGCACTTGCATGGGCAAGTGAAGCCGAGCCATTGAGGTGCACCTTGGGCCGTCACAAGGTAGACGTCGTGAACCGGAACCTGCGCGGGTAGCACTGCGAGGCTCGGAATCTCAATGATGCGGTCCAGGTACCTATACCACCTGCCCCGCCAGAGCGTCTGAACCCGGCGGAGGATGCGTCCTATCAAGCTGGGCTCCTTCTCGGACTCATGCCAGTGTACATTCAGGTGGGTCGAGCAGCACAACACCGGCATCTGAGCGTGCGGGTCCAGCGTACCGCCAAACGTGGAGACCTGGTGCGAGTAACAGATAGCTGAAGATCTCCGGGTTGCTGCCCCGGAGGTCCCCAGCAACCTGCTCGAGTTCTACCAGCTGCTCGACTACACCGACGACGTCGATCTCAGGAAGAAGCTCGTCGTCTGGGAGGAGTTCTACAACGTGCACCGACCGCATGGGGGTCTCGGAGGAAAGACACCCTACGAGGTGCTTCGTGAGAAGATGGCGTCGTGACACGCGTCAACCGAGGTTGGGGCCCTCACAGCTCCACTCAACCGTCCGAAGCACACCTACCCCCCGCCAGAGAAGAGCAGGTGAAGGGCCGCCAGTGATGGCGGCCCTTCTGATCTCCACAAGCCTAGACTCGGCCTGGGGTCCCTCCGGCATCACGCTCCCGGGGGAGTCAGGATGGAATCGACAGCTTCTCTCACCTGCGTCCAGTCGTCGATCCATCCAGAGAGTGCTTCTCGTCCAGCAGATGTGATCACGTAGTACTTCCGAGGCGGACCATTGCCAGTGGGTCGCGTCTGAACCATCACCAGACCTTGCTCGAAGAACGAGCGCAGGATGTGATAGATGGTGCCTTCTTCGATAGCCCCCGCCCCATCAGCTCCTTCGACGAGTCTGACGACTTCGATGCCGTAGAGCGAGTGATCCGAACTCGCCAGGACGGCCAGCACGCGAAGCGCGTTCGCTCCGGATTGGATCTCGCGCCTGAACTTGCGGCGTGCGCCGTCCGTTGTTTCGGTCACCGCGACCCGCTAGGTTCCTCGCGCTGCGACCACACGGCATCCGCAATCACTTTGTAGTGTGACGCGTACGCGTCCAAATCGTCGGCCATGAGCGTAAGCAAATCCTCGGCATTGCGGTGTGTGGGAGAGGCACCACAGTCTGCCACGACCTGTCGCACAACGTCCGTGTTGTCAATCAACATGCACGGCCTCAACAAGTTGTCGCTGTACGGCTGTCGATCGCGGATTCCTTTGAAGAACGGCGATGCAAGCACCTCGGCGAGCGACTTGTCCTTAATGTTGTCGGTAGCGAAGTGGGTGAAGATACACGGCTCGACATCACCGTGAGAGTTGATGTGCAAGTACTCCTTGCCGGCAGCAATGCAGCCTCCCACGTAAGGCGCGTCGTTCCAGAAGTCCATCACGAACAGTGGCTTCTCTCGACGAATCCTCGAAGCGCCCTGGACTCGGAGGTACTCGCGTTGCTGGGGGGTGGGCATCAAGTCCAGGTCCGGTTCCTCGCCGACGGGCATGTACAGAAAGTGCCACCCCCACAGGCATCCTTGATCCATCAGGTAGTCGATGTACTTGTCTTCAATGACGATCGGGCAATTGATGCGGGTGACCATGGTGGAGAAGCCGAACGGGACGCCATGATCCCTCAGTGATGCCATCGCGCGCTCGACTGCGGCGAGCGTTCCCGGGCCTCGCCTCTCGTCATGCACGCCCCCAGGCCCGTCGATGCTCAGGGAGACGAGGACATTGCCTGCCTTCGCAAGTCTCGCGGCAAGCACATCATCGATGAGCGTTCCGTTCGTGAACACCTGGAACGTCATCAGGGGGTGTCGATCGAACAGGTCAAGCAGATCGGGTCTGATGAACGGTTCTCCACCAAGGATCGTGATGGCGTACGTGCCGATGTCCTGCGCCTCCCGGACAATGCGGTCGATGACATCCATGGGCAGATCGTCGGCTCGACTGTACTCGGACGCGTAGCATCCGGTGCAACTGAGATTGCATCGCATCGACGGGCTGATGAGCAGCACCATCGGGGAGGCGCCAATCTCCCGAAGGGACGCCTGGCGCTTGGGCACGCCGGCTCTCGCCCAACTGATGAAGTTGGTCACGAGTCGAGCGCGGCAATGGGGCGAGGTCAGCGCGGACACCCGGTCGAGCACCTGCAGCGGCATCGGCTGCGGATCGAGATCTTGCGCGTTGGTGAAGTACCTCTGCAGGTCACGAGCCCGCTGCTTGTCCTGTTCCGTGGCGACCAGATGGCTGGCGATACCCGCGATTTGCACCAGGTGTCTTTCCGGATCAGCAAGCAGGAAGTCAGTAAGTTGAGATGTGAGCATGGTCGCAGTGGCATCGACAACCTGCTGCTTGATTTCGCTTGGTCCGTTCACGTGTCAATCCTCCTATTGTCAGTTCATGCGGTGGTGGCCCCAATAGGCCGCCATGATTGCGCTGGGGCCGGTATGCGCCCCGATGATGAGTCCGATTCGTGTCCGGGTTACACGACACTCGGAGACCACGTCGGCGATGAATCTCTGCAGCAAGAGCGCGTCGCCGTCGCAGCGAGCATGCCCGATGTACAGTCGTGGCTCATGCTGTCCAGCCAGCGCGTCGCCAGCCAGTTCCGTTATGGCCCGGAGCGCGCGCGTGCGACCGCGGGTCTTCCTGATGGGGATGAGTCTTCCTTCTGCGGATAGCGTGATAATCGGTTTCACATCGAGTATGGAACCTGCCACGGCGGCCGTCGGCGGGATCCTTCCTCCTCGGACAAGATGTTCGAGGGAGTCGACGGTGAGCAGATGCTGTACCCGGAGCCTGTTCTCCTCGGCCCATTCGGCCGCTTGCTGTGCTGAGCACCCATCTGTGAGGCGTCGGGCTACCTCTGAGACAAGAAGCGCTTGTCCGGTCGCGGCAGACAGCGAGTCAACGACGTAGATCTCTGCGCCTGGACGCTCCGCGAGGACGAGTTCGCGCGCGCGCAATGCGGCCTCGAATGTCCCGCTCAGCCCGGAGGAGAGTGTTATGTAGACGGCAGGGGTGTTCAGGTTGGCGCAGTTCCTGAAGACCTGAGCACAGTCGGCCACGCGGACCTGTGAGGTGGTAACTCTGGCTCCGCGCCGAATCGCCTCATAGAAGGTATCGAGTGCGGGAGTGTACTGCGGATCATCGACGCGCTCGCTCCCGTCCAGCGAATAGGGGAACGGGATAACCCTCACGTCAATGCCGCCGAAACCTCCGCCAAGCACGTCGCACCCGGAGTCAGTGATGAGTTGCACGCGTTGCACAGGGTCACCTCCGCCAATCCACTAGGCTCGGCCGTGTGCCGGGGCGTAGACGCCGTCGTATTCGAGAAGGGCTTCAATGTATGGGATTGCGGTTTCGGCGGCGGCTATCCCGGCCCGGATGATCCGGTCTGCGTCAAAGAAGCTGTAGTAGGCAGTCCCTTCAATCTGCGGGGCGATCACGATGTCCGCGACGCTGAGCTGCTGTTCGGACAGGCCGCGTTGCATGAGATCGATCGATCCGGACGCCAGTTGGTAGACAGAAGGGGAGCGCAGGCGGTCCATGACCCCCGTGAACACCCGCGAACACACTACATCGGTCAGACTCTTGTCGTTGATCCGGCCAGATTCGGCGGAGCAGTCCTGGAGGTCGTTCGAGAACGTAGGCACCCTGCTTGTGGGCAAGCCGAGGTTGGTGACGGCGACGACGGCATCGGCGCCCATGTCCCGCACGGCGTTCACGGGAATCGGGTTGAGGACCGCCCCGTCGATGAGCAGCCTGCCATCCCGCTCGACCGGTGCGAACACCACCGGAGTGGACACCGATGCCCGGATGGCACTGGTCAAGTCGCCATCGCGTAGCACCACCTCACGCTCGGCATTCACGTCTACGGCGATGCATAGGAAGGGAATGCGGACGTCGGCGAACGATTGGCTGTCCACCACGTCTCGGATGAACTCTTCGACGTGCCGCCCGTTCACGAGCGCAGTCGTCGGGCGAGCGACGTCCGCGAGGGAGACGAGGTGCCTGAAGTCGGTCGAGACTGCTATGCGCTCCATCTCGGCGGGCGTGACGCCGACCGCGTACGCTCCGCCGATGAGTGCGCCGATGCTTGTGCCCGCGATCGCACCGATCGGTATGCCCTCTCTCTCAAGGACCTTGAGGACGCCGATGTGTGCGAGTCCGCGGGCGCTGCCGCTTCCCAGCGCCAGTCCGAGACGTCTGCGCGTCATCGAGCCACTCTCCCCGGGAGATGCGAAGCCCGACTATGAGGATGCAGGATCATAGTCCAGCCCGAGTATCGTGACGATTTGCGCGGCCACCTTGGAGGGATCGAGATCGGACCCGAAGAAGGAATGCTCAAGGACTAGCCCATCCATCATCGCGGTGAGCATCGATGTCGTGAGCTTCGCATCAACACGCGAAGGACTTTGATCAGAGCCGAATACGCTTGCGACGACAGGCCGGAAGATGTCGGCGATCTGCGCGCGGAAGTCCGCAACAAAGTCGCGAAGTTCCGTATCGGCAGGTGCGAGCCTCGTTGTCAAAACATTCAGAAGGTTGTGCTCGCCTACTCCGAACTGCAGGTAGGTCGTGATCATCCGCAGCAGCTGCCTGGCGCCTGTCTCCGAGGTCTGTGCCTGCTCGAGCCGGCACAGCAGCTCTGCGAAGGTCTGACGCAAGACGTCGAGATACAACTCGCGCTTGCCCGCGAAGTGGTAGTAGAGCGCTGCTTTGGTGACTCCAAGACGCACGGAGATGTCGCTCATGGAGACACCGCGGTAGCTCAGTTCAGAGAAGAGCTGGCGTGCCACGTCGATGATCTGCTGTTTGCTGTCTGGGCCGACGTTTCGTTTCAAATCGGTCCTGGCCACTGCGCGCCTCCACGAGTACCTGCGTACTTACTTACCGGTCGGTAAGTATGCTACCCTGGGCCGCGCACTCGGTCAAGTCTTGCCCACGGACGAAAGCTGTGGGACCCATCAGGAAGGCAGGCTCATGGCACACTCGAAGGTCAGAAACGACGCGCTCTCGGTATCCGTGATCATCGCCGCATACAATGAACAGCGCTTCATCGCACAGACAGTGGAGTCGGTGCTGCGGGCCGAGGTAGCTCAGGAGGTTATCGTCGTCGATGACGGTTCCACTGACGGCACGGCCATGGTCCTCGCCGAGTACTCACGCCACATCACGGTAGTGACCCATCCGTTCAACCGGGGAAAGGGCGCGGCCCTAGTCACGGGTGTTCGGCGGGCCACAGGCGATGTTGTTGTGTTCTGCGACGCTCACCTGCTCGGGCTTGAGCGGCACCATCTTCTGACCCTGCTCGAGCCGCTCAAGACGGACCTCGCCGATGTGACTCTGGGGGTCGCTGCCCGTGCGGGGAAGCGCGAGAGGATCCTGCGGCTGACGCCTACGGCTATCCTGACGGGTCAGCGCGCCTACCACCGGAAGCACCTCATGCCGTGGCTGGCCGAGATGGAGTCCTTGGGCTACGGGGTGGAGACCTTCCTGCACACTCGCCACGTTCGGGGTAGGACCCGCGTGGTGCGAATGCCGGGGCTTGTGCATCTGACAAAGAGGCACAAGTCGCCCCCCGCCGTCGCGATTGAGTGTTATCTACGCGAGGCAAGGGAGATCGCGCGGGCGGCTTCGAAGGCGCAGCCCTTTCGGCGCGTTGCGCTCGTCCGTACGGCAAGGCGAGTCATCGTTCTCGGGAGACGACTCGGGCTGAGCGACTGAGTCCGCTCTGGCACCCTGTCTGACTTCGAGTTTGAATGCAACGCAGGTTCGAGCTGAACTGCACGGTCTAGCTCTGTTCTTCTCGTGAAACGCCACTCACACCAAGCTTGCGCCTCCGATTTGTCGCCCGATTTGTCGCCCAAATGCCTGGTGACTGTTGGTACTCGTTGGTACCTATTGGGACTCACCGCAGCTCTTGAGTACCAGCGAGTCCCAAGTAGTCCCAATAGTCACAAGCACTATCGGGATTCGAATTCCCTTGGGGGCACCATAAGACCGCAGGTCAAGGGCCTGAAATTCCCTGTTGTGTGCTTGAAATCGGGCAACAAATCATGCCCCTCTGAGGGCTAGACACAGGGCAAAGCCGCAGCTCAGAGGCCATTTCGCTCCATTCCGCCGCAGCTTGTTGCCCAAACATCCCTGTTGCTGCGAGTCGGCCTTCAACGCCGTTTGTTGCCCGATTTGTTGCCCGATTTCACGCGATTCTCCCGTTGCTCTCAACTTCCTATGCAGCGGGTGTTATCGGCTGTCTACATCGAACACGCCGATCTGGGTGACGCCGTCGGACTCGTACACCGGGATCGTCCTGGTCCCGCTGCCGCGCTCGGCCTGCCACTCAAGCGCCTCTTCGGGAGTGCTCGGTTCTGGGCCAGCCAAGTCGGTACTCAGCGAGTATCCCGTCTTGCCGTTGGTCGCGAGCACCCTCATGAGGTCTGGCTCGTGGTAGCCCGCCGCCGTCTCTTCAGGCGTCCCGTAGGTCTGACCGCGCTCGTTGGTCGGCCAAAGGTTCCAGGCAGGATCGGCAGGTACCAGCATCCGTGCTTCTGAGCCGGTGTCTCCGGCGTCGGGCTGCTCGGCGGCCGGTGCAGCGAAGGCCTTGACAGCTAGCGCCGTCAGCGCGATCAGCGTCATTACGATGACGAGTCTGCGAAGCATCGTTCGCCTCCCTCGACAGTGAACTCATGATGAACGTACCCCCGCTGCTGTAGTACAAAGCGGACTCGTTTCCAAGCCGTCAGCCTTCTGTCAACTCGTCCTGCCTCTGGGGATCGGGTGTCTAGCACGCGCTTCCGGCAGGCGCGCCACGGTGTAGGCTACGAAGAGAGGGCTTCGGCGCGCAGCCGAAGCGCCGGACGCTAGACAGGAGGGGCGACATGGCTGTACGTAGGCTCGCCATGACCGGTCTTGCCCTCGTCATCCTATGTGGATCCTCGGCTGCGCTCGGCTGTAGCCCCCAGACGGACGCTGTCACTCTCGTCGTGCCGCTGCGTGATGACTGTGCTCCCGCGGACGTTGAGGCCCTTCAGTCCATGCTTCTCTCAGACCAGCGGGTCTTGGACTGTCGTTACGTCAACGAGAACGTGATGCTGACTGAAGACGCGGCAAGCGCGATTGGCACATCGACGTCGGGACCAGAAGGCGATCCATCACGTGAAGCTTGGTTCCAGATCGACGTCGCCAGCGGTTCGCAGGAGGCGGTGCTGGAATCACTCGAATCGCATCCCTCATTCGAGCGTACGGTGCTGGTCCAGGGCCAGGGCGATTGGTGGCAGGTGCGGTGAAGTTGGCCGGCGGACCTCTGCGTAGGTTCGAGTCTGAACTGCACCATTCTGCCCTCCTCTTCTCGTGACACGCCCCGGGTTTGACAGGGGCACTCGGCTAGGATCGCACCCCAGATTCGGTGCCCGATTTGGTGCCCAAATCCCTGGTGACTGTTGGTACTCGTTGGTTGGAGCTGCCCCGTTTCCGTTGATACCTGGAAACTAGGACGCGGCAGCCCGAAGCTGTCGCTGCTTCAGTCTCCACTCGAACTCCGCCGGTGACATTGCCGAGCGACGAGTGTCGCCGATGCGAAATAGGCGGGCTGACCTGCGTAAAGAGGCCGGACGTGCTGCCAGGTGAGGATGGGGCGGGCCCGACTGCTCGAGTTGACGATGCCTGCAACGGACTTGGGATGGGAGACTGTGCGCGGCCTTTCGAATATGCTGCAATGCAGATTGCAGAATCGTAGTTAGGCTGAGCCGGTCGTTCAAGGGGCGGGGGAGTGCAATGCGTCGGTTGCTGTTGTTGACTGCAAGCGTGGTGTTCTTGGCCGGCCTGATGGCTGGGTGCAGCCAGCCGGGGGAACGAAACGACTCCCAGGTACGAGTCCCTGACGTTGTGGCCGCAGTCCGCTCCCATGACTTCCGTGCCGATTATGCGGATGACGCCAAGATGGCCGCTATCGCCAGATCCGCATATGTCGATGGTGCTCTGGAAGCCGCGGATCTGAAGGCAGACCTGGTGAGCGTTCCCGGTCGAGGGGATGACACGCAAGACCCGCCGGCCGGCACGATGGTCGAACCGGGGACCACAGTCACCGTTCGACTCGCTGATGAGGAGTGACTAGGCCAGTCTGAGTTCAAGTTCGAATCACAACACGTTAGCGGCACAGCATCCTAGGCTTGACTCTCCCCTCCCAGGGGCGTACGGTATCACGTACGTCAGAGGAGTCGTCATGACCAGCATTACCGCAACTGAGGCCCGCAAGACGCTCTACAAGCTCGTCGAGGACGTCTCGGGCTCGCATGAGCCTGTGCAGATCACCGGCAAGCGCGGCAACGCCGTACTCGTCGGCGAGGACGACTGGCGCGCCGTGCAAGAGACCATGCATCTGCTGTCGGTGCCCGGAATGCGGGAGTCGATAGTCGAGGGCATGGCGGATTCGCTCGACAAGTGCTCCCGTGAGCTCGACTGGTGAGCTGGGATATCTGCTATACGAAGCAAGCCCAGCGCGACGCGAAGAAGCTCGCGGCGTCCGGTCTGAAATCCAAGGCACAGGCGCTGCTCGACATTCTCGCTGAAGATCCGTTCCAGTCCCCGCCGCCGTTCGAGAAGCTCGTCGGAGACCTCTCCGGCGCGTACTCAAGGCGCATCAACATTCAGCACCGGCTCGTCTACCAGGTGCTTGAAGACGAGCACGTGGTGAAGGTTCTGCGGCCCTGGACGCACTACGAGTGATTCGCAGGTTCCAGCTTTGTGTTCGTCAATCGAAAAGTTGACCACCGCGATACTCGAAAAGTTGACCACCCTCAGCTTGTCTTCTTGCGCGGCTTCGTGAGCTTGCCCGCCCT
>LDZT01012785.1_pt1 | contig 13692 bp, 10 predicted proteins | sample 615521 | NCBI WGS metagenome assembly LDZT01 (sample SAMN03408292, study PRJNA278302) | terrestrial metagenome | isolation source: oil reservoir sample SB1 | place: USA: Alaska, North Slope, Schrader Bluff formation | collected 2011-09
TGACACCGGCTATCCGTACACTTTCAGTGCGTTCCTCTGACAGATTCATCTTTTTGGCAATTGCTGCAGCAAGATCGGCAACACGATTTTGATGACCCGCCGTATATGGATCTCGCATTTCAACAATCGATGCTATCGTCTGGACAACACCATCCATCGTCTGCTTCAATTGAAATGTTAACTTCGCTTTATTCCAAGCAGCGGCAAATTGATTTGCGAATGCTGTGATAGCAGGGGTATCGTCCTGTGTTAGATTCTTCGATTGGACGAAAAAGATACCGATTACCTGCTCCTCGACGATTAATGGTGAAATAATTATTTTCGGGATATGTAAAAGTTTGGAGAAATTACCAGAAACCTTATCTGTGTATTTAGGAAATATTTGGTTCAGGATTGTTTGTGTGTTTTCCACGAAGATAGATCTTTTCCTTCGGACCGTTTCCTTAAACACGTCAATTGCATCAATAGGTAGTGAAAACTCTTCATATTCAACACCCGCTGGTTTTTCGAGTCCGTCGGAGGCAAGAGATCGATACCGTAAATAGGTAGTAAATATGCTGGCTTTCCTATTTTCGATTGGGAAGAGCAAACAAGAGATATCCAGTTTTTTAAGCTCTCTTGCCACAATTGTAAATATATCTTCAGGCGTTAGCGCAATTGCCATGGAAAGTGTTACCTGGTTTAGCGCGTTGAGCAGTTGTTCAGAGCGCATACGTTTGGTGATATCTTCAGAAATTCCCAGTAAATATTTAGGTGTTCCCTGTTCATCCAGAATCGGGATCTTTTTTGTATGAAGGATCCTTTCCTCTTTTGATTTGGTTAGTATTCTTTCTTGGGGAATATCAATAAATTGATTCTTTTTAAGTGCTTCTTTATCTTTTTGAATAAAAATGTCCGCCTCATCCTTGGGGAAGAAATCGCGATCATTTTTTCCATACATCTCTTGTTTGGAATATCCTAATAAATCTTCCCCTGCCTTGTTGAATTGAATAAAGCGAAGCTCTTTGGCATCTTTAACGAACAGCATGTTCGGGAGGTTTTCAATAATACTATTGAGAAATTTCTCGCTTTCACGTAGAGCTCTTTCCCCCTCTTTTTGTTTCGTGACATCTCGAATAATCGTTGTATATCCCAGTTCACTCCCCTGATAGGTACATGTCATTTCTACATTTATCAGATGTCCATCCTTTGCTAGCAATTGTGATTCCCAATTGCGCTTATATCCTTTTGTGCGAACCTCTTTAAGGGTTTCTTTTATTTCTTGTCTGCTTTGTACCGGTACAAGGGCTTCGATCGTTGTGCCGATTTGTTCAGGTCTTGCATAACCCAAAACCACCTCAGCTCCTCGACTCCAATCGGTGATCATTCCATCTGAATCGATGGAAATAATGGCATCAATGGAATTATCAATCAACATACGATAACGGCGTTCGGATTGCTTTATTTTTTCAAAGAATCGCATTCTATCAATTGCAATGGCTAGATTGTTTGCCAAAATGAGCATGTCGCGTGAGGCATTGTGACCAAAACTCCCGGTTCTCGTGTCCAGGAAGCATAATACACCTATTAGATTCCCCTCACAAACCATTGGCAGAAATAATGCTGATTTAATTTGATTGCCTTTTTCAATCCAGCGAGGATCGTTATCAGTATCCTCTATATAAATCGCTTCTTGGGTTCGCCCGACCGATTCAATCAGCCCCTGTTGCTCCCCCCAACAATGAGCTCGATTTCGTTGAGGCTCCGATAAATCCTTCTCGGAAAAACCAATAGAAGATTGAAATGCAAATCTATTTGTTTTTTTGTCGTACTCAAAATAGGTCGCGTGAGAACAATTTAATACGTGAATTGCTTTGTTTAATATATCCGGTATTAATTCTTCTATTGGTTTTAAAGATGTCAGATCGACACTAACTTGGAAAAGTGCTGACAAACGCTGATTTATTTGTTCCAAATCCAGCATTTTGTCTTCCATCTTGCGCACCAGGGCTTCATTATATTTTTTTAAAAATACTTCTTCTTTTTCATTGTTGTTTTGAGGTTTAACTATTTTGTTTTCCTTGTGTTGAATGAGGATATCTCGCACGATCTCGATAAATTTATCCGGCTCGGTGGGTTTCCGAACGAAGCGTTCTGCGCCAAGGCTGAGAGCAAATTCCTCATCTTTAAGATCGGTATAAGTTGCGGTGTAAAAAATAAAAGGGACCCCTTTTAATCGGTCACTTGCCTTACATTTTCGGCAGAAGCTAAAACCATCCATGCCAGGCATCAGAATATCAGATATGATCAAATCTGGAATATTTTTCTGCATCATTTCTGATGCCTCAAGTCCATTTTTTGCCATCCATAACTCATAACCCTGACTCTCAAGCAAAACTTTTAATAGGTAGAGATTCTGTTCATTATCATCAACAACCAGGATTTTCGTCATGATATTCACTCTCCTTCCGAAAAACGGTCAGCCAAATGTTGTTGGATGCTAAGTATGAAGGTATCAGGATCAATGGGTTTTGTGATGTAATCGGTGCAACCAGCTTCAAGCGCTTTCTCTCGATCACCAGTCATGGCATAAGAGGTTATGGCTATAACAGGGATGTTCTTTTTGCCCATACATTTCTTCAACTCGCGGGCTACTTCATAGCCATCCATTACCGGCAATTGAATATCCAGCAGGATCATGTCTGGCATTATATTTTTCGCGGTTTCAATACCTTCTTTTCCATTTCTTGCCTGGATGACCTCATAGCCGTATTTTTCCAAAATAAAAGTAACCAGATAGAGGTTCTGTTCATTATCTTCAATTATTAGGATTTGTTGTTTCATTTTCTTTTCCCGGTCCTTCCAATGGTAAGGTAAAACCAAATGTGCTACCTTTGCCCCATTTGCTTTTTACCCAAATTTTGCCCCCTAGTTTTTCTACTATTTTTTTACAAATTGCTAAACCCAATCCGGTTCCCTCATATTGTCTTGATAATCCGGTATTCACCTGCTGGAACGGTTTGAATAATAGCTTCATATCCTCATCTTTAATACCGATACCGGTATCCATCACACGAGTCTCAATCCAATGATTTTTAATTTCGCATATCACATTTACTTCTCCGCTATTCGTAAATTTGACAGCATTATTTATCAGGTTGAGAAGAATTTGCTCCACACGCCTAGAATCACTTGAAATTTGCCCCACATCCGGCATGATCTCTACCTTCAAGGTTAAATTCTTGCCATCTGCCATGGGGATTACCGTATGAATGACCTTCTCTATCAATTCCCGCAAGTCAAATCGCTCAATACTAATTTCCAATTGGTCCGCTTCTATTTTAGAGATATCTAGAATGTCGTTGATCAATTCCAAAAGATGAGAGGCGCTGCTCTGTACCATCCGCAATTGTTTTGTTTGCTCTTCATTCAGGTTGCCGACAAGACCCTGTAATAGAATGCCTGTAAAACCAATGATCGAATTCAGGGGAGTGCGCAATTCATGAGACATGCTTGCCAAAAATGCAGATTTTAGTCTGTCCGCATCCTGGGCTTGTTCATATAAACGTGCATTTTGGATCGCGATTGCTGCTTGCCCAGCTAATAAAATGATCAGGTTTAAATCATCGTTTGTAAACACCCTTTTCCCCTTTTCATTAATAACCGCAAGGGTTCCAATGATATTTCCTGAAATTTCTAAGGGGGCGATTGCTATCGATTTACTTGCGCTATGTCCGGTGTGAGTAAGTACTGCTCCGCCATTCCTTTTATCTTTTTGAATGTTCTTTGAAAGTGTTGGGGTTCTTTCTCTAAGAACCCATCCATGGATGCTGCTCTGAAACTGTTCATACGTATGTGCATCCAGCTCTGCCTGAGAGTATCCATTCCCAACAACATTCACCAACCTCTCCCTCTCTATATCCACAAGCTGGATGATGCTTTGATCCGCCCCTACAAGCGCAGCCGCATCATTTGAAATAATCTGGAGCATATCACCTAAATCTAAAGTGGAAGTTATTTCTTTGCCAATTTTATACAGTGCCTCCAACTCGTTGGCACGCTGATGAACTTCTTTTGTCGCTATATTGATTTGCCTCTTGAGATCAGCAGCATGATTCTTCACTTTTTTATGCAAACGAGCATTATCAATAGCAATAGCAGCATGATTAGCAAATATGCCCAACAAATTAATGTGTGCCTCCGTGAAAAAATTGACTTTTGCGCTATCTACATTCAAGAAACCAATGACCTTATCATGAATAATGATGGGAGCAGATGCATAAGAACGCAAAGATTCTTGTCCCCTTATTCTTAGCCAGCCAGGAAAATTACGTACATCAGATACTATGATTGGCTCTTTCTTCTCAAACATTATCCTGAGATTGGGTACATCCGAGATTTTAAGCCCGGTAGTTAATAAGACCGCATCCAAGCCCAAATGATCGTACCCTCGCGAGCGAGAAACATAGGCTCTCTCACCCTGAATAAGCATGATATTAGTAGCATCACTGGGAACAACACAATTAACCTGTTCAAGAATCCGGTCAAGAACCTCCTCTAAGTCAAGGCTGGTATTGATGAAAGAAATTGCTTCTGCAAACGCCCTTGCTAAATCTCGTTCCTGTTGTAACACTTCTTCAGCTTGTTTCCGGGTTGTAATCAACTGATTGATGGAATTTCCCAGATTGCCTATTTCATCCTTTGTCCGAATTTCTACTTGCTGGTCCAACCTGTTGGTTTGAACTATATGCTGAGTTACTTCATTTAATTCTTTTAAAGGGCGAACAACAAATTTCGATAATCCAATATTGGTTAAAAATCCAAACAGAATAATAGTGAGAAACAAACCCAGCAAGGGAGGATAATATGCGGAATTTAATACTTCACGATCGATCACGGTTATTGGAATGATTGCTGCAATTTTCCACCCCATTTCGGGAGAGGTGTAATAGAAATAATAATTGTTGTCGTAAGATATCAACCCCTGGTCCTGCTCCATGAATTCAGACGAGCTCTCACCAAGAACTGTTTGAACATTCTTGAACAGAAGATTTACATCCCTATTTGCCAATATGGTGCCATATTCATCTACCATAAGCAGTTGCCCGGCATTACCAATGTCAAAACCTGAAATAAAGTCTGTCAGATTTAAAAGTGTCACATCAACACCTACCACCCCAAACATTTCTTTATTTTGGTCCACTAGTGCCGTCACAATGCCAATATTTACATCCCCCACCGTAACGGACTGATAGGGTTCAGTAATCATGACTCTTCCCGGATTCTCTTCTGCGAGGATGTACCATGGTCTATCACGGGGGTCATATTGGGTTGACTGACTCCTCGGGTGAGATCGTACAAAGCTGCCATTTTCGCGCCCCATATACACGGAGTTCACGTAAGGATGAGTTGTTCGGTAGGTATTCAAAACATTGATGATACTCTGTTCAATTTCACCAATTTCATATTCAAATGTTTCTTCATCGGCATATATAAAATTTGTGAAATTGTCATCCTCTCTTGAACGAACAAGTTCATTCTCTGCCAGAGCTTGCACATCATGTTTGATTTCCTGAAAAAAGCTGGTTAGACTAAAATCAAGCAGTTCCAGCTGATTATTCAAATCAGCTTGAATAGTTTTCATTTGTTTGTTTCGGAATTCAAGGATAAGCCAACCCATCATGACGAGCAGGACGAGGGTCCCAATAATCACATACATCAGCACCAGTTTTTTACGTAGCATTATGTATTCACCCACCATAAACTTACTTCAAAAAGCATATGCTGAATAAATCAACACAAAGTAAAGGTGATAAGAAACTACACGATGAAGATTTTATCAACCCGCTTTTTTATACTCATTATATATCTTTGAAAAGGCACTTACTATGATAGGCTATTTCCTATGCAAAGCATCTGATCAAAGTCTTTAAGAAGAACTCCGTCATGTCTAAGGTAGGTAGCTAAATATTATTTATATTTATCATATAAATATAAATAATATCTCAAGCTATTATTATAAAAACGGAGGAATAATGAAACCAAAAGTATTTATATTTACAATGATCTTCGCTGCCACAATAGCTCTTGCAGCTTGTTCCTCAACAGCGACAGTGGAAGAAGGGAATCAGCCCACCCTTCAGGAAATGGCTGCTCCAACGGATGTCACAATGGAAGAACAGGCAGCTCCCGCGGCAGACACAGTCAGCTTCAGCATGGATATCATGCCGGTGCTGGTGGAATTTGCCCAACCCGCACACAGTGTTGAAGGTGAAGGCGGTGTATTTCTGGAAAACTATGAGGACGTGATGAAGTATGTAATCTCTGGTGATCCTGAAGGCAGCGAGCTGTACAAACGCTTGATCGGGGACGGTGTGGATATCATGCCCCCCAGTGGCAAATTACCCGATGCGACCATCCAGCTTTTCTATGATTGGATTGCTCAGGGCGCTTTGAATAATTAATGTAACATAAGACACAAGATCAAATGGAGGAAAAAATCATGAGAAGAAATATGTCCAATACTGACCGTATCATCCGCGTACTACTGGCAGCTTTGTTTGCTTACCTGTATTTTGGCGGCATCGTGAGTGGCACTTGGGGTATCGTCTTGCTGGTACTGGCAGGGGTGTTCCTACTAACTTCCCTGGCGTCTTTCTGCCCGCTGTATACGCTATTCAAATTCAGTACCTATAAAGAATAATAAGATTCAACAAAGGAGTACAGGGTGAATGTACTAACATTCACCCTGACATTTTTATAATGAACATAACAGAATTTCAAGACTATATAAAGAAAACCAAACAACCCATCATCATCGATGTGTGGGCTGCCTGGTGTAAACCCTGCCAGGTGGTAAAACCCATCCTGGAAAAACTGGCAGCAGAATATAAAGATCGGGTCACTTTCCTCGAGCTTGATGCAGATGACTCCCCCGAGGTATTGAAACACTATCACATCATGGGCATCCCGACCGTGCTTGTCTTTCGCGACGGAGAGTTGTTTTCCCGTGTGACTGGCGTGCAAAATGAAGAGAACTACCGTGCTTTGTTCGAATCCGCCCTTTCAGGAACCGAATTCAAGCAATCCATGACTTCTATGCAACGCACGCTGCGTCTGTTAGCCGGCATCCTGCTTCTGATCGTCGGAATTATCACCAGTACCTGGTATGTTGGCGTACTGGGAGCTGTGATCGCTTTTCTGGGTATTTACGACCGTTGCCCCATCTGGGCTGCCATCACAAGGAAGTTCCAAAAGAAGGTTTAATTCCAACACCCTTTGCTTATTTTCACTGCTACGAAGATGGGAAATCATTCCGTCTTCTTTTTTTTATGCGTTAAACATTCCCCCCAATTTCCATCTAAACAAGACTTATTATTTAGCTTAGAGAATTATCATTGTTATAATGATTTCATCCTTTATCAGGAATAGCTCTACCCTCTCCATTTATGCTGGGGAAACATTACTATTAGGGATAGTTCATCATGGAAACAAGCTCACGGCAGATCCGCGTTTTTATTTCATCCACCTTTCGCGACATGCAAGCAGAACGCGACCACCTGGTAAAATTTATCTTCCCGCAACTTCGCAAACAATGTGAACAACGTGGCGTATCCTGGAGTGAAGTGGACCTGCGTTGGGGCATCACCAGCGAACAATCCGCCGAAGGGCAGGTGCTTCCCATCTGTTTGGAGGAAATCCAGCGCTGTAAACCCTACTTCATCGGTTTGCTGGGAGAACGTTACGGCTGGGTCCCGGATACCCTTGACCCGCAATTGATCGAGCGCGAACCCTGGTTGAAAGAGCATCAGGAACGCTCGGTGACCGAGTTGGAGATCTTGCATGGAGTGCTAAACGATCCGGAAATGGCGGGGCATGCCCTGTTCTACTTCCGTGACCCAGCTTCTATTCAAAACCTGGCACCCGAGCAGCGCAAGGACTTTCTTGAAGAAGCCAGCCAAGATGAAATTGAGCATTTTGGAAAAGAAGCAGCGCAGCAGGCTGCGGTAACGCGCAAGAAAAAACTACAAGATCTGAAAGAACGCATCCGTACTTCCTCCTTCCCCGTCAAGGAAAATTTCCATTCTCCCCATCAATTGGGAGAATGGGTACTGCAAGACCTGGGCGCTATCATTGATCAGCTCTACCCGGAAGGGTCACAGCCCAGCCCCTTACAGCAAGAATTCTTGCAGCATGAGGCTTTCGCCCGTTCTCGTTGCGAGGTTTTTGTGGGTGGGGAGAAATACTTCAACCAATTGGATGCGCACACTGCCAATGGCAGCCAACCATTATTAGTTATAGGAGATTCCGGCAGCGGTAAATCAGCACTGCTGGCTAATTGGGGGATGCAATATCGCAGCCAGCATCCCGATGAAATGGTGCTGCTGCATTTTATTGGTGCATCCGCCACATCCAGTGACTGGACAGCCATGCTGCGCAGGATCATGGCAGAAATCCAGGTACGGTTCTCGATAGAAGGAGATATCCCCGACGAAAACAATCGCTTGCGCACTGCATTTCCGCAGTGGCTTCAGAAAGCGAGTGTTCGCGGTAAGCTGGTGCTGGTGCTGGATGCACTCAACCAGCTGGAGGATAAACAGGGTGCGCAGGAATTAACCTGGCTGCCTGAAAAACTGCCCAACAATGTAAGGTTGATCGCATCCGCCCTGCCTGGAAAATCCATGGAACAAGCACAAAAAAGGGGATGGAAAACGCTCAGCGTGCAGCCTCTAGATACCCCTGAACGGGAACGTTTGATCAATGAATATCTAGCGCAATTTTCCAAACAATTGAATCGCGACCAGGTACAGCGCATCGCAGGTAATGCCCAATGCGGCAACCCGCTGGCATTACGTATTTTGCTGGATGAACTGCGTCAATTTGGCATCCACGAAGAACTAGATACGGTTATTGAGCACTACCTACAGGCTGGTTCCATTCCAGCCATGGTGGACCTGGTACTGGCAAGGTGTGAATCGGATTTCGAAGGCGAACGCCCGCATCTGGTAAAAGATGCCTTGAGCTATCTTTGGGCTGCCAGGAATGGGCTTACGGAAGCGGAACTGCTTGACCTGCTGGGGAGTGAAGCCCAACCTCTACCACACCGCATCTGGTCACCGCTGTATTTGGCTCTGGAATCTGCGCTTTTCATGCGGGGGGGATTGCTTGCTTTTTTCCACGATCATATTCGTCGGGCAGTGGAAGAACGCTACCTTCCTACCGAAATAATGATGCGAGACTACCACCAACATCTGGCAAATTATTTTACTAAAAGAAGTGGTTTCACCACTCGAAAATTAGATGAGCTCCCCTGGCAGTTGGCAAAAGCACAAAATTGGCAGGAACTATATGACCTCTTGTCGGATGTGGATTTCTTTCAGGCATTATGGGAGCACGACCGCTTTGACCTGAAAACCTACTGGGCTACCATTGAAGCCAACAGCGACCTCAGACGGGTGGATGCTTACCGGGCGATTGCTGATGATCCGTTGGGATATGACTTGTACCTCGCCAACTGGCTAGCGCTGCTGTACCAGGAAGCGGGTGATCTTGAAACCGCACTGCAGCTCCATCAACAGGTGGAACACATCGCGCAGCAGATGGGCTTTACGCGCGACCTGGCTGCCTCGCTCATCAACCAGGGATTGATCTTGAAAAATTGGGGGCAGCTGGATAAAGCCATGGCGCTCTTCAAGGAACATGAACGGATTTGCCGTCAGGAAAAGGACGAAAGTGCGCTCACATTGTCGCTCGGGAATCAGGCATTGATCCTCAAAGCGCGCGGGGAGCTGGATGCAGCCATGCAACTTATGCGGGAGGAAGAGCAGCTTTGCCGCCGTCTCGAAGATAGCGATAGCCTACAAAAGTGCCTTGGCAACCAGGGTCTGATCCACCTGGCAAGGCGCGAATTCGAGGATGCTTTACTACTACTGAAAGAACAGGAACGCCTATGCCGCCAGATCGGGAATCTGCAGAGTCTGGCGATCTGCTTGGGAAACCAGGGCGCCATCCAGCAATACAAAAAGGATTTCCGGAAAGCGCTTGAACTGAACAAGGAAGAGGAAAATCTCTACCGCCAGATCGGTGACCTGGAAGGGCTGGGGTTCGCACTGGGCAATCAAGCGCTGCTCATCAAACAGCAGGGAGATCTCAAGCAAGCGCTAGATGTGCTGCGCGAGACAGAACGTATCTTCCAGCAGGTAGGCAACATCAACGGATTGTGCAACGCCTGGATCAACCAGGGTTTTATTCACGCCAAGCTGGGAGATAAAGCCAAACAGATCGCACTGCTGGAGCAAGCGTACACGACCGCAACACAAAAAGGGCTGGCTGGATTAGCCACACAGATCGAAGGCATTTTGAACAAAACCAGACTTTCCTGACCATATTTAATACGTTCTTGTTCAACCACTCTCTTTATATCAGCTATGCGTAGTTCCTTTCTAGACAAATCTTTTTCCCTTGTTTTTCATCCATAGACGAGCATGGTGTTGTTGACATACTGTGGTTAATACCAGTAGAATTGGGTTAATTATCATTATCAGGAGAAAGAATATGAATCAAGAAGCCCCACATCGCCAGCATCATATTGACATGCTGCCCGGCGATACTGCTACGACCGTCCTGGTTCCCGGTGATCCCGGACGGGTGGAAGTGTTCGCCAGTCATATGGACGAAGCAAAGAAAGTAGCCCATAAACGTGAGTACCTGACCTATACCGGCAAGAAAGATGGCGTGCCGATCAGCTGCACCAGCTGTGGGCTGGGACCCTCCCCCACCGCCATTGGAACAGAGGAGCTTATCCGCATTGGAGCGAAGAATATCATCCGCATGGGAACCTGTGGGGCGATCCAGCCATTCATGAAAGCGGGCGATATCATCCTTGTAACCGGAGCGGTGCGCGGTGAACGTGCCACCGAAGAATTCATCTCCATCGATTACCCCGCCATCGCCAGCCATTATATCGTACGCGCTTCGATCGAAGCCTGCCAGCGGCTGGGTTTAACCTACCATCTCGGGCTGGTGCGTACGCATGATGCCTTCTACCTCGAATCCCCTTGGGCGTTCGGAGATTACAAAACCCGCCTGCAGCCATGGGTGGGTCTGGGTGTGCTGGCGGTCGAGAATGAAGCCGCCACCATGCTAATGATCGCCAGCATGCAAGGCGTGCGCGCCGGAGCTATTTTATTAAGCAGCGACCCCATTTTTGGCGAAGGCGAAGATGACCCCGAGCTGGAAAAACACCAGAACAACCTGGTAAGAGTCAGCATTGAAACAGCCAAGATCCTGCATGAGCAAGGTCTGGATTAGGTTAAAGGTAGATGGAGTAGAACATGGAAAAACAACACCACATTCAATTATCCCCCGCTGACATTGGCGAGACCGTCTTTCTGCCCGGCGACGTCAGCCGAGCCAAGGTGATCGCCGATCATTTCGACAGCGCAGAACTGGTAGCATCCAACCGCCAGTACAATACCTTCAGCGGTATGTATAAGGGCATCAAGGTCAGCGTGACCTCCACCGGCATCGGCGGAGCAGCGGCTGCCATCGCCATCGAAGAGCTGGTCAAGATCGGTGCCAAGAACCTGATCCGCATCGGCACGGGCGGCATGATGCAGACCTGGCTGCCAGTACCCGGTATTTTAGTGATCACGGGCGCGGTCAGCGGAGACGGGCTAACACGCGAATATTTCCCGGCGGGCTTCCCAGCAGTGGCAGATTTCTATATGGTGGAAGCCATGCTGGCATCCGCCAAAGACCTAAGCATCGAGGTGCACGAAGGCTACGAATGGTCGCATGATGCCTTTTACGCCGGTTCGGTGTTCTCGAACCTGGATATTTTGGAGATCGAAAAACCATGGATCGATGCGGGCGTGCTGATCGCCTCGCAGGAAGCTTCCACCGTGCTCAGCCTGGCAATGGCGCGCAAAGTGCGCGGGGGCGTCATCCTGGCTTCCGCAGGCTGCCACCAGCACCCCGAGAAATCCGCCACGGAGGAGCAAATGGTGAAAGCCATCTCGGATGCGACCAAAATTTCGCTGGAGACGGCTGTGAAACTGCACGAGCTGGATCACGGAGAATAGTATTTAATAAAATTCCTGTTATTTACTGAACCCTTCCTGTCCTCCCCTTTTCAAGGGGAGGATTTTTTTTACATAATGACTCCCCAATGTGAATATTCCATATCCCAGTAAAAAACCCAGCGCATGCCAGATGACATCGTTGACATCCACCGTATGATAATACCCACCCACGATGAGCTTAACGATAAGCTGCATACCTTCAAGCAGCAAACCCAACCCCAGCCCTACCAGCAGGGCATGTTTGAAATCCTTACGGTTGAGATAGGTTATTCCTACCCCAAAGGGAATTGTGAGCAGGATATTGCCGATGATATCGAGCCACTGTAAACGACGCATATTCGCACCGGGATACGCCGCAGAACTGATCGGAGTGTCAAAATGAAAGGGCACCCAGTTAACCTGGCGCAAAGTACGCAGGATATCCGTTGTGTTCAGGTTAGCGGGCCAATCGTCAGAGATCAGAATAGGAAAAAAGAGCGCATCTACGACTGCCAGCACGTAAAACCCAAAGAGGGTGACCACCAGTACGTAGCGCCATCCACGCTGGCGATGACGATACAACACTATAATCAGCACAAGCAGACCGAGCAGAAAGGGGAAGGGGTAAAAATCAAAACTCTTGATAAGAGCCTCCTGTGAGAAGCAATATCATTTAGCATTATTATACACATGGGATGGTGGCTGTTCCATTGACATCTTCACCAAGCACGTGTGAGAAGCAGTATTAATATCCGAGCATCTATTCTTCTGGCACACGCTCAACCAGCGTGACGATAAAGTGAGCGCGATTGGAAGAGGGCTCATCATATTCGTTATCCAGGAATATCGCATCGAATCGACAGCTTAACTCACATTGACCACAATAGGTACAACGGTCTCGATAATGGATCAGACGAAAGCTGTTCTTGGATTCTTTTTCCAATTCCAATGCCTGCGCGGGGCAATCACGCACGCACAAGCTGCAACCCACACAATTTTGCGCCTTGATGCGCACACTCCCCCGAAAGCGATCAGCAACCTCCAGTGTAATAGACGGGTAATTAACGGTATCTGGCTTTGAAAAAAAAGCACGAACAATATTGGGTAAAAGGTAGAAGTATGAACGCAATTTCATGGTGTTTTCATTTCAACACTAAAAAGAGATTATGGATGAGCGCAAGAGGAATCAGCGCATACCAATTAAGGCGAATCAATTGATCAATACGAAAACGCGCATAAATGGCACTGATGGCAGAAAGCAAACACTGTAACAGGATTAGCAGCAGGTAGAAGGTGAAGAATCCACCGACGGTTCCCATTTGCCAGTATCCCCCAAAATAAGTATGGACAAGGAAAGACAGACCGACCACAGTCTGCAGTTGATTGGTTAGCTGCCAAAGCCCCAGTTTTTTTCCACTGAATTCGGTCAATGGTCCCGCTACCATCTCTGATTTGGCTTTGGGGATATCGTACGGATCCCGCTTCAGTTTTCCAATCAAGCCGGACACGGTCAGGAAAAATCCCAATAATTGCGGGAGGAAGTACGAACCAGATGTCAACTGAGCACTCCGGATTCCCGCCAGCGACCATGATCCGCTGGTGATCACCGTCCCACTGATCGCCAACAGGAAAAGCACTTCATAGGAAAAAT
>LDZT01010238.1_pt1 | contig 13681 bp, 9 predicted proteins | sample 615521 | NCBI WGS metagenome assembly LDZT01 (sample SAMN03408292, study PRJNA278302) | terrestrial metagenome | isolation source: oil reservoir sample SB1 | place: USA: Alaska, North Slope, Schrader Bluff formation | collected 2011-09
AGGTGATGTTGCTGTTAGATATCATCTTCGTGATTGGATATTTTCAAGACAAAGATATTGGGGAGAGCCTATTCCGGTAGTTCACTGTGATAAATGTGGCACAATGCCTCTTCCAGAGGAAGAATTGCCGTTAGAATTGCCCAAAATAGAGAGTTATGAACCAACAGATACAGGAGAGTCTCCGTTGGCAAATATTACACAGTGGGTAAATACTAAATGTCCGAAATGTGGAGGTCCAGCTAAGAGAGAAACAGATACTATGCCCAATTGGGCTGGTTCTAGTTGGTATTTCTTAAGATATACAGATCCTAAAAATTCGGACAAACTTGCAGACAAGAACAAAATGGAATACTGGTTGCCTGTAGATCATTACGAAGGAGGTGCGGAACATGTAACTTTGCACCTTCTTTACTCTAGGTTCTGGCACAAATTCCTTTATGATATTGCCGTTGTACCAACAAAAGAGCCATATAAGAAAAGAACAATACATGGTAATGTTCTAGGGGAAGATGGACAGAAGATGTCCAAGTCTTTGGGCAATGTCATTAATCCAGATGAGATTATTGAAAAGTATGGGGCTGATGTAGTCCGAGGTTACATGATGTTTATGGGTCCTTACGAAGGAGATGTGCTTTGGAGCACGGAAACTATAAGTGGTTTAAGAAGGTTTGTCTCCAAGTACTACAGGTTTTTGTTATCGGCATGGGAGAAAAAAGATAAAAGTTCTCCGAAAGTAACTAGGGCAGTCTCAAGGTTGGTTAACAGGGTGGAGCAGGGTATCTTGGACTTCAAATTCAACACAACGGTATCAGCGCTTATGGAATTTTATAATGAATTCCATGATGAAATTTTTTCTCAGGAGGATCTGGAAAAACTTATCATAACTTCTGCTCCAATTTTTCCACATTTGAGTGAAGAAGTTTGGGAAAAAACAGGACACGATTACAGTGTTCATATGCAGAGTTGGCCAGTAATTGATGAGAAGCATCTTGAAGAGGAAGAAGTGGAGATTCCTGTGCAGATAAACGGAAAGCTGAGGGGTAGATTGAAGGTAAATGTAGATATTTCCGAGGATGAAGTAAGGCAAAAAGTCTTATCAGAAAAGGCTTTTTCTGAATATTTGGGTGGTGGTGATATCAAGCGTCTAATTTATGTTCCTGGCAGGATTGTAAATATTGTGGTGTAGGTATTTCCAGTGTTGTAAATCGTTGCTCAAAAGTCTTGACACTTTTGGGGTTTTACTCTATTATTATCTTAAGGTTGGGGTATTAAAATTTTACCGTTAAAACAGCGTTTTCTACTGTCCCGAAAACATGCAAGAGAAAAACCGCCGAAATCTATCAAAATTTGTAATCATTTTCTTTGGGATTTTAATACCAAGTTTCATTTTTCTGGGTCTCTTAAAAGGGCCTATTTATTCTGCAACTTCGGATACAGTTAACTTGCAAGGGAAAATTGTTAGAAATGATGCTGGGTATGAGGGGTTAAATGTTACTGCAGGGAATCCTTCATGTGTTGTTGTAGGTTCCGGGAATGATACTTGTGATTTTAGGATTAGGTATTATGATTCTTCTACAGCAGGCAATCTTCTTTTGACAGAACAATTTTCTAATATTGAAATTGGGCAGTATCTGGGGGTTTTTAATCTTTCGTTGGGGTCAGACCCCGCTCCTGTGGCTGGGGTTTATTCCTCTTTTTCTGCATTGATACAGGGAGAGGATAGTGTTTATGTTGAGGTGGGTTTTGACCCTTCTGGTTTAAATACTTACACGGAGGTGTTTACTAGGATGCCTTTGCAGGCTACTGGTTACGCTATTAGGGCAAAGTATGCAGATAATGCAACTGGAGCTACGGAGTTACCTTGGTCTGGTTTGAAGGATCCTACAGCAGATCTTACAATTGAGCATACTACAAGAAAAACTTTGTTTAATTGGGCTACTGGTACAGGTACCAATGATTTGTTTAGTTTAACAAGTAATGCTAGTGCTAATGGTACAGGGGCATTGATGAATATACAGACGGGGGTAGGATCTGCACTTGTTCCTCTTAGGGTAAGATCTGGGAGTACAGAGGCGATATATGTAAACAGTAGTGGAAATGTGGGAATTGGCACTACAACACCTGAAAATAAATTACATGTTTCAGGCAATATAGAATTAGGAGTTGGCGATACTAGCAGACAAATACTGGCTTACAATGCCACACACACCTATGGTGGTTTGCTTGAACTTTATAACCTAGCAACCGGCAACACCACTTTAAGTACTAATTTTGCCTCTGGAGATATTATTTTACTACCAGGAACTAGTGGTAATATTGGCATTGGTACCACTGATCCCTCTTATCTTTTAGATGTAAGCGGTGGTACAGGTATAGTCGCCCAGTTCAGTGGTAGGGTCATAGGTGCAGATGCAGTAAACAGTAATGAATTAGTAACAAAGTCACAATTAGATAGTATCGGAGGAAGTATAACTACATATTGGCAGAGAACCAGTCCTAATCTTAGTCCATTAAATGCAAATGATAGTGTTCTCCCAAATATCTCTGGAGATTTAGGTGCTGCAGGATTAAGATGGGGGACCATATATGGTAATACTGGAAGCTTTAGTACCTTAGAGGGAAATAGTACACTGACTTTACAACCCTCAGCAGATGGGCAAGATGCGGTTAGGATTGTTGACAAAACAACTCTGACCTCAATATTAAGTGTAGATACCTTAAACAGTAGGGTGGGAATAGGAACAACCTCCCCAGACTCTGCATTACATGTAGCTGGACAGGTTAAGATTACAGGGGGGACACCTGGTACTAATAAGGTTCTAACTTCCGATATAGCTGGGCTTGCCTCTTGGGCAGATCTTGGTAGTCTTGGAGGGGTTACTAGTGTAACTGGTACAAAAAACCAGATAACAGCCTCCCCAACGACAGGGGATGTTATCTTGAGTATCCCAACAGACTTTAGAGCTCCAGGAACTGTAAATGCATTTAGTGGAATATATACAGGTGCTACAGGTCCTACAGCAGAGGCACAGAGGATAGATGCCTCTGGGAATCTTTTAAATATAGGAGATATAACATTTACAGCCGCAGGGGTTACTCTGGACACAGATTCTTTGAGTCCGAATATCTTAAGTTTAGCCTCTGGAGATTCCTTTAATCTTGTTTCTGGGAGCCTTCAGGTTGGTGGGGTAGAAGTGATTACTTCTGGGAGATTAGTGAGAGCTGCTAATGGTTCTGCAACAACTCCTTCTTTTTCTTTCTCGGCAGATGATAATACTGGTATGTATAGTGGAGGCACAGATATATTGAAATTTGCTACTGCAGGAGCAGATAGGGTAACAGTATTAGCGGATGGGAAGATGGGTGTAGGAACAACAAGTCCTGGAAAAGCTCTTGATGTTGCAGGGGATATTCGTCTTAGGGGGGATGCTGCAACACTTAATTTTTACAGAAATACTAGTCCTACAGATATTGCTTATATTAAATATGACGAGGTGGGAGCTTCTTTTGATATCGCCACGGACAATAGAGATATCCGTTTCTTAAACAAAGTGACTTGGGGAGAGTCTATGAGGATAACTAGTACTGGAAGTGTCGGTATAGGAACACCTTCTCCAGTATCACTCTTCTCTGTAGGTGCCACATCTCAATTTCAGGTAGATACTTCTGGAGATATTACGAAGATAAAGAATTTGTCATACACATGGCCAACAGCACATACCACAAACGGGTATCTTAAGAACAATGGTACAGGGGGATTATCTTGGGCAGAGGTAAATGCTGTGCAATCTACCAGGACAACAATTGATGGAACCCAAACAAAGGGGCCGGTTGCTTTCTGGAGTGGTTCTGACACAATAAATAGTGCGAATGGTGTAGGAGGGATGTATTGGGATGATACACAAGGTTATCTTGGAATAGGGACAGATACCCCTTCTGCCCCTTTAGATATTGCAGGAGGGACAGGAGGATCATTAATTAAGAACAGTTCAGGAGATATTACCATAGAGCCTGCACAGAACTTAATAATTAGTCAGGGTAATGTTGGAATAGGGACTCCTAGCCCTCTTGCTAAATTACATGTAAAGGGTAACCAGATATTGCTTAAGAATGAAGCTAATGCAGATGTAGGTTTTGTTTTAGATAGTGGTAGTACAGCAACATATAGGGATGTTATTACATTTAAGGATAGGGGTACAGATATATTTGCTTTAGAAAAAACATCTACAAATGCATTTCAATTGTATGATTATGCTGGTACTGGTGTAAGTAGAATACTTGTAGAAGGAGGTACTAATAGTGGTATTAGTTTTAGAACCAAGGGTACAGGAGATTTTAGTTTTATAACTGATACTACTACTAGGGTAACAATAAAGAGTGATGGTAAGGTAGGGATAGGAACGACGGGTCCGGGGGGGCTACTTGACATAAACGCAGGAACTCTTACATGGGGTGTTCCTGTGATTTCCCAGCAGTGGACTACTAATGACAGTGGTTATAATTTAAGGTTAGAAACTTTATGGACAGATGCAGGAGTCAATCAAAACTTTGTTCAGAAGTATAATAGTGTAGATTACAATGTCCTGTCTTTTTATGTAGGCAACGTCGGCATCGGGACGACAACTCCCTCAGGGAAATTTGATGTTGCCAACTCATTTTACGCCAGTACGGGTGGTTTAGATATTCGTCCACAGGATGCGACGTATGAAGGTGGAGAATTGCGATTACTTGGAGCAGGGACTAATCCTTACTTTGCCATTGATAATTATGGTGGAAGGCTAAGGTTTATTAGAACAGACCCAGGAGGTGCCGAGGTTATGACGATATTGCAGAATAGCAACGTCGGCATCGGGACGGGGAGTCCGGCAGCTAAACTGGAAATTTTGGGTGATATACTTCAACAAAATGCTAATAAGTTGAGGGCTAAAAATTCTGCTGGTACAGTAGAAACTTGGATGTGGCCAAGATGGACAAATAATATCATGTACACTAATTTTGGTTCTGGAGGATGGCATATCAGAAATAGTTCTTCTGCTACGGTGATGTTTATGCAGAACGGTGGTAACGTTGGTATTGGGACGATGGCGCCAAGTTATAAATTAGATGTGAAGGTAGGTAGTACAGCATTTACAACACCTTCTGGAACATGGGCAGCAAGGATTATAAACACAACAGATAGTTCTACTTATCATGGGGTTTTTATAGGTAATAGATGGAAGAACTCTTTATCTACAGCTTTTGAGGTGGGTAATATCTGGTCTGGACAGTATGATAGGTTCCTAAGGGTAAGGGGGGATGGTTATGTTTCTATGCCGAAAGGTTATGGTGCTGACGTTGCTGAGAGTCACTACATAATTGGTATAGCAATACCTGGAAGCATTGTAGCAATAGAAGAGGATAAAAAACTAGAGTTTACCCAAGCCGATAAATCTAAAGATAGAGTAATAGGAGTAGTTTCTACTCATCCGAGTTTAGTAATAGATGCTGAGGGAGGTTTCTTTGTTGGATATGATATGAAGAAAAGATATGAAAATGAAAAAGCCCCAATTGCTTTGGTGGGAGTTGTACCTACTTTAGTTACTTCACAAAAGGGGAATATACAAGAGGGCGACTACATTGGAGTCTCTTCGATTCCAGGCTTTGGAGCTAAGATGGTTACAGAAGGGGACTCTGTCGGAAAAGCTCTTGAAGATTTTGTACCAGCTAGTCAAGTCTGTATACCTGTTTCCTCCATTGAGAATATCTCTTGGCCAGAAGATAAAGGAAGGAATGAGGCTAAACCATGCTTTATACTTCCTGACGGTACCTATGTAGGTAAAATAATGGTATTTGTAAATGTCTCTTGGCACGATCCTAAACCAGGAGAACTATTATCAAGAGTAGAGGAGATAGAAAACCAATTAGACGATCTAGGTATGGGAACAAACTCAATATATAGTGTCTTAGATTTTGATAACTCCTCAAAAATTCTTACCATAGACTCTTCCTTCGTACCTGCTACAAACAACACTTATGATCTAGGTACTACAGAAAACAGATGGAAAGATATATACACCCAAGGAACTATAAACTTAGGTAATACTACAGATAATGGTAGTATTAGATTTAATCCAGATACTAAAAGATTAGAATTCTCTAACGATGGAACTAATTGGATTCCATTTGGATCCTCCACCTACACAGATCTATTAGCAGTACAATACCCAGGAAGTATTGTTTTAGATGGGGTAGAGAACAATATTGGGGATATAACAACAGATAATACCGGTTTAGGAAACGGTTCTATGAACTATTACCAATGGAATAGTCCGGGAAATATTATTAATAGCAAAGAGATTAATATAAGATACCAACTACCTTCTAACTTTAGAGAATGGGGATCCGGAGGAATTACATTAAACTATGTAACAGAAAGTACAAATTCCCTAGAAAACAAAGTAGATATGTATGTATATGAACAAAGTTCTACTGGTTATGATGTTATGTTAGAAAATAATGTTTCTACAACTAGTGAACAATGGCAAACCATAGAAATAGATAGTTCCCAATTAAATATGTGTAATAAAGCAGAAGATATATGTATTATTAAAATTAAAATGTCTTCTTCCTTAGATAATTATGTAAGAGTAGGAGATATTAAAATAGAGTATGAGAGAACATTATAATCTTAAAATACTTATTGACAAACCACTCCCCAATATATAACATATACTACTGAATAATTCAGTATCATATGTTATGAATATAGCAAATAGATTAAGAAAAATTAATAAAACATCTACTGTATTTACCATATTAGATATTAAAAAAGCTTTAGATATAACAAATGAAAAAAGCTTGTACAATGCTATATATTATGCAGTTGGACAGAAAGAATTATATACAATATCTAAAGGAATTTACTCCTTTGATCCTAATTACTCTAGGAAAGAATTTGGTAATAAATATAGAGTACCATCTTATATTAGTTTATACACAGTATTAGAAGAATCAGGTATAGTTTTTCAACCATACACTTCTATATTTATCATTACAAACAGATCCCAAAGTATAGATATAGACGGTCAGAGGTATATATACAGAAAGATAAAAGATGATATTTTGTTAAATCCCTTAGGTATAGAACAGAAAGATGGTGTTAGTACTGCAATAGTAGAAAGAGCTATCTGTGACAAAATATATTTAGATGGTATTGAATATTTTGACAATTTAAGGAATGTTAATTTAGATCTAGTAGACAGATTAAATAAACAAGTGTATGGGAGTAATAAAAATATATCTAAATTCTTACAATCTCTAAATAAATGAAGGCATTGGATATAAAAAAGCATAAAACAAATTTAATAAATATCTTAATAGATATATATAAAGATAGTGTAGTTGGCTCTGTATTGGGTTTTAAGGGTGGTAGTGCTGCAATGTTGTTTTACGGTCTTGAAAGGCTTTCAGTAGATTTAGATTTTGACTTAATAGTTAACTACAAGGAAGATTCTAAAGAGTTAGAAAGCTTTGTTAGTCATATGACTGATCTTTTATCTAAGAAGTACACAATTAAAGACCAAAGTGAAAAATATAATACACTTTTTTGGTTAGTTAGTTATGGGGAAGGGTTAATAAATATAAACGTAGAAGTTTCTACTCGTGATATTACACTTAACCATTACAGTTTAAAGCCTTTCTATGGTGTTAGTGTAAAGGTTTTAGATGTGGGAGATATGATTGCTCACAAAATGGTAGCACTGATGGAAAGGAATGTAATGGCAAACCGAGATCTGTTTGATGTTCACTATTTCCTAAGTTCACCCTATGTTAACGAAATAAATTATGAGATTATAAAGGATAGAACCGGTAAGGACCCTATTAATTTTTATAAAGACTTATATAAATTTATAAATAATACAAATCCTTCAACTATTCTAAGTGGGTTAGGGGAGATATTAGACGGGAGTCAAAAGGATTGGGTAAAAGCTAAGTTGAAGGAGGAATTATTAGGATTGATAGAGAGACAAATAGAGGTTTTAAGAGATTAAATTTCTACAACTTGACCACTTCGGTATTTTTACATATAATGTAAAAATATCTAAGTATGAACACCTAATATGAAAAAAGAAACCCTTAAAGAATTGGATAATCTAATATATTTTACTAAAGACTCTCTTAAATCCCTCTCCGGAGATTCTGACAATACCATATCTATGAATATCCACAGATGGAAGAAGAGTGGAGATATAATAGTTTTCAAAAGTGGTATATATACTACCAAAAAGTCATACGAAATTAACTCTAAGGAAGAAGGATACCATAAGTATATATCTAGCATATTACTTAAACCCTCATACATTTCATTAAGTACAACACTATCTGGCTATGACATACTCTCTGAAGGAGTGTACAATACTTTTGCAGTAACTACTAAGCTTCCAACCTCTTACTTTGGTAGAAAATATATATACAGACAAGTAACAGATAAGCTCTTTTTAGGCTATGAGGTTAAGTATTTTAAAGATGAAAAGCATGAATATTATGAGGCTACAAAAGCAAAAGCTTTGTTTGATTATATCTATTACAGATCTCACATGTTAGATGAGAGGATGAATATAGTAGAGGACCTAAGGTTAAGATTAGATTCTTTTACTAAGGATGATTTTGAGGAAATGAGATATTATGCAAAGATCATATCTTCTGAGAAACTAATTAATATTATTAATAACCTAGAAAAAAATGCATACACTTATTAAATCACTACGAAATATTGTTAAAGAGAGTAAGGAAAAAGATTATGATGAATCTAAGATACGTGTAATTCTAAAGGAGTATTTACAAGATATTATTTTGTACGCTCTATATAACAATTCTCAGACCAGTAAATTAATCTTTTATGGAGGTAGTAGCTTAAGAAAGATATATGATTTAGACAGATTTTCTGAAGATTTGGATTTTGAAAACCCCGAAGGTATTGGATCGAAGATAATTTCCAATATTATTAAAAAGTATTTTGATGAAATAGATTTACAAACAGTAGAGTGTAAAATACAGGAGAGCAATAATATAATGAGAGTTACCGTTAAATTCCCAATAGTTAAGGAATTAGGAATGTCAGGTTATGACAATGAGAAATTGCATGTTAAGGTAGAAGTAAATAATCATTTAACGGACAGTTATCCTACGGAATTGACAAGTAAAATGTTAAGGAACTACCCGGTAATAATGAAGCACTATGATCTCTCAACTCTTTTTGCTTGTAAAATAATTGCTTGTTTAAATAGGGAGTATGTCAAGGGTAAAAAGGATATATATGTAAAAGGAAGGGATTTCTATGATTTAGTATGGTTTATGAATAATACCAAAGTACTACCGAATGAGAAGAAATTGCTAGATGTAAATAAGGAATATTTTGTAGAGAATGTTTTTAATCTCTTGGATGAGAAAGTAAAGAGTATTAAACCCTCTGACCTTTTTGAAGACCTGCAGTATCTTATTGAAGATGGAGAGTATGCAAAGAAGTGGTGTGACAATTTCCATCAGATATATTTAAGTGGAAGAAAGAGGTTTTTAGCTCTTAAGTAGTTCTTTCCAAGATATTTTTTCTATGATATAACCTATACATATGAGTGTAGTAGGAGATTCACTAAAAGATAATAAAAAAATACTACTCTTGGCTTTTGGTCTATTAACAGTAGCCATTCTCGGCCTAACTTTAACAAACAAAGGAATAACCATGCCCGAAGAAAGCTTAGTACAAAATAAAACTCCTAAAACATATTCCCAACCACAGCAAGTTTTGCAGGAAGGAATAAATTACGGTGCTGTAATTAAAACATCCATGGGAGATATAGAGGTAGATCTCTTTGAAAACGAAACCCCAACAACAGTAAACAGTTTCTTGTTCTTAACAAAAGAAAAATTCTACGACGGTCTAACCTTCCACAGAGTCATTAAAGACTTCGTAATACAGGGAGGGGATCCGGAGGGGACAGGTAAGGGAGGACCGGGGTACCAAATACCGGATGAAATAACAGAGAGAAAGTACAAAACATATACCTTAGGTATGGCAAATGCAGGACCTAATACAAACGGTTCTCAATTCTTCATAACAACAGGAACTATACCTGCCGAAAGTATAGAGGCTCTAAACGGCAACTACACAATCTTCGGAGAAGTAACTAAAGGTTTTGCTATCGTAGACTCCATAGAGAGAGTAGAAACAGATTCTACAGATAAACCAATAAATCCTGTAGTAATAGATAGTATCCAAATAATAGAAAATTAATCCAGATTTAAGAATCCCCATATATATTCTCTGTAATGGAGGATATAAAAAGAAAAATACTCTACTACGGTATTACATTTGTAATTTCCTTTACCCTTGGAATACTCTTTGACCACTATATCCTTTGTAAAAGCCCTTCTGTAGAAAACCCGGAGGTTAAAGGAGAGAAAGAACAGGTAGAAATAATACTAGAAAGTGAAAAAACTGATGCTCAAACCATCTCTCAAGAGCCAAAACCCGTTTCTCCTAAAATTCCCCTACAAGAGCAAGGCTGTACACTATATATAGATATAAGTGGTGCACTAAAAAAACCCGGAGTTTACTGCTTAGAAGATGGGGCATTAGTCATAGACGCTGTAAACAAGGCAGGAGGCTTTAGTAAAGAAGCCTCCATAGATTTCATACACAGAACAATTAACCTAGCACAACCCTTAGTAAACAACCAGAAACTGTATTTTCCCAAAAGAGAAGAGTTAGTATGTGAATTAAAACCCTTATTAGATGAGGGGAAAAACATTAGCATAACATACAACGAACCTGTTACACAGTTGCCTACTACTGAACCATATATTGATCAAAATCCTCCCCCTCTTGACCCCCCTGATACTACTAATCCGACAAATAATGATGATAGCGAATGTGTGAACATTAACACAGCAACCAAGGAAGAACTTATGACTCTAAATGGAGTAGGAGAATCTACCGCAGAGAAAATTATAATGGGCAGACCGTATGCTCAAATAGAAGATTTACTAAATGTAAGCGGAATAGGAGAAGCAACACTAGCGAAATTTGAGGATATGGTCTGTATCTAGTATGTTGCACAGACTAAAGGGTGTAATTGAAAGATTTAGAAAAAGGTTTCTAGCTCTTTTAAAGTACATATTGGATTACAAAATCCTTCTATTTTCTTTGATATATCTTTTTTCTACCTACATATACCTCAAACTTCTGAGAAACATAGAAGAAGCTGTAACTATAGGGCTGATTGTCTTCCTTGTCATAGTGATTCTGTACTTTCTGGTAAAATTTTTCTCTTTGAGAAACATAAAAAAGAGAAGCGAGGGTAGAGAAGGAAAGAAGGACTATTTGCAAGAGGATGTTCACTTTTTTGGTATAGGGTTTTTTGCTATTACGATGACCTTTCTTTCTTTTGTAAGGATTGCTCCGATTTTAACCAAAGAAGCCCTTTTAGTAAAAGAGTCCCCCCGTTTCACAAACGAGAAGGTGTCCTTTAAGGGATTTGTGTACGATGAGCCGGATAAGAAATATATAAAACAGACATTATACATAAGTCAACTACAGGACATTCCCGCCAAAGGGCAGATTTTGAGTAAAAATCACGGGTTTATACTCACCAAAGTAGACAATTACGAAAATTTTAGAATAGGTCAAGTCTGTCAATTTAGTGGAACCCTTGTAGAACCTGAAAACTTTGATGATTTTGATTACAAACAGTACCTACATAACCAAAGAGTATTTTATATTCTTGAAAATCCGACCTACGACTGTCCTGTGGCAGGTGAACAGGGAGGAGTAGATACCCTTAGGGAAGGAAATGTGGTTAAAAATTTCTTAATTGATCTTAAAAACAGCCTAATAGAGAAAATAGACAATTCTTTACATGAACATTCTTCTTCTTTACTTGCAGGCATACTCTTCGGACAAGACAGAAGGCTAGAGAAAAGTTTTGAGGAAAGAACAAGAATAACAGGGGTAAGCCATATAACAGCAGCATCGGGCTACAACATAACTATACTTGTTATTGCTGTAAACAAATTACTCTTCTTCCTTCCTAAAAAGATGAAAATACTTTTTTCTATGAGTATTATTTGGTGCTTTGCACTACTATCCGGTTTATCCAGTTCCATAATTAGAGCCTGTATAATGTCCTCACTCTCTCTAATTGCAATTTTCTTTGGTAGAGAGAGTGTAGTGCACATAACTACCCCCTTAGTTTGTTTTATTTTTGTTATATTTGATCCCTTAATTATCTTGGATGTCGGTTTTGCACTCTCCGTATCTGCAATATTAGGTTTAACATATATTTTACCCATATTTGAGCAGAGAAAAGGTTCTAGGTTAAAGTTACAATTCCTAAGTGATTATGTTTTCCCTACTCTAAGTTGTACTATATCTACGCTTCCGGTTTCTGTATTAAATTTCAAAACCCTTTCACTATGGTCACTTCCTGTTAATGCAGTCATACTTCCTATTGTGGAGGGGACGATGTTATGGGGTGTACTATCTCTTCTGTTCTATGAAATACATGAGGGATTATCCCAATTTCTCTTTACTGTTGTAGATCTGCAACTTAAATTTTTTGAATATGTAGTTAATCTGGTAGGAGGACTGGGTATTGGTTATTGGGAATTATCCTCTCAAATAAGTACTTTTGTTTCAATTTGTATTTTTTCCGTTATATTTCTACTTGTAATATATTTTTACCCCATAGAGAATGAGCAGTACAACTATTATCTTAAAAATAGTTAAAGATTTTGTCTTTAAAAATATTATTAATATAACCTTTTTGATCCTTGCATTATATTCTTTTCTATTTGGAAGCTTTGGTGGTAGCAATGACCCAGAGATAATATTCTTTGATGTTGGACAGGGGGATTCCATTCTAGTACAGGAGGGAGACTTCCAAGTTCTTGTAGATGGTGGGCCTGACGATACCGTAATCTTTAAACTTGCTAAAAGGATGCCTTCTTATGATAAAAACATTGAAATTGTAATACTTACACACCCCCATGAAGACCACATAAGGGGTTTAATGAATGTTTTGGATGAATATAGTGTGGAGAGGGTGTTTATAAATAAGATTGAGTATGAGAATAAGCTTTATGAAGATCTCCTTGAGGATTATGGAGAGCTTATTGCAGAAGTAACTTTGGGAGATAAATTTAAGTACGGGGATATAGAGGGGGAGATAATATATCCCATATTAAATAAACATTCAGATAAATATATACAGGATAAAAATATTAATAACGAATCTGTTGTAGTTTTGCTTAATATAAAGGGAAAAAGAACACTACTAATGGGAGATGCGGAGCGTGAGGAGGAGTACAAATTGCTACAAGAAGTCCAGCTAGGAAATATATATATTCTTAAAGCCGGTCATCACTGCTCTAAGACTGCCACCTCGGATATGTTTCTCAGGGCAGCTGATCCCAGCATAGCTATTTGTTCTTATGGGGAAGGCAATAAATTCGGTCATCCCCACTATGAAACAATCGAAAAATTTAAAAGTTACAATGTGCAATATTTGGAAACGGCTAAAGAAGGGGATATAGTTATTAAATTTAATGATTTGTGATAAAATCCTTTTAATATATAGATCTTTTAGATATCTGTACCTGTAGCTTAACTGGATAGAGCATTGGTTTGCGGAACCAAAGGTTGTCG
>LDZT01011001.1_pt1 | contig 13680 bp, 13 predicted proteins | sample 615521 | NCBI WGS metagenome assembly LDZT01 (sample SAMN03408292, study PRJNA278302) | terrestrial metagenome | isolation source: oil reservoir sample SB1 | place: USA: Alaska, North Slope, Schrader Bluff formation | collected 2011-09
TTTTTCAAATAAATATTTCGTTTCATTATATCTTAATTATCCCCTTATCTTTTGTGTCTATCTTTATCATTCAAATATGGTAACGCTAACTCTTTCTCCTTGATACAATCCTTCCTGGTTAAGCTTGATAGTAATATAACCATCTGCTGAAGCCAGGGAAGAAATCATGCCAGATTTACCCAAAACCGGTATCGCCCACAATTGGCCATGCTTATTTTTTAAAACAACCCTGACATATTCTTCTCTGCCTGCATCTGAAAATACATTGCTTTCCAACAAGGCATCGATTTTTTTTCTTTGTCCAAAATGAAATGTTTCGCCTTTTAAGTTAAATATTATTTTTCTTACCACATTATCAAAAACCATCATGGCAGAAACGGGGTGCCCGGGTAAACCTATAAACAATTTTTGCTTATTTAATGAAATAATAGTAGGTTTCCCTGGTTTTAAGGCTAAGCCGTGTACTAAAACCCCTGGGGAACCAAGATTATTTAGCACTTTTAAGGTATAATCTCTTATTCCTACTGAACTACCCCCTGAAATTAAGACCAGATCAATTTCCGGATTTTCTAAACATCTCTGAAGTTCTTTTTCTAACATCTTTTCATTATCTTTAATGATGCCGGCATAGTAAGGGATACAGCCAACCTGCTTAACAGCCGCCCCTAGAGTAAAAGTATTAATATTTCGCACCTGTCCGGGTTCAGGTTTTTGATTTATGGGAACAATCTCATCACCTGTAGAAATAATTGCAACTGTCGGTTTTTTAAAGACTCTAATATTCTCCCATCCCAATGCCGCCAGCAATCCAACATCCTGTGGTCTGAGATAATGACCTTTTTCTAAAAGTTTTTCACCTTTCTTAATATCTTCATCTTCTCGCAATACATTTTCCCAGGGACCTACAGAACGACTTATTTCAATCATAGAGGGACTTATGTTTTCAGTATACTCCACCATAACCACTGAATCAGCACCTTCAGGTAGCATCCCTCCAGTTGATATTCTTACAGCCTGTCCATTTTGCAATATAAAAGAAGGTCTTTCTGACATTTTTATTTCACCAACCAAGTCTAAATAAGCAGGCAAGCTATCACTTGCTCCATAGGTGTCACTGGCCTTAACTGCATATCCATCCATTGTTGACCTGTTAAATCCGGGTATATTTTCAGCGGAAACAACATTTTCTGCTAACACTCTTCCATAAGCATGGATAAGTTTTATTTGCTGTTCACGCTTTTGGAAAAATTTGGCAAAATCGAAAGATTGGCGAAAGATTTTTAAACTTTCCTCGATTGTTATGACTTTAAATAGTGGCTGGATCATGAAAACATCTGTCGTCAGGGGAAGAATCCCCTGAAGCTCCTCTCTTAATCTTATTAAATAACTTAAAAGATACCTTTTGCTTTATTCCAAAAGGTCGTCAGGGGAAGAATCCCCTGAAGCTTCTCCATTTGCATAAATATTTTCTTTTTTAAAATTTTTAATAAAGATAGATTTTTATATTTTTTAATAATATTAAAAAATCCTGTATGGAAATACCGTACAGGATTTTTTCTTCTTTCCAATACGGGAGGCTCATCAATTTCTTAATGAACCTAACGGATGCCTGTCATAGGCTATGCCCTTAGAACAGACAACTCGAAGAATTTTCTTTATTTTTCAAATTAACTTACCAATTATACCCAAATCAGCTTATTTTTTCAAAGAATAATAATCATCTTCTAAAAAACAGTTGTAGCTAAGTCCATAATCTCAATACTCAAACTAGTTGGATAATTCATTATCCAAAGAAAACTATCATGATTTCTGCTAATGTTATATCTCCAAAATAATACTTGAGGTTAAACTGAGACAGGGTTTTTTCTATAACTTCTGATTCATAACGCTTATTTTGTAATACCTTCTCAATTTCAGAAATATCACATAATGACAAAAAATCTCCAAATATCTGACAGTTTTTTATTATTCCTTTTTCTACATCAATAAACAGTTCCACCTTTCCACCAGGAAATCTACGTGCATTTTTAATAGTATAGGGAGGGGAATAACCATAATTCCAATCCCAGGTACTATATTTAGTGTCTACTAATTTATTTATTTGGACTAAATCTTCTTCAGTCAAAGAATACTGATTAATCTTTTCTCCCTGAAATAATTCATTTAAAATAGCTTTCCAGAATTCATCAATTGTAGTCTCTTGCTTAAAATAGGGTTTGATATTGGTAACACGACTGCGTATTGATTTAATCCCCTTTGATTGTATTTTATCAACTCCAACCTGTAGTACTTTTGCCATTACCTCTAAATTTGTATCAAAAAGCAGTGTCCCATGATGAAGAAACTTATTTCTGAAAAGACGTTGCGCATTACCAGAGATTTTCTTTCCTTCAACAGTTATATCATTGCGTCCTGTTAATTGAGCCGGAACACCCAATTTATTCAATGCTTCCGCAACCGGCTGAGCAAATTTTTTAATTTCCAGATTTGAAGACTTACCCAGACGTTTTAGAAAAGTAAAATTCAAATTACCTAAATCCTGGTATACTGCTCCTCCACCAGAGAGCCTGCGGACAACCTTAATATTCTCTTCATTGGTAAAGGGGACATTAATTTCTTCGATAGTGTTCTGATTATTTCCGACTACAATTGTTGGAGTATTTTGCCAGAGAAAAACAACATCTTCCTTAATATCTTTATTTTTCAGGATATGTTCTTCCAAAGCTAGATTAAAATATGGGTTATGAGATTGGCTATCGATATATTTCATCTAGTGCTCCTTTCAAAAAATTGATTATCTTTGAAAAAATATTTCAATTAGGATTGTATCTATTTCATGGTTAAATAAAATAGTAAGGTAATACAGGATTTTTTGCAAGCTAATATTAATAAAAGAATAATCTGGTTTAACCTAAAATTATTTTGAATTAATGCTTTTTTTCTAATATAATAATCAAGTGTTTTCGAATAAATATTAATATTGTAAAGAGAGTTAGTTTTGCTTAAAAAAACAAAAGGTTATCTCATGATTGCTGCAGCCGGCTGCCTCTGGGGTTCAGTCGGTTTCTTTGTGAAAAAATTATTGGATGCTCAGCTTCCTCTTTCTGCAATTATATTTTGGAGAATGTTTTTTGCTTTCATTCTCCTATTCTTATACCTTTATTTCACAGATAAATCAAAATTAAAAATTAGTCGGGGAATATTAAAATATGTTATTGCTATTGGCTTAATCAGTCAATGTCTCTTTAATATTAGCTATTTTACCGCTATCAGACTAACCTCAATTGCTACTGCTGTTACACTATTATATACTGCACCAATATTCATTGCTATCATGGCCCGAATATTCTTCCAGGAATTGTTCACTATCAATAAAATCATTGCACTATTATTATGTGTAGTTGGTTGTTTTCTAACTGTTACCGGCGGCTCCTGGCAAAACATCCAGTTAAACTCGACAGGAATATTTATGGGTTTGGCAGCTGGGCTGACTTTTGCTTCCTTAACCATCCTCGGTAAACCAATTTCAGATAAATGCCATCCCTATACTATTGTATTTTATTCTATTGGGTTTGGGCTATTGTTTTATCTACCATTTTCACAGCCAATTATTTTATTTCAAGAAGGTAGTACTCCAATTATTTGGTTTTATACACTTTCCCTTAGTATTATTTCTACTATTTTTGCTTATCTATTTTATATTGGCGGATTATCAATGGGGATTGAAGCTTCCAAGGCTGGCATCATCAGTACCGTCGAAGTGGTAGTAGCAGTAATAGTTTCCTATCTTTTCTTTGGTGAAAAACTGGTAGGGTTAAAATTATTGGGTATATTGATGGTTATAGGCTCTGTGATTACCGTGCAGTTAAATCGGCTAACGATACACAGAAAACCAAAAATACTATGATTTTTATTCAAATAAATCAGAATTTGTAATTATTATTGCTAGTAAATATCGCACCCGCATAGCGGGTGGCTTTCAGAACCCCTTAAAGAGGTTTAGCTTTTTATCACTTTTTAGCTTTTTTTCTTTCGATTTTTTATTTATACTTTAGCTATAATATTTCTAAACAATATGACTTCCAACTTTGGACTTCAGGTGAAAAATTGTCATCTAGCTTATGGCAGTGCTAAAATATCTTTCTGCCCGGTCAGGTAACACAGTAACAATTCGATTTTTCCCATTATCCAGGTGTAAAGCAGTAAATACATTTGCGCCTGAAGAAGTTCCAACCAATAATCCTTCCTGAATCGATAACAATCTGGTAGTTTCAATAGCCTCTTCATCAGATACTGTAATTACAAAATCAACAATATTGACATCTAAAACCCCGGGTATAAATCCATCTCCGATACCCTGTATCTGATGCAAACCGGGTTCTTTCCCCAGAAGCGCAGCACTATTTTTGGGTTCTACTGCAACAATTTTAATGGAAGGATTTTTCTCTTTTAAGAATTGACCCATTCCTTGCAATGTTCCACCACTCCCGACGCCGGCAACAAAGACATCAATTTCTCCCTTAGTATCTTTCCATATTTCGGGACCCAAAATTTTATAATGTGTCTCAGGATTTTTAGGATTAACAAATTGATCTGTAATAAAATATCTTTCCGGATCCTGATCAGTTAATTCTCTCATCTTCTTAATAGAACCGGTTAAACTCTCTTCGGCAGGGGTGGCAATTATTTTTCCACCAAAGGCCTGAATAATTTTTTTCCGTTCTTCACTCATATTTTCAGGCATAACACAAATAACTTCATAACCTTTTTGGACTCCAATAAGAGTTAACCCTATTCCTGTATTACCGGAAGTTGCTTCAATAATAGTCATTCCTGGTTTTAATATTTTCTCTCTTTCAGCTTCTTCAATAATATATTTTGCCACACGATCTTTAATACTCCCACCAGGGTTTAAAAACTCTGCCTTGGCAAATACATTCCCTGAAGATACCTTATTTAATCGTAACAATGGTGTATTACCAATCACCTCTAAAATATTGTGTACTAACATAATGTTCCCTTTCTCTGCTGAGCACTCTCTTAATTTAATAATGATCTTATATTTTATCAAAGTTCAATTTTTATAGCAACAGGAAAATATAGAAAAGACAGACTTAGAGAAGGTTATAAGAAAATACTGATTGTAGATTCCACCTTATTGACTTAATTCTAAGAAAGATTGTGGGCTTATATTTCTGTCTGACCAGTTAATTTGTTTTTTTTCTTTCATTAACTCTAAAGTTCTATAAATATCTGCCAATGAATAATGGTCAGGCATAGCATAGACCAACTCCTGAGCAGTAACTTGTTCTTTTTCTTTCAACAAATCCTGTAAATGTTTCAAGATTAATTTACTAATCTGTTGATATTTTGTTTTTTCCTCTTCAGATAGAAATTGTACTGACCCTGTATTTAGTGAAAGATAGTCATCTTGTGAGATTGGTTTTTCACTGGTCTTTTGTTCAAGCGTTTTGCTAATTTCAGTTTGTTTTTGGATTAGATTCTCGATATCATTTTTTATTGCTTCCAGGATAGGTTGTTCTGTCATAAAATTATTTGAATTTTTAATATTTTGTTTATCTTTAGAAGCCATTTTCTTTATATCCCGATAGGAAGTTTCATAAACAAACTGTGATAAGGACTCCAAACTTTCAATATTTTGCTTCATTTGTTTTATCTGAAAATCAAGTTTTTTAAATAATTGCAGTGACCAGGAATAAAATACAATCCCCATACATAATCCTAGTAGAACGATACCTCCTGCTAATAATAAGAAAGATTGCCCAAAAACAGAGATATTTTCCATTATGTTCCCTCCTCTTCCTTTTTCAGAAGGTTAATGTCTGCTTTCGCATTATCTTCCTGTTTATCTGGTATATAATTCTTCTCTCCATATAAAAGGGCAGATATTTTTTCTAATCGGGTAGTAGTGATCTCCAATCCTTTGGACATTTCATTAACCAATAAGGACAATTGGCTGTAATATCTATAAAACATAATAGCTAACCAGATAGCGAATAAACTAATAATCAGTGTTAGAAAAGATACAATTAAAACAATAGTCTCAGAATAATCCATATAACTCTCCTTTTTGAAAAATTATATTATATCTAAATATTTACATAATTCTGTCAAAAATAAGCCAGCATCTTGATGAACAGTAACAGCAGCGGCCTTATCTAGATGAGTCTTCATATAATTTATAATAACTAGTTCCCCTTTTTGGGATAGGCTATATTCCGGCAGTAAATTGGCAGGAGAGACCTGTAATGATGACCCAACTGCCAGAAATAATTCAGCCTTGCTAGCCTTATCAATTGCTTCATCAAGATTGAAAAGCATCTCACCGAACAATACCACATCCGGTTTAAAAATACCACCACATTGACAATATGGAATATTGTCTTCATTTTCTTCAATCTTTTTCAACAATAATTGTGAGGAGATTCTCTTCCCACAGCGACGACAAATGGCTTGACTTAAATTGCCATGAATCTCCAGCACATTCTTTGAACCTGCTTTTTGATGTAAGTTGTCAATATTCTGGGTTATCAAAAAATTCAAATAACCTGCTTGTTCTAATTTAGCCAATGCATTATGGGCTGGGTTGGGAGACACACTGTCTAATTCCTCTATCCTTGGACGATAGAATTGATAAAATCGGGCAGCATTTTCCTGAAAAGCCTGAATACTGGTAACCTCTATCGGGTTCACTTTGGACCATAATCCCTTCCCTGGTGTGCGAAAATCAGGAATCCCGGAGGCTGTACTTACCCCTGCACCTGTTAAGCAAACTGTAAATTTTGAATTTTTTATTAACTCACTAACTTTTTCTAGTTGCTTCTCTTTTATTTCATCCATTATGATGGTTCTTGGTATATTACCCTTGAAACCTCCTTTCTCTAATTATCTTATTAATTTTAAGAAATCTTAAACTGGCAAAAATTGGAAACACTTGTATCAAAGTAACTTTATTTTTTAAATCAAACATTGAATCTGAAATTAATAATATCACCGTCTTTAATGATGGTATCTTTTCCCTCAACTTTTAGCAGACCTTTTTCTTTTACTTTTTGCATTGAGCCTAACTGTTTAAAATCTTCAAAACGAACAACCTCTGCCCGGATAAAACCTCGTTCGATGTCACTATGAATTTTACCTGCTGCTTTGACCGCAGGCAAATCTTTAGTAATTGTCCAGGCTTTTACTTCATCTTTGCCAACCGTAAAAAATGATATCAAGCCAAGATGCTGGTAGAGGATATTTGACAATCTCTCAATTCCCGTTTCCTGGAATCCTAAATCTTCTAAAAATTCTTTCTTTTCTTCTTCTGTTAATTCATTAAGTTCCATCTCCATTTTCCCACAGATGGGAATACTTGCCATTTTGTGATTTTTAATAAAATGGTTGAATTCTTCTTGATTTGGAAACTTGTTATTCCGTAATTGCTCTTCATCAAGGTTTATTGCTACAATAATGGGTTTTAGTGTGAATAAACCAAATCCACTTAACAGCTTTAATTCATCCTCTGACAAGGCTTTGGTGATAAGAAGCTGATCATCGCTTAAATGCGTATAACATTTCTCTAAAAGCTGTTTTTCTATTTCTTCTTGATGAGTTAATTTTCTTTTAGATTGATCAAGGCGCTTTATCCTATTTTCTGTTATTTCTAAATCTCTTAAAAGGATTTCATAAACCAAAGACTCTACCTGGGAAAGAGGGTCAGTATCCCCCGGAACCAGGGGGTCTTGAAAAACCCGCACAATCATTAAGAGGGCATCAGCATTCTGTATTTGATTAAAAACTTCTTGCTTTTCCTTGTTGGGGATATCTGGCGAAATTCCTGGAATATCAATAACCTCGATAGTTGCGTAAGTAGTCTTTTTTGGTTGATAAATAGAACTTAAATAATCAACACGTTCATCGGCGATTTTTGCAATCCCAATATTTTTCATTTTTCTGGATGCAAAGGAATTTGTCTGTTTTTGTTGACTTGTTAGAAGATTAAATAAAGTTGTTTTACCAGTTAAAGGTAGGCCTAAAATTCCAATATTCATAATTTCTCCTGTCTTATCATAAATTATTCATCAAATAATGAAGTTATATTAATTCTTTGCCACAAGTAGCCATAGCCAGATTACCATACTTAACTCCTTTGACTGTCTTTAATTTGCTGGCAAGCTGGTCTAGGGCATGGGCTTCCCCCCTTACAATAATCACTTCAAGACAATTATCGTGATCAAGGTGAATATGTTGAGTAGATATAATAATACTATGATATTCATGTTGCAAAGAAGTTAATTTTTGCACTAAACCTCTTTTATGGTGATCGTAAACAAGGGTTATAGTACCAGCAACTTTTTCATTTTTCTGCCATTCCCCTGCCACCAATTCTTCCCGAATCAAATCTCTTAAGGCTTCCGAGCGATTCTTATATCTTTGTTCTTGAATATGCTTATCAAAGCTCTTTAACAATTCTTCTTCAAGAGAAACGCTAAATCGAACCAAGTAAGACATGTTTCACCTTTAAATTTAATAATAATACTTTTAATACCAATCATAACACCAGGATAAAAGGCTGTCAAAAGACTTAACAATTTAATTTATCCAAAAAAAAGAACTCTCTTAGGTTTGCAACTAGAGAGTTCTAGAATTTAGAAGTATCTATTTTTAAAAAATAGTCAATTTTGGCAATTATCAATTATAGACCAGGGAATTGTAACCTCATTTTTCAAGCTTAATACATTCTTTTGAACTTATTTTTTTTGCATAACGTAAAGCCTTTTTCTCTGTTGAAAAACTTCTATCTCCTATTTTAATTGGTGGAGATATAATTTTCCCATTATAAGTCTGATAACCAAATTCTACCAGATACTCTCCCTGATTTTCAGATATTTCGCAGTAATCATAATTATTTTTCAATATATTCATCTTCTGTACCTCTCTTCCAGTAATTTATCTTTAAACATAATCTGGAGTTATAACAATGGTCATACAATATTTGGGATTTGACGTTAAATTTAAATCCATAAATGTATCATAAGACATGGTATAATTTTCCCCAATTGTTGGATCATTACTGATAATTTCTTTTTTATTAGAATCAAAACCAATTACAACCCGGGCATGAGCCAAAGGATTATTCACTTTGTATTCCTGAATTGCAATCAATGGGATGTTATTGGATAAATATTTTTCAATTTCTTCAATAGTCAGCACTGTGAAAGTAGCTTCAAAACCCAAATCTCTGGCAAATCTCACCATTTTGTAAATATCTCCCAACCCATCGGGTTTGATTATCTTGTTTGCTAATTCTTGCTGGCTTACATTTATACCAAAGAAGTTCAAAGCCATTGACCCGGATGCTGGTAGACACCAGTTAGTTCCTGCATATTTCTGATAAGGTACATCTAAATATATGGAATCGATTTTGGCTTTATTTTCAATCTCCGATATGGGGTTATCGGTGGGAATAGTTGCGTCTTCTTCGATCCCTACTTCAGGTATAACCGAGCTACAAGATGTTAAGAAAAAGACTGCACTGATAATTATCAGTATTTTACTTACATTAATTAATTTTGCCCAAACTTTCATAATTTCTTCTCTCCTTATGCTTTGTTGAAAAGGCAATCAGTTTGGGCCAAAATGTAAAAAGGTGGCAGCCTGGCAGCCTTAGTCTTTTGACTTTAGGCCCATAACTTTGCGTCCTATTCTTTCGAATAGTTTGCCTTTTTCAACCTTGATTATTTATTATTTTTTTAATATTCCAAAAGAAAAAGAAGTCGGCGGTCTGGCAATCATAGCACTCTGTGCCTTAGATCCATAACTTTGCGTCCTATTCTTTCGAATAGTTTGCCTTTTTCAACCTCTAGTAATTTTTATCTGTATCACATTTTATCAGCAATCAATTAATAATTTGTCAAACTTCTTTTTTTCTTCTCTATTATAATTATTCCCCATTTGAAATTTTTTAGACAAAAATATTTTTTTTATTCTAAAATTTTAGAGGGATAATCTGTTCGATTAGACATTTTATCACTAAATCTCTCTAGAGACAATTCTATTAATCTGTCAATTAACTTAGAAAAGCCTATTCCACTTTTTTCCCATAATTTTGGATACATGCTAGAACGTGTAAATCCGGGCATAGTATTTATTTCATTAAGAAAAATATTATATATATTTTTCTTCTTTTGAATAAAAAAATCAACCCGGGCTAAGCCTGAGGCATCAATTGCCAAATAGGCCTTTTTTGCTATTTTTTGTACTTCTTTTGCAATACTGTCAGGCACTCTGGCAGGAATTATCAATCTGGTACCTTTATCAACATACTTAGAATTGTAGTCATAATATTCTCCGGCGGGTTCTATTTCTCCAATTAGTGAAGTAACCGGTTCATCATTCCCCAGAACGCTACACTCAACCTCGAGGACATCCTCTATCCCTTCTTCAACGACAACCTTACGGTCATAGGAAGTGGCAATATCGATTGCATGCTCTAGCTCCTTGCTCTTTGTCACTTTGGTGATTCCAACACTGGAACCAAGATTGGTAGGTTTGGTAAAAATAGGATAAGTAAATTGGCTTTTTATTTCACTTAATACTTCCTGTTTTTCTGATGTCCATCTTTTTCGTTTTAAGACAACCCATTTAGTTTGAGGGAGAGCATGTTGCTGAAAAATTTTTTTCATCAATTCCTTATCCATAGCGACTGCAGAAGCAGCAACTCCAGAACCTACATAGGGAATATTAACTAACTCCAATAATCCTTGAACTGTACCATCTTCTCCATATGGCCCATGTAAGACTGGGAAAATAACATCCAATCTTTTCAAGGGATGGTATTCAATGTTGTTTTCAACTCTTGTTATCACAATCAATTGGTTATTATCTAAACCAGCTTTCCAGGTAATTCTGCTATTTCCTTCTATTTTGCCAGTTTGCAAAGCAACAACACTTTCCTGTGGTGATAGCCAACAGCCCTCTTTAGTGATTCCTATCGGGACAACTTCGTATTTTTCTCTATCCATTGCCTCTATAATTGAAGAAGCAGAGCAAAATGAAACTTCATGTTCTCCTGATTTGCCCCCAAATAATATTCCTATTCTTAGTTTTCTCTTATTCATTCTACTCTCTCTTTCTAAAAATGTTGTTCACAAAATCTATCTAACAACATGTAATAAGATTATTATTGTACTTTTCTAATTAGTATTGTATTGAACTATTAAACTAAAAATGATTCTACTTTATATAATAAAAAGATTATTTTTTATTATTTTTTGATAATCTATCTTTCCTTACTGCCATTCTTCTTTTAATCTCTTTCTCAAACCCCCGTTCAGTCGGGTAATAATATTTTCTACCCTGTAATTTATCCGGAAGGTGTTGCTGCTGAACTAAGGCATCCTGGTAATTATGAGCATACTGATACCCCTTGCCATAATTCATGTCTTTCATCATTCTGGTAGGAGCATTACGAATCACCAATGGTACTGGTAAATGACCATATGTTTTAATATCTTTACCGGCCATTTGCCTGCCCTTATACAAAGCATTGCTCTTTGGAGCATTAGCCAGATATGTTGCAGCCTGAATTAGAGCCAGGTCTCCTTCCGGCATACCTAAAAAATGAACTGCCTGCATTGCCGAAACGGCAATCGATAAAGCTGAGGGGTCAGCATTACCTACATCTTCTGAGGCAAACCTGATAAGCCTCCTGGCAATATAAAGCGGATTTTCCCCAGCCTCTATCATGCGGGTAACCCAGTATAGAGCAGCATCCGGATCAGAATCACGCATGCTTTTGTGCAAAGCAGAAATAATATTGTAGTGTTCTTCTCCAGTTTTGTCATAACGAAGGCTGCTCTTCTGGACAATTTCTTGTACCAGTTTTTTATCTATTTTAATAATTCCGTCACTATTGGGAGAATTTGCCGTTGCGGCAAATTCAAGTATATTTAAAGCGATGCGACCATCACCATATGATAGACCAATAATAAGATTAATGACTTCATCATCGATTTCTATAGGTAGATTTCCCAGTCCATTTTCTTTATCCAGAACTGCCCTTTTTATAATACTATAAAGATTTTTATCAGACAATGGCTCCAGAACATAAACATGAGAACGGGACAATAAGGGCGAGATTACCTCGAAAGAAGGATTTTCGGTGGTTGCACCAATCAATATTATACTTCCATCCTCCACATAAGGAAGAAATGCGTTTTGTTGATTCTTGTTAAATCGGTGAATTTCATCTACAAAAAGGATAGTCTTTTGCTGATGATAAGTCCAGCGTTGATGAATATCTATTATTATCTTCTTTAAATCCGGGATACCTGAAGTTACAGCACTGAATTGCACGAAGTGACTTTTTGTCATCTGGGCAATAATCATAGCCAGAGTGGTCTTGCCAGAGCCTGGAGGACCCCAAAGTATAATCGATTGTAATTGGTCTTTTTCAATAGACACTCTTAGTGGCTTTCCTTTACCGATTATCTTTTCCTGCCCAACAAACCCGCTCAAGTTTTTGGGACGCATTCTGTCTGCCAGGGGAGCTGCTCTTTCTTTTTTCTTATCCTGTCCATGAAATAAATCCATAACTGTAATCCTAAGTTTTTTTATTTATTAATCTTATCATTTTTTTACTACTTTTAAAACAATAGTTGATAATAAGGAACGAGTAAGCTATTAAAACATTTTGCTATCACCGGCAATTCTATTATAATATATTTATAAATTAACCAGTTGAACTCTGTAGTCCGATTCTTCCAATCTAATTATAAATAGGGGAACATTATGAAAAATAAGACTATTCGTATTGCCTGCATTCAATTAGAAGCTATGCAATATGTAAGACAATCAGAAAATAAGCAAAAAATATTAAGATTAATTGAACAGGCGGCACAGTCAAAACCAGACTTGATTATTCTTCCGGAATGTGCCTATCCCTGTTATTTTTTATCTTCCCGGATAATTGATAATTATCAAACACTCTCGGCTATAACCGAACAATTCCTGTCAGAGGTTAGTGATTATGCCAAAAGATTCCAGACATTTATTGCTATTGGACTTCCTGAATATATAAAAGAAAAAAATATTTTATATAATTCTGCTTTTTTTATTGATGATCAAGGAAAAGAAATAGGTCGTGCTAGAAAGTCATTCCTGTGGCATTTTGATAACATCTGGTTTCAGAGTGATGACCAATATCCAGTTTTTGATACCAAAATAGGCAAAATAGGCATATTCGTTTGTGCGGATGGCCGCCTTCCGGAAATAGTCCGCTGCCTGGCCTTACAGGGAGCAGAACTATTGCTGGACCTTACCAATTTAGTTACCAATGGCCTTGATAAAAAGTTATGGTCTAATCCTCAGGTTGATTATATGTTACCTACCCGGGCATTAGAAAATAAAGTCTGGATTGTAGCAGTCAACAAAGTAGGAATTGAAGAAAAATCAATCCAATACTGCGGAAGAACTTCCTTTTTCTCTCCTGAAGGAAAAACTATAGCAACGGCTTCTTCTGATCGGGAAGAAATTTTAATAAAAGACATAATGCTTAGCAAATCTTACGATAAGAAAATTGGAAATTCTATAGATGTTTTTAAACACAGGAAGCCAAGCAAATACAAAACACTTACCTTACCTTCTTCCAGATTAGCTTTTCTGTCTGATAAA
>LDZT01007457.1_pt1 | contig 13587 bp, 14 predicted proteins | sample 615521 | NCBI WGS metagenome assembly LDZT01 (sample SAMN03408292, study PRJNA278302) | terrestrial metagenome | isolation source: oil reservoir sample SB1 | place: USA: Alaska, North Slope, Schrader Bluff formation | collected 2011-09
AAGGATTTATTCGAAATGTCAACATGCGAGAATAAAACATGGGTTACAACTAAAGAATTTATTTTTGAGATAAAAAAGAACCTGAGGGTATAGGGAAAATCCATAGCTAATAGACAGCAATGCGCTGTCTTTTTTTTATACAGGCAAAATGATATAATAAATGTATTCAATACTGGAGGTGTAAAATGAGTATAATCAGTTGTTTTCTGATGCCCCATCCACCGCTGATCATTCCGGACATCGGAAAAGGAGAAGAAAAGAAAATACAAGATACCATTGATTCTATGGATAGAATAGGCACACTGATAGCAGAATACAGACCGGACACAATAATTGTTATAACTCCCCATGGGAATCTATTCAGAGATGCTATCTCAATCAATTATGACAAGCTTCTGATTGGTGATTTCGGTTCCTTTGGACATAGCAATATCAATCAGGAATATATCAATGACAGAGAATTTGCAGATGCTCTAATTGAAGAAGCAACAGATAATAACATCCCAGCGGTGTTGGTAGACCATAATTTGAAAAAGGAATATAAGCTTAATTCAAGACTAGACCACGGAGTGTTGGTGCCGTTGTATTTTGTAACAAAGTATTATAGGAGCTTTGATCTGGTTCACATTACCTATGGATTGTTGTCAAACATGGATCTGTATGGTTTTGGTCAAGTGATTCAAAAGATATCTAATAAACTCAACCGTCAAGTTGTTGTCATTGCCAGTGGAGATTTATCTCATAAATTAACCAGAAATGCGCCGTCGGGGTTTTCAGAATTTGGAGCCATATTTGATCAGATGATCATCAAATTTTTAAAAGAAGACAGCCGCACTGACATTATGACATTGGACGGTAAACTCTCAGAGAAAGCAGGGGAGTGCGGCTTGAGATCGATTCAAATAATGATGGGAACTCTTGATGGACTGGGGACAAAAAACAGGGTTTTCTCTTACGAGGGGCCGTTTGGTGTGGGTTATGGCTGTGCAGAACTCACTGTAACGGGTAAACAAAATGATAGGAATATCCTACAGGAAATAGACAGGAAAAACAGTGCGATTAAAGCTGAAATCAGAGAGAAGGAAGATGAATATGTCAGATTGGCAAGAAAGACACTTGAGACTTACGTATCACGTAAAAAAAGAATCACTTCAGATGATAATGTTCAGGATAAGGTCTTGCTGACAGAAAAAGCAGGGGTTTTTGTATCCATTAAGAAAAATGGCGAACTCAGGGGATGTATCGGAACCATAGAGCCCACAAAAAAAAGTATTGCAGAAGAAATCATTACCAATGCAATCAGTGCTGGAATCTACGATCCAAGATTCAAACCAATAGATGAAGATGAGCTTGACCAGCTGGTTTATTCAGTTGATATTTTGATGAAACCTGAAAAGATTAAAACAAAGGACAAGTTGAATCCACAAGAATATGGGATAATTGTCAGCAAAGGGCATAAAAAGGGTTTGTTGCTGCCTAATCTCGAAGGAGTGGATACGGTGGATGAGCAGATGAGAATTGTTTTGAGAAAAGCTGGCATCAATCCATGGGAAACGTATGAGATGGAGAGATTCAGAGTCATTCGACACCACTAGGAGGGAAGATGAAAGTAGCACTTTATTGGGAGCAAGAGAAAGACAAAATCAGGTGTCAATTATGTCCTCATCTATGTCTGATCGCTGATGGCAAGACCGGTAAATGCAGGGAGCGAAAGAATGTTGACGGAGAATTATACACTTTGAATTATGGTGTTATAACTTCAATAGGACTCGATCCTATTGAAAAAAAACCACTGTATCATTTTATGCCGGGAACAACGATATTGTCTTATGGTAGCAAAGGATGCAATTTGAGTTGCAGCTTTTGTCAGAATCACCGAATTTCCATGGAGCCATATCCCCCATCAATCATCATGTCTCCCGAGGAGGCGATAAGAAAGGTTAGGGATGAGAATCTGAGTTCAATTGCATTCACCTACAATGAACCCACAGTTTGGTATGAGTTTATGCTTGATACAGCCAGATTGGCTAGAGAGCATCAAATCAGAACGGTATGTGTTTCCAATGGATTTATCAATCAGGAACCATTGAAAGCATTATTAGAATATATGGATGCTTTCAACATAGACCTCAAATCTTTTTCTAATAGGTTCTATGGGAAAATATGTGGAGGGCAATTGGAACCCGTTCTCAGCACTATAAAAATGATTCACGGAAGAGCTCATTTGGAAATCACAACACTGGTTATTGAAAATGAAAATGATGATTTGGATGAGCTTGAAGTGTTGTTCAAATGGATTGCCTCTATTGACACCGGTATTGTCCTGCACCTGTCACGATATTTTCCATCCTTTAAAATGACCAATCCAGCCACAAAAATAGAAACACTGATGAAAGCCAAAAAAATTGCGGAAAAATATTTAAAGTATGTTTATGTAGGTAATGTCTAAAAATTGCTACCTTTTTTTATAATAATATCCATTTTGGATATTATGTAGTCATAACCACCTGTCCCGTGAGGTACTGTGCAATGGCTGCAGTCCTTGATGCCGTTGTTTTTGATGTAGTTGCCACCACATTGGTCTTTGAGCATGAAGAGAGGACAAAAACAGAACAAACAATTAAACTTGTCTTCTTGAAGTCCCTTATGGCAGGGAAAATATTCACAATTGCTGTTTTGTACGAATTTAAAGTTTTTATGCATTAGACACTCCTTTATTATACTGAAGAATACTATAACAAAAAAAACAAAAAAATTCCATAACTGAGACAAAAAAACATACTTAAGTCATACGTTTCAATATTAATAAAAATGAAGTTGTGTTATAATTAAATTGCGATATATTATAGAAATGTTAATAAAGGAGTTTCTCATGGGTTTCTTTAATTATCTTGTTCTTGGAATCATATATTTTATTGGAGCTTCGACTTCGTTTACCTTCGGCATTGGCTATTTCACCTTATACAGGCCTGTTTTTTCAGGGCTGCTAACGGGTGTGGCACTGGGAGATCCTATGCTGGGGCTGATGACTGGAGCCATAACCAATCTACTATTCATAGATTTCACATCAACAGGTAGCTCTCTTAAGGGAGATCCGTGTATGGCTGGCATTCTTGCAGCCATGTTGGCTGTTAAATTGAATATAATGCCGGGAGCCGCTATCGCTATCGCTTATCCTGTCAGCATGGTTGGACTGGTTATCTGGAAATACAGAATGACATACAATGTTAGATTCACGGATATATTAAAGAAAAGCATCAATAAAAATCCTATTAAGGCTCTAGAAAGATACACTATACTTTTACCTCAAGTGACATTGTTGATTGGTAGTATTGTTGCAACATTTATCACGGCTTTGACCACATTTTCCCTGAGTGAAACGTTCCTCAACCTGGTGCCAAAACTGGAGATTGTACTGAATACCACTGGCATTTTAATGGTCATATTATCAGCGTCATCCGCTATACTGTGGTTTCACTACAAATATAACATCATATTGTTTGCAATCGCATACTTGGTGTCAGTTTACTTCCACTTTGACACCTATCTCGTACTCGTAGTCATTCTAATCATCTCCGCGCAGAAAAGAAAAGCTATCACCAGTGAAAAATATCAATCTACAACGCTATTACCAAAACATATTCTGAGATCATGGTCCTTATGGATGAATTTCTATGATTCCTGCTACAATTATGAATTGCTCCAGGGGGCGTCCTTTAGTTACAGTATGGTTCCAATCCTAAAAAAATTATACCTTGGAAAAAAAGAAGAGAGGGAAGACTCAATACGAAGACATTTTGAGTTTTTTAATACAGAGCCCAACATCGGCACCGCCATTCATGGTTACATCATTCAGTTGGAGGATCGAAAACTGTCCGACAGAAGGATAACAGATACGGATATAGCAGACACAAAAAAAGGGCTAATGGGTGCTGTTGCAGGAATGGGTGACTCAACAACCCAGATTGTGCTCGCGCCTCTATTGATACTGGGTATGATTTATGGAGTAGTTTCTGAAGAGATATCTTTTTTTATCATATCAGCTTTGATGATGTCAGGTTCAGTGATATACTTGTCACTAAAGGGTTATTTTGATGGATTTTATTATGGAGAAGAAGGTGTTATAAGAAGGATTAAGCTGGCGAAGGAAATCAGATTGTTCAAAATATCTGACAAGTTGTTTGTGATTGTTTTAGGATTGGTTACAGGAGAGACCATTTTTAGGATGCTAACCATGCTACAGGTTGAAAAAATAACAAGCGGTTCAGCAGGCTTATTAGTATTATTTGTGATTTTCAATTATCTCATCAGAAAGGGCATTAGGTTAGAACTAATCATATTAGCGTTATATTTATTAAACATTGTATTTTTAATATTTGTATAATCTGGAGGACATAATGAAAAATTTGGAAGAACTTAAAAAGAGCATTGATAAGAGCAAAAAAATGAAGCTGGTTGTGGTTTCCGCAGAGGAAGAAAATGTTCTGGTTGCTGTTGAACAAGCATATAAGGATGGTTTCATAGAACCTATCCTCGTCGGAAACAAGAAAATGATTGTGGAAATCAGTAAGAATAAGCATTTGGGTTTTGAAGGGGTAACTATCATAGAAGCCAGTGATTTTGATGAATCAGCTGAAATTTCCGTGAAGCTTGTCAGCTGTGGGAAAGCGGATTTTCTGATTAAAGGCTTCATAGATACATCTATCATATTGAAAGCGGTATTAAACAATGAATGGGGATTGAAAACCGGAAGGCAATTGAGTCACGTGATGCTTTATGAAATTCCGACTTACCATAAGTTGCTGATGCTTACAGATGGAGGGATGGTTACTTATCCAGACCTTGAAACCAAGAAACAATTGATTGTCAATGCTGTTGAAGCAGCCAGAGGTCTGCAATATAAACAAATTAAGGTGGCATGCCTGGCAGCCAAGGAGAAAGTTAATCCAAAAATGCAGGCAACAGTAGATGCTCAGGCACTGAAAGATATGTGCAATGAAGGCGCCTTTGGAGAAAATGTATTCGTGGAAGGCCCCATAGCTTTGGATTTGGCCATATCGATTGAAGCAGCTGAGATGAAAAATTATGAAAGCCCAGTCGCTGGTGATGCGGATATTCTGTTGGTACCCAATATTGAAATGGGCAACGGAATCGGCAAGGCCATAACCTATTTTGGAAATGGGACAGGGGCCGGTGTCATTATGGGAGCGACAGCACCAATTGTCCTGGTTTCAAGATCTGATACCGAGAGAGCAAAATACTATTCTATATTATTTGGAAGCTTGATCGCATCAAAAAAGTAGAAAAAATCAAATGCAGTTCTTAAAGGTGATAGAATGAAAATCATAAAAGAAATATTGATTATTTTAGGCATATACTATTCAGGACTTCTGATATCAGATCTGATTAGTGGCTTCTTTTTCATACCTGGAAATATAATTGGGATGGGGATGTTGTTCCTTCTTTTGAACACAGGCATTGTGAAGATTGAGCATATCAAGCATACCAGTGGCTTTTTACTGAAGCACATGGGATTTTTCTTCATACCTCTCGGGGCGGCTTTCTATGTGCTTTTTGATGTAATCAGACCAGTCTGGGTACAGATATTTGTTGTTCTAATCGTGTCAAGTGTCTTTGTAATGGCCGTTTCCGGTAAAATAGTCGAGCTGTTTATTATTAGCGAAGACAAAAAGGAGGCAAGCTGATGTTATTGATAGGGATAATTTTGACGGTACTTGCCTACATGGTATCTCTTTTTATTTCCAAAAAAATTAAAATATCTTTTTTAAACCCAATACTGGTAGCTTCCCTCATTATCATTGGTGTCATTCACTGGACGCCTTTACAATATGAGACCTATGCCGAGGGAGGAGCGTATATCGTTAAGATTTTGGGGCCTTTAGTGGTGGTCCTTGCTGTACCGTTATACAACAATAAGCATATCCTAAAAAAGTATTATAAACCAATCTCAATAGGAGTTCTGACAGGTGTCATTAGTTCCGCTTTCTCAGTAGTGGTGTTGAGCTGGTTGATGGGGTTGGATATGGATATCATGTTGTCCTTGCTACCGAAGTCCATTACATCTCCAATGGCAATCGAAGTATCGGAAATTATTGGGGGTATAAAGGAGCTGACTGTGGTCTTTGTTGTGATAACAGGAATGTTTGGAGCCTCAGTAGGACCATTGGTATTTGATATCTTTAGAATCAAAAATGATACAGCTAGAGGTATGGCACTAGGCGCTGGGGCTCATGGCGTAGGTACTGCTAAGGCAGTTGAAATAAGTGAACAGGCAGGTGCGGCAAGTAGTTTGTCCATGATTCTATGTGGTGTGACAACAATTATATTATCAGTTGTTTTGATGAAAATAGTTTAAATTAATGAACGTATAATTGATGGATAGATCTATTTTGATATAATTCAATCATAAAAGTTTCTGATAGAAACAATGATAACCTACATGGAATAAATAACCATTATATGATAATATAATTGGAGTGAAGATTGATCATACAAATCAAATTAGGGGTTGAGGCATGCAAGAGAAAGTTTTCACCGTCAGACAATCTTTATCTATCTATGCACTAATCATTGTGCTGTTTTATATATCCAGCATTTTTTTTCAAAGCAGATATGGCTTAATGGGTATCCCATTGACTCAATTGTTTGGTTTGCTGCTTCCTGGACTTATAATGGTTTTGATGCTGAAAAAGAATTTTCAAAGTGTTTTTTTCTTGAATAAAACAGACTCATATAAGTGGTATTGGATTGGTCTTTTATTGTGGTTGATCGCATTGATTGCAAGTAGTATCTATGCTTCTTATGCTATTGAATTTCTGCCTGAAGAGACAGAATTACTAGATGCTTTCAATTATATTTTTGAGAATGTTTCCTTAACAAATCAGATTCTCATGATTGCGGTTCTACCTGCTATAGTCGAAGAATTGCTATTCAGGGGTTTGTTTTTGTCATCGTTTCTCAAATATACCAAACCCTCAACCGCTATTATTGCAACAGCGTTGATGTTTGCAGCCATGCACTTCAGCCTGTTGAAACTGGTTACCACGTTTATCTTGGGATGTACATTCGGATATGTGGTTTATAAATCCAAGTCAATATTTCCCTCAATTTTTCTGCATTTTATTAATAATGCTTTTTCAGTATTGATTGTAAAATATCTGTCAGAGTTTGAGTTCGTCGAACCCTTAATCCTCTTTCAGAACAATATGACAGTTTTATTGTCAGGAACATTGCTGTTTATTGCTATTGTGATCATGGCACATGAAAGAGGATTTTATCATAACCATTTGACAGAATAAGATTTCGATATTGACTAAAAATGTCATAGAAAAGATACAAAAAAATCTGATGGGAAAAAGCTTTAGAATAAATATTTTAGTTAAAAACTGGAGGTTACTATGATCAAAGGATTTGAATTTTTATTACCGACAAAGATCATTTATGGGATTGGATCTTTACAGCAATTAACAGAAGAATTGAAGCAGTTTAATCCAAAAAAAATAATGGTGGTCACAGATCCAAAGCTTATTAGCTTGAAAGTAACCGATAAACTGGAAGAGGCTCTAAAAGGATACAGCTATATCATTTGCGATGAGGTGGAACAAAACCCAAAAGATCACAATATCACCAAAGCAGCTGAAATAGCACGTAATGAACAGGTGGATCTGATCATAGCTTTCGGAGGAGGGAGTCCGATAGATGCCGCAAAAGTCATTTCCATACTCGCGGCTCAGGATGGCGATATCCAGGACTATATGCATAAGAAAAATAGCATAAAAAAAACCGTGCCAATGATTGCAATACCAACAACAGCCGGAACGGGTAGTGAAGTGACTTTTTCATCTGTTATTACGGACACGACAGAGAAGTTCAAGTACACTGTAAAAAGCCCTCTGATAGCAGCCAAAGTCGCAATCGTAGACCCGCTTTTGACCATCACTTTGCCACCATGTATCACAGCTACTACGGGTATTGATGCTTTAACACATGCCATTGAAGGCTATACCTCTCTTAGGGCAGAACCGATAGCTGAGGCGCTTGGGCTTTATGCCGTCAGTTATCTAACCGAAAATCTCGAAAAAGCATTTAAAAACGGCAATGACATAGAGGCAAGGGACAATATGATGATGGGGAGTCTGATGGCAGGATTATCATTTGGCCATTCAGATGTAGGGGCAGTTCACTGTATGGCTGAAGCACTAGGAAGCATATATGACGCACCTCATGGAACATGCAACTCGGTATTGCTTCCATATGTTATGGAGTACAATCTGACAGCAGCCGAAAAAAAGTATGCCAACATAGCGAACTATATGGGCTTATTTGGACCAAATGATCTAATGACAGCTGCTGAGGGAATTGAAAATATCAAGATTCTTTCTAGAAAAATCGGATTACCCAGTCTTAAGTCTTTAAATGTGAGTCCTGAAGATTTTGAGTTGCTGTCTGAAATGTCGGAAAAGAATAGTTCAACACTTAATAACCCCAGACCGATCAATAAAGAAAGTTATCTGAAAATCTTCAAAAGAGCCTATGCAGACAGCTAATAAATATTAAGTTTTATTAATAAATAGATATTCTGTTGTGTTTTCAATGACTTTGTTCTATAATACTGAAATGTAAGAGTGAAATCTAAAAGAAGATAATCTATTTTCTTTAAAACCCAACAAAGCATGAAAGAGGGCATGCATTGTTGGGTTTTTGTATAACACAAGAACGATAAAGGAGAATGATGGTATGAAAATGAATGATTTCAAGCTTGAAGTTTATTTTGGCAAACACGAGTTTTCAGCACCTTATTTGCTGACACAATCCGATTGTCAGTCCATGTCAGTAAAAGAATTGCTAAAACTGGCAGGCGAGTCTGAAGAAGGCTTGCTGGACAATTGGCTAGGCTATACGGAAGTTCCTGGGGGAATAGAACTAAGACAAGAAATAGCCGGATTGTATGATAGTATTGGACCTGATGCAATTCTTGCACATTCAGGAGCTCAGGAAGCCATATTCAATTTTATGAATGTCATGTTGGATAGAGGTGATCACGTGATCACCATGTTTCCAACCTATCAATCCTTGTTTGAGGTAGCCGATGCAATAGGCTGCGAGGTTGACAGGTGGCATCTGATACAAGCGGAAAACCAGTGGACTATTGATATTGATCATCTTAAGAAACTGATCAAGCCCAATACAAGGCTGATTTGTATCAATACACCAAACAACCCGACAGGCTACACGCTGACAAATGAACAAATGAATGAAATTGCTGAACTAGCAGACCGGGAGGGCATCTATATTTTTTCGGACGAGGTTTACAAAGGGATTGAATTAGATGGTATTGAAAGAAAATGGTTTGCGGATTTATACGACAAAGCGGTTTCTCTTGGTGTCATGTCGAAGGCTTATGGATTAGCAGGTCTTAGAATAGGATGGATAGCGACAAAAGATAAAAGCATAATTGAAAAAATGACAAAATTCAAGCATTATACAACCATATGCAACAGCAGCACCTCTGAATATCTGGCAACAGTCGCATTGAAAAACGGGAAGAAGATTCTTGATAGAAATCTGTCTATGATCGAAAAAAATCTCGAAATTTCAGATTTGTTTTTTGAAAAATACAGAAATCTGTTTCAATACAATAGGCCCATGTGCGGACCGATTGCATTTCATCGGTTGAAATCGGATATCTCAATCAATGAATTTTGTAACCAAATGGTTGAAGAACGAGGCATATTACTACTGCCTGCGGAAATATATTCTTATGAAGGTAATTATTTCAGGATGGGATATGGCCGACTTGATTTTGAAAATAGCCTAGAAAGGTTTGAGGAATATCTGATCAGCAAAAAAATAGCGTGAGTGTGATGGTTGCTAAAAATAAAACCTGGGATTTTCTCAGGTTTTTTCCTGTTGTTTTTCAATATATAAAAAACAGATATTATAGAATTTTTTCAGTACATCTCCCATATCATGCCGCTGGCTTCTTGAGCAGATTTTGGCGTAATCATTGCATATCAGGCATTTTCTAGCCTCAAATCCAAGATTTATTCTGGAAATATGACCCCTCTGTTCATCGATTACATCAATATCAAGCAACCTACCGATTGGATGATTGTTTTCTATATCCACCATCCATTCTTTTATTTTATTAGGATTAAAGTTGATAGATAAAATTATTATGGGACCGGAAAGCCCATCAGATGAGCAATACCTATCCATAATCTCAATATTGTTAACTGATAAAACCGATTCAATTTCCTTTAAACCTGATGCAAATATGTTCTTGATGATTTCATTATTTTTTTCCGTTCCCGGCTTATTGATAGTAAAGCTTATGACTGGTAATTTATTCAGAACTATCATTTCAGTCTGTTTTTTATATCTTTCTTCCTTGTCATCCAGTAACTTTGCCATACTAAATCCATTCATCTAATCACCTGCCCCGGTATTGGTCAAAATGAAATATCTTTATTGTAGATGCTTTTCTATGTAGATGCTTTTCTGTTGAATATTTTAATAATATGTATTATAATGATATTTAGTTGAATTGTCAACTAAATAAAGCGTTTGCGTTCTGATCTAAAGGAGGGTTTGTGTTAAAAGAAAGAGAAATACTAAGAGAGATAGTGACTATTTCAAGATGCATAGCATCCATTCGGAATGAAGAATTCAACAAGCAAGACTTAACAAGAGGACAACATTCATTTTTGACTAGAATCATGGAAAATCCAGGTATCAGTCAGGAAGAGTTGTCCTATATGCTTAGAATTGATAAGACTACTACTGCAAAAGCTTTGAAAAAACTGGAAGAAAAGGGCTATATCAAAAAACATAAATCTAAAATCGACAGGAGATCATGGACTATTTACCCGGACACCAAACTAATCAGTATTTATCCATATCTAGTTACTATGATAGAAAACACAGCAAAGTATGGATTGGACGGATTTAGCGAAAGTGAACTGGATACTATCAAGCTGTTTTTGGAAAGAATCAGAGTCAATATAGATTCAGAGTGGATGAAGCTAAAAAAATAAGAATGGAGGCATATATGAACACTGTACTAACATTATTTGTCGCAGTTTTAGGGGGCTTAATTGGTTTAAGATTGAGGATTCCAGCAGGATCACTGATTGGATCCATAGTAGCTTCGGCATTATTTAATATAATCTCTTCTAAAGGATTTATACCTTATAACTTTAGACTTGTGGCGCAAATGGTTGTTGGGGGATATATCGGACTGAGCTTTTCTAGAAGCAGTCTACTCCAAATAAAATCAACTATACTGCCGCTTATTATGATGGTGGTGGGGATGTTTGTTTTCAGTATATTAATGGGATTGTTTCTTCATAAAGTGGCTGGTATTGATTTAGCCACTGCTATGCTGGGAACTGCTCCCGGAGGCATAACAGAAATGTCAATCCTTGCAGATTCTTATGGCGCTGATATTTCAATAGTTGCATCAATGCATTTGATAAGAATAGTGAGCATAGTCATCTTTCTTCCGCCAATTATAAGAAAGATTTTAGTACTTTTGCTAGATCATTAATAAGGATTCTACTATGGATAATCTGAGTCTGACTGATAAAATTAAGAAAGCCGCACTTAAAGCATTGCTATATGAAGTGGTTATCACGCCAAAGCCAGGATTAGTTGACCGTATCAACAACGGCTCACATAATGATATGGATATTTTTACATTTATTGATAGTGCTTTGGCCTTAGAGAGCTATTTCTTTGATTGTGCTAAAATAGTATTGAATAACGAAAATGAAGACTTCAATCAGGTTTTTCTATTGCTGCGAGATAGGGGGAAGCAGGCCGATCTGGATATGTTCAGTGCCACAGGTGGCATCAACACCCATAAAGGCGCTATTTTTTCTTTAGGACTGATGTCGGCAGCGGCAGCATATAGCTTCAGACATGGTAAGCGGTTTAATTACATAAGCATATGCAATTATGTCGGCAAATTGACTGACACAATATTTGATTTGGATTTCAAAGATAGACAGGCAGAGAATCAAACATCCGGGTTGGCCTATTATCATAGTCATGGAATAACCGGGATAAGAGGCGAGGTCAAATCTGGACTTCCTACAATAAGAAATCATTCCTATCCCTATTTGGTGAAACTAATTGAAAGTGGTGCAACGCTGAACGATGCCGCTGTAAATGTTTTGTTGAAAATCATCATAAATTGTAACGATACCAATTTGCTATCCAGGGGAGGTCTTGAGGGAATTAACTATGCAAAACAGATGGCAAAAGAGACCCTTGAAGCCGGAGGGATTTTGAACAAAGATGGAATGATTAAACTGCAAAAGATGGATGAAGTATTTATCAGCAAGAGATTAAGTCCAGGCGGCGCGGCGGACTTGTTGTCATGTACGTTGATGCTATTTTTTTTAAATGACTCAGTTGACACAAAGACAGTTGATGTTGATAAATTTTGACAAAGACCCTGTAATTTGATATTTTATTGGTATGTCATATTGATAAAAGGTAAAAAATGGACATGGATAACAGGGATTTCATAACAGAATCCAATCAAAGAAGTCAGTTATTTGGTATTGCGAAAAATCAAAAAATGAGCAAAAGGGTGCTGGACGATTGGGAACTCAGTGAACGCATCAAGCGTAAAAATGAGCTGATTTGCGTTGCAAATCCGTTTATCAATCAGCTTTATGACTTCGTTAAATCTTCAAACTTTATTGTTATACTGAATGATGAAGAGGGTTGTATTTTAAATATGATTGGCAACGACAACATGCTTCAGAAAGCCTTTGAGACGGCTTTGGTACCAGGTGCCTTTATGGGAGAACAATACATTGGGACAAATGGGATGGGGACCGCATTGCATGAAGGGAGACCACTTCAGGTTTCCGGCAAAGAACATTATATAGAGATATTCCATAAGTGGACATGCTCGGGGGCGCCAATCAGAGACCATGAAGGCAAATTGACAGGATGTTTGGATCTGACAGGCGACAAAGAATTGGTCAATTCACATACATTGGGTATGGTTGCTGCTGCGGCCAAGGCTATAGAAAATATGCTGATATCAAATTATTATGGAGAAGAACTGGCTTCCAATAAGATTTATATTGAGACAATTATGAACTCCCTTCCTTCAGCGATTTTTACTGCTGATTTTGAAGGCAATATTAAATTGGCCAATAAGCATACGAAATCAATACTTGGTTATACTTCAAAAGATCTATATAAGATGAATGCATCGGAAATAATTATCAATTGGGGACAAGTTGTGGAAACAATCAAAAACAATGAGAGCATAACGCAAGAAGATGTCTATGTTCACCTCAAAATGAATAAAATCGAGGTCAATCTGAGTGTCCATCCAATACTTGATCATAAGGAAGAAATAAACGAAATGGTATTTGTTATTCGAGATGTGAAAAAGATGAGAAAATTGGCCAATAAAGTGACTGGTTCAAAAGCTATATATACTTTTGACAAGGTGATTGGAAGTGATCCAGGTTTTCTGAAAACTGTCGAATTTGCCAAAAAAATAGCTGACTCAAAATCGACGGTTTTGCTGATGGGTGA
>LDZT01001137.1_pt1 | contig 13566 bp, 9 predicted proteins | sample 615521 | NCBI WGS metagenome assembly LDZT01 (sample SAMN03408292, study PRJNA278302) | terrestrial metagenome | isolation source: oil reservoir sample SB1 | place: USA: Alaska, North Slope, Schrader Bluff formation | collected 2011-09
CTTTATTGTTCCTTACAGCTATTCGACGAGGGCACTAGATCCTGATGGAGATCAGGTGAAATATATATTCAATTGGGGAGATGGGACGGCGTCGGAGACAGAGTTTGTGGATTCCGGCGTGAACGTAAGCGAATCTCATAGCTGGAGCAGCGAAGGTATTTATTATGCGAAAGTCAGAGCTGTTGATAATCATGGATCAAATTCGGAGTGGTCTGATCCGGTTGAAGTCGCAATATTGCCAAGAGTTAATAGGGTTTCTGGTAATCGCCGTTCTGGCATCTTATAAAGGGGAGTGGCATGAGAATGGATCGAAAAGCGGTTTTAGTTTTGTCGATGCTGGTGTTAGCTACGATTTTTTTGACGGGGGCATCGGCAGCCGACGACGCAGAGTTGATGGCTATGCGAGAGGCGGTATTGGAGGCCGACGAGGACTGGACCTCCATCGAAGCGTTCCTGTTCGCCCTTTCGCCGGAGGATAGGGAGCTGGTCATCGAGACCTACCCGGATCGTCTTGCAGAGCTCGAAGAGATTAAGAGAGCGATCAATGAAACCGGGGCCAACTGGACGGCGGGGCTGAACCCTGTCTTCCTGCTGCCCCCAGAAAGGCGAGGCGGTGTTGGTACCTTTCCGATTCCTGCAGAGGCTGAGGGCGTACCCCAGGAGATCGTGACGATAGGTCCCGGCGAGGGCGTTCCTGCGCCCCTGGCGCTGCCCACCTCCTGGGACTGGAGGACAGCTCGCGGATACGACTGGACGACTCCGATCAAGGACCAGGGACAATGCGGCTCCTGCTGGGCCTTTGGAGCCCTCGGGGCCGTCGAGGCGCGGGTGAAGCTCGCAGCCGACAACCCCGGCCTGATCCCAGACTTCTCTGAGCAGTATCTCCTCTCTTGCAGTCCGGGAGACTGCGGAGGCTGGTACATGGACGAAGCGGCCGGCTGGCTGCTTTGCGAGGGGACGGTCGATGAGGCCTGCTTCCCCTACGCCGCCCTTGACACGATCCCCTGCAGCGACAGCTGCTTTGACCGAGAATCGCGAAAGTACAAGAGCGAAGGATGGTCCTGGGTTTGCGACAACTGGTACACCGTCGACGTTGACAGGATAAAGCAGGAGATCCTCTCCGGCGGGCCTGTCGCGACCTTCATGTACGTCTACGACGATTTCGGCGCCTACAATGGCGGGGTTTACAAGCATACCTACGGCGATTATCGGGGCGGCCACAGTGTCGACATAGTCGGATGGGGGAACGACGGCGTCGATGACTACTGGATATGCAAGAACTCCTGGGGACCTTATTGGGGTGAAGCTGGCTGGTTCAGGATAAAGATGGGCGAGGTGTCCATAGGCACCCAGGCGATCGCTTATCAGCCTAAAGTGCGGGGAAAGGTCCTCTTCTACGAGGGGCACCTTCCTGACTGGGATTTTGAGCTATCGAAGAGGTACGGCGAGTGGGGCAACAGGCTTGCCGGAAGCGGGTACCTCGTCCACAGAAGCACCACCAGCCCCCTGACCCTGGACCTGTTGAGCTGCTACGACGTCGTGATAATCTCCAACCCTGCCACGTCCTTCAGCGCCGCAGAGCTTGCTGCCGTCGAGGAGTTCGTCAAGCGGGGGCGGGTCATCGCCTCCGGTGACGGAGACCTCTTCGCAGGCGACTTCATCTACAAGCAGGATAACGAGAAGGTCGCCGTCCAGTACGTCGACTGGCTCGCCACCGGGGACGGGGGAGGCCTTCTGGTGATGGGAGAGCGGGCTGCCTCAAACACTGCCACAAACCAGGTGGCGAGCCTCTTCGGCCTCAAGATAAACTCCGACACGATTTTAGACCCGCTGCGAAACGACGGCGACCCCGGCTGGCCGATCCTGGGGCCGGAGGAGAACGTCCTCGTCCTCGCCTCGGCGAGCCTTGATATCTCCAAGGACGCCCTCCCCCTGGCGAGGACGACATCTTCAGGGTACGCGGCGACAGCAGCAGCAACCTATGACCCGGCCAACTCGTCGGCCGCCAGCTTCAGCGCCGATTTCGCCGGTGGCGAGGTCGGTGAGGGGGCCGGTTCTGGAGGCGATCTCCTCCCGCCGGAGCTTGGTGCCGAGACTGAAGATGCAGCCGGCGAGCTGGAGCTCGAGCTCTCGACGATGTCGATCGAAGAGCCTCCCGTCGGTGGGAACGAATCTATCGACTCTGAAGCTGCGTACGCCGGATACGAGATCCCGCCCGAAGATATGCCGCCCGTCGGGGAGATGACTTCTGAGGGGGAGCTGACGGCCCCGTCCGCCATCGGAGTGGGTGAGATGGAGGCAGCATCAACTCCCGTCCCCCTGGCGGTCCTTCCATTCGAGGGGCCCATCGGGATCGCGGCGGTGGATTTCGGGAGGAAGGGGGAGGACACGATAGGACGCGTCGTTTCGTCTGGCGGTGCGAACTGGTATTACTTGGACTACGACAACGATGGCAGTAGTGACAAAGTAATCACCTACGGATCAAGCGTTGATATCCCCATCATCGGTGACTGGAACGGTGATGGGAAGGATACGATAGGGCGAGTCGTGGCGTCTGGCGGCAGAAACGTGTATTTCATGGACTACGATAACGATGGCAGTAGTGACATATCAATCACCTACGGATCAAGCGTTGATATCCCAATCATCGGTGACTGGAACAGTGATGGGAAGGATACGATAGGGCGAGTCGTGGCATCTGGCGGCAAGAAAATACCACAGTTCTGCACGATTAGCATTGCTGCCTATTTGGAGGTTGATGTATCTTTAGAGTTTTGGTTGTAGATTGATCTAAAATTTGAATACTATTTTAAAAAACAAAATCTAAGGAAACAATTTAACAATGATGAAGGATTGCGTTACTCCCAGTAAGCTAAGTACTAGCGGAACGCTTATCATTAGGAAGATGATTTCAAGTACATGGAATGATATAGGACATGATCTCGATCGTTGATCTAACAGTTATCGGAAGAAGCTGAAATGTATCACAAGAGAACAAGGTTTTATTCGAAGGGATATTGATGAGAAAAGCATCGCTCATGAAAATGGGCTTAACTATTATCCTTTTTATCGTGCTATTTATTAAGATTGATATTTCAGAAGTATTAGTCATATTGTCTTCTCTGCATATAGGTTATTATGTCTTAGCTTTAATTTTCATTCCTTTACTATATGTAATTAGAACATTTAGATGGGAGATTTTATTGAGGGCAATGAAAATAAAACGTCCTTTTAGTAATTTATTATTGGTATTAATAATTGGTGTTTTTTATGGCTTGATCACCCCTGGAAAAGTTGGTGAACTGGGGAGGGCATACCATTTGAAAGAGAAGAAGACTAAGACAGTTCCTACAATCTTAATAGAAAAGATCACCGATATAATTACATTATTTGTATTAAGCATTTTGACAATTAGTTTGTTTTTTAATAATTATTCTGGTTTTGAGTATGTAATTTTTGCTGGTGCTTTAGCAATTATTTTAGTTACATGGTCACTTACAAGCAAGAATCTCATCTCATTATTTATTAAACCATTTAAACTTGCAAATGAGCAGGTCGACGAATTTGTTGATAGTTTTTTACACATCTTTAAAAATAGACAGATTATGTATAAAACGTTTTTTTTAGCTATTTGTTACTATGTTATCAATTACATTTCTGCTTACTTCTTATTACTAGCTTTAGATATAGATCCCTCAACAGTTATCGCACTTCCGCTCGTTGTCCTTATGGGTAATATTCCCGTCACAATATCTGGTTTAGGATTAAGGGAATCAATGGGAGCTATTTGCTTCATATTACTTGGTGAATCTGGAGCTAATGGAGTTTCATTTTCTATGATGCTATTTGTAACGACAACTTTGTTACCAGGTTTTTTTGGATACCTATTTTTATTAGCAGAACGGAAGTCAGATATGTCAAGTGGGAATTGAGTTTATATTAATTGTATTAGTTTGAAAACGTGTCGAATTCTGCTACCTTATGAATTAGTGTGGGTTGATTGAAGTCTAATATTCGTTTAATTGATATGCTACCATCTATTTTTATAGTTTTGCTTTGAGTTTTATTATACACAGTATTTATCTGAAAGAATCTCGAAGAAGCAGTATGCCTGAGAGATAATCCCGGAGACAATCTCGCCAATACAGTTTTATTTCCTACATTAATATTATCTAAAATTACTATTCTATTGTTCTCCAAATGAACTTCTCTAATCAGAAACATATCTTTGGCACTCTTTCCGTCAAAGATCATCACTTTTTTTGTCAATTTGGTCGCATTAAAACCCAAAGCGATCGACATTAACCTCAGGAGAACTAATTTTGAGGCAGATTGTCGAATAAATCCTTTTTTTGTAAAATAAGATTCGATTTTCAGCCCGTAATCACGAAAATTATATCGATTCATTTTGATCCATTCTGATATGTATAGATTTCCATTATGTTTAATTCTATATCCACAATCGGTAGTAACTTCATGGGTATTTTTATTTATAACTTTGAATACACCACCTTTTGATATATTACATATATAATAATAGTTGTCAGTGCTCTTGATGTATATTTGAGACTCATTGAAAAAGTGATCAAATGAAAGTTGGAAGGGCAATTTCTCGTCGCATTTATGCTCCTTATAAATCAGCAACGCTTTTACAAACGAATGGTTGGTGTAATGCAAAACATATCTCTCATCTAAACAAAGATTGAGATACCTATTCTGTTGATTTATATAATCCATCAATTTAAAAATGATACAATTTGCTATATTACAATGAATTTTAAGAAATTCTATTCCATAAGGCAAAAAATATTCAGTATTCCGTGTGCAGTATTCACCACCCAAACTCCCATCAGGATGTATGAAATATTTGATTAAATCTATGATTTTCTTTGCTGAATTTAAAGCGTTTTCATCTCCACTTATTTCATAATATCTAATCATATAATCCAGATTGACTGTTAAATAACCAATATCTAAGCCACCATATTCCGAAAACCATCCCTCCTCCGTTTGTTTCTCCAATAAACTATTAAACTTATCTTTTGACATCTCCACCATTTCAGAGTCGCCAAGAAGCTTCGCAGCATATCTAATAGCTGCAATTGATGCCATCTCCTGATTCAATGCTTCAGGTTCTTCATGTTCTTTTAAGAAATTAACTGCTTTTTTAATACATACAATCATATCCGCCGGAAGATATCCCAGAATATCGCTCGATTCACAGATTGCATATAACGCAAACGCTGTTGAGGGTATGCTACGTTCTCCTGCCCAGTACTCATCAAATGATCCGTCATTATGCTGTATTTTTGTGCAAAAATCAATACCGGCAATCGCGAGATCCCTAATTAACGAATTATTATAATACATATTATACTTGAAGTTATATTTATAAATTAGTGCCAATGTAAGCATTGACTGCTGGAGAATGGCGCTTGAATAATCGTGTACTTTATAGTGCCAATAATTCCTATCGAAACATCCGTAAGTGGGCGAGTCCTCGTCTCGATCCAAGTTAGTGAGAATTCTAGGAATCATATGCAATACTAATGGGTTTTTTAGTAATAGATGTAACATTCTTAAATCGGAATTTATTTACGGAAACAATATCGTCAATTTTATACTTTCTAGGTACTATCTTAGCATCGTTTGCCGGATATCCCAATAAAATATATGCAATTGGATCATAGGCGGCCGGAATATCAAATAGACTCCGTAAATCAGATTTACGTGGAAGGTGTGCAACCCAACATGTAGCTAAACCCTTAGAATATGAATACAACAATATATTTTGAATAGTTGCTGATGCGCTCTGGATATAATCTAAATACTCTTTATTGTCAGAGGAGTTGTTATAAATCACCAGAATACCGACCGGCGCATTTTTAATGATAACTGATCCACCCATATCTACAATATTCTGTTTTATAGCATCATCATCCACAATGATGAACCTGATTTCTTGTGTATTACAATGTGTTGGTGCCCATCTTGAAACATCCAATATATCCAAAATCAGATCAGCATCGGGGGCATTTTGTTTAAATCTCCTTATACTTCTTCTTTCTAGTATTGCCTCTCTTAGATCCACTTCCCAATTCCTCCTTGTGTATACTTACTGATTTCATATTATAACATGAAATAATAAGATAAAATGATTTGCCCTATTCATTTAATTTCCATCTTTTTCATCCTATAAAGCATCTCCTCCTGGATCACCCTCTGGGTCTTGAGCATATCCGCCATGAACCCGAATATTATTATCTGAGTTCCCACTATCATCAACACCGCCGTCAAGACCGCCGAGGGAAGATAAGGCGTCACCATCCCCGTGGTCAGGTAGTGGATCAAAACCCTCGCCCCGACCAAGACGCCGAACCCGAGTATGACAGCACCGATCCCAGCAAAGACCGCAAAGGGGCGGTAATCCCGGTAGCTTCTTATTATCGTGATCCCGGCAAGCTTTGCGTACTTGAAGATGTTTGATATGAGCCTTGATGGGCCCACCCTCCTCCTGAATTCGATCGGTATCTGCTCCACCTTAAGCCTCTTATTCGCAGCCTCGATGAGGGTCTCCTGGACGTAGGTATAAGACCCACTCACAAGCGTCATCCTCAGGGCCGCCTCCCTAGAAAAGGCCCCTGGCCGTCGGCGTCGGTGTTCACGATGACGTCGGCGCCCATCCTCAGCGCCTCCTCCAGGCCGTCTCTGAAGGTGACCCCAAGGCCCATGTTCTTCTTGTGAGAGATTACGCGGTCCGCGCCGGCCCTCTTCGCGACGTCGACGGTGGCATCAGTGGAGCCGTCGTTTATGACCAGGACCTCTACCTGGTCCACGCCGGGGATTTTGCGCGGGATCTCGCGGAGGACGGCTGCTAGGCTGTTCTCTTCGTTATAGGCGGGGATCATCACCATTAACTTCATCTTCGATCTACCTCTGCAAAGGGAATAGGTCATGTTCTTCCTCTGGTTAAATAGATAACCAGCATACTAAATAGGGTAAGGCAACTGATCCAGAAACCGATCTTAGAGGATAGTGGGTCATAAATGAATCTCACCGTATGTGTTCCAGATTCTAAAAATACAGCTCTAAATAGATAATTAGCTATCAAGAGTTCCTTTTCTTCCCCATCCACATAGACCTTCCATCCTGGATAATGTGTATCAGTCAAAACCAAAAACCCTGGGCTACCCATACTAACATTAATTATAACATAATTCGGATTATATTCCTTAATTTCGCTCGACGAGTTGCCATTGATATCACAAAAATAGCTATCATTACGAATAATATCTAAAGGAATTTTTTCAAGAATCACAACTTCCCTGGGATCAAATTTAGGGTTATTGAGCTGGGAAAAAATGTCTTCTCTTGAGGTAGAATATGTTGCGTTATGGACTACATATGAACGAGGAAACGCCATTTTATTTTTATAAATATTAATTTCTTCATCATATACCAACTCGAATAGTTCATTAAAGACATTAACGGCTTCTTCATATTCTGATGTCTTTAAATATAATCCGCGCCAAAGAGCCCAATCATAGGCACTGTTGTTGTTTGGAAGGGTTACTAAGCTTATATTTATACGTGTTCCCCTGTAATCGGATAGGTTAATCTCTCCATGATGCCACTTTCTATCCTCTATTTTATTTTTTGGATCTATGTATTTGGAGAATAACTTTTGTTCGTTATCGGGTTTATCAAGTAGAATCTCAAACAGCACACCATCCCCTTTATCAGGAGACCAAACCGCAGAATTTAATGCTATTCTAAAGTTTAAAGAAACGGATTCATTTGGAACTAATAGCTCATAGTCTATTCTTGATGGTGGATGTTCGAATAGTACTGTAGCATCTGTTTTTTTGACAAATGCGTCTCTATTTGGAGAAACAATTTTGCCATCATCTATGATGTCGTCTATTAATGAGTATTCTTCTAATTCGTTTTCTACCAAATCACCCATGGTCAGAATATATTTAGTATTAATTAAATTTATGAATTTCTTATTTTCATTATTTATCCTAAGCTCATTACCACTAAAGCGTGGACTAGAATCGATGTTTCTGTTGATAAAATCCATATATCGGTCTACATGCATCGGATTAAAGCCTCGAATATCAAATATCCCATATGCGCTTGCAGTATTAGGGTATAAAATATTATCAAGTCCTACCACTCTAAAAACGTCGGAGTCGTTCTTTAAGAATTGGATGTAAGGTGCGGGTTCAAATGGATCAGACCCTAGTGAGCGTGTGTGGGGTATGTAAACAAATAGTTCAAGAATTACCAATAATATTAGTAAAAATGCAAGATAATTTTTAATAAAAATATTTTTATTTAAGAAATAAAATAATGCTCCAAGAATCAATAGTATGCTCAGTGTTAATGTAACATTTACAGACACCCATTGAATTGCAGTAAGTTCAACCCCAAAGATCGGATGGGTCCAAGTAACACTTAAAAGATTATTTAGATTTTTTACCAAAGAGAGAAATATTAATATGATCATTAATAGAATTAGGGGACAAACTAGTTTAAAGCTCAAGCGGCGTATGTTTTCAAATCCAATTCCTGCTAAAACAGCTATACAAAACGCAAATTCCGGATAACAATACTTAGGGAAAATGCTAACATTAAAAAGAGGCAAGTAGCCGATCCAGTTTATTACTGGGAAGCCATACGTCTTTAATAAATAGAACACGGCAAAGCCTGCAAAAAAGAGGGTTAATTTATAGACCTTTTCTTTATTATATAGAGCACATAGTGAAAAGAAAACAGGCAAAACACCTACATACGGCAAAATTGTATGTCCGCTCATGCCATTCCATGTATGATGATACCATCCAAAGAAATAGGGGATAATAATAGAGATTGTATCAAAAGAAAATGTCAAATATCCCAAACCTTTAGATGATGGATGTAAATTCCACGACTGATTTATATATTCAATAAACGGCAGAGTTAATATCGAGGATAGCAAAACCCCAAATAAATACGCTAAAAAGAAAAAAAGAGTGCTTATTTTGAGCGATATCATGTTTATTTCATTTTTATACTCACTAATCAACCTGTAAAAATAATATAACGCAGCGAAGAAAAGTAGAAATAAAGTGGATTCTGGCATACCACCAAGGATAGATAAAGAGACCACAAACGCAGAAATTATACAAAACTTCACATTTTGCGTTTTAATTAATTTCTCTAATGACAATAATAGCATTGGTATTAGAATTTCTACATTTAGGTGATGTGACATATTTATATAATAAATAAAATACCCGTTTAGCATAAATGCTATTGATGCTACAAGAGAACCGTACTTATTAATATTGATTTCCCGCATAAATATATATGTAAAGAATCCAGCAATAAAAAGCCTGAAAATAATGACTAAATCAACAACGTCCCAAAAGATGCATTTAGGAGCCAAAAAAACAAGAAAATTGAGGGGAAAATACACCGCAGTTTTAATTTCAGCTGCGAATGCGATTACATACAAATAACCCGCCCCTCGGGTACTATAATATGGTCCGCTGGGCATAGTACCTGGAGCAAGTGATGACGTTGATAATGTTTCACCTAGAAAAATTACATTATAAAAGGATATAACTAATATAGTTGCAAGGATAAATCCTGCGGTTAGGTATTCCCTATTAGCAAAAGATGAACGATTAAATTTCATTTATAGTCCCCTCTTAGGTGCGACTATCTCTTCAGAAAAAATATCTGCCCCAAGATAACTAAATGATAGAATTGCAAAAAAAATTAATATGAATAAATTTTCTTGTTTTCTTTTAAACATATTTATAAATTGGTTAATCATCTTATATCTATCCTCTTATACTCCAATCGAAAAATCCTCTCTATCCCTCGTCAGATTCGGATTATAATAGGGATCATTGTCCAGCACCTCGCCCCATTTTTCTCTCATGTATGCCACCTCTCGCTGGAACCTCTCCCGCTTTTCCGGGGTATCTTCATACCCCCTGCTCAACGACTCGTGATGATACAGCTCTGCGTAGGGAGTATATACTATTAGATATCCTTTGCGCCTCAGCTTCAGGCAATAATCGACGTCATTGAATGCGACTGCCAGGTTCTTCTCGTCGAACCCTCCCACCTCCTCGAATAAGGATTTCTTCGTCATCATACATGCCGCCGTGACTGCACTGAAATTTTGTATCATTTGGATGCGGTAAAAATATCCAGGATTTGTTGCAGGAAAGCACTTATGAGAATGCCCTGCCACACCACCTAAACCGATGATTACCCCTGCATGTTGTATGGTCCCATCAGGATAAAGCAATTTGGCCCCAACAGCTCCAACGTCTTCTCTTTGCGCATACTCCAGCATTGAGCCCAGCCAATGGCCGTCTATGATCTCAACGTCATTATTCAATAGTATTATATATTCGCTGCTGCATTGAGATGCCGCAAAATTATTAATCTTGGAATAGTTAAATTCTCCATCGAACTTCAATATTTTTATAAAATTCTTATCCAGTTCTTTGTAATAGTCGAAGGTCTCTTCTTTTACACTCCTATTATCTACTAAGATAATTTCATAATTAGCATATGATGTTTTATCAATAATAGAATTTATGCATGTTCTAAGGATATCGACGTTATCTTTTGTGGGGATTATGATCGAGACCTTGGGTTCTTCAATTATCTTATATGCAATTCTGTAATCTATGCCCCTGCAGAATCCCTCAGATATATTTTCTATTTCGATTCCTCGCCTCATCATAGCATCTTCCAGAGCTTTTATTGCTGCGTGATATGCATACGATTTAACATCACAGGATGACGCCGCCGATTCCGGTATCATCCTCCAGTGGTAGAGGATCTTCGGGATGTGCCCGATTCCACCGTCTCCGATCTTTTCGGTCACCCTCAGAAAGAGGTCGTAGTCCTGAGACCCGTCATAACCCCGCTTGACGACCTCGAAGAGGGCGAAGGGAGCTAGCTCGTCGTCGTGGTCCAGGAACGCGACGAACTCGCCGCTGGCCATGGATAGGGCCTCGTTGGAGTTTCCGGCGATCCCCTCGTTCTCCGATAGGAACCTGACCTTGATCCTCGGATCCTTCTTTTCGTACTCCTCAAGGACGGTCTTGACGTGAGGCTTAAGGGAGTTTCCGTCGGCGATGCACAGCTCCCAGTTGTCGTATATCTGGCCTAATGCGGACTCGATCGCAAGCCTCAGCCACCTCTCGTCGGTATTCCAGACCGGGGTTATGATGCTGATCTTCGGCCTGTATTTTAATGAAGCGGCCTCGCTCTTCAGCTCGTCCAGCCCCGTTTTGGAGGGCTCGTTTTTGAGGCGCCAGAGGTGGTATCTGTCCCGAATCTCCAGGCTTGAGAAGGCCTGAAGGCCGATACTTCCTCCGATCACCTCTTCGGATCTGCAGAGATTCAATCCCCCCGAAGAACCGGAGGGGTCGTACCAGACCGCAGCAGAGGGCTCGCCCACGGATTGCAGCTCGAAGAAGATCTTGCCGCCAGGGATCTCCTTTACGGGCTTGAACCTGAACGAAGTATAACCGTTATCCCGGATGGCGTGGCCCTTTACTTTCGCAGCCCTGGCGACGGGCCCGTCCCGGGAGGTTCTTAAGGAAAGGACGAGATCTCCGTTCTTCCTCCTGTAGGTAGCCGTGAATATCCTGATCTCGTTCATCCCAGGGGCAGGGAAGGAGAACTCGCCGGATAGACCTTCATCCAGGGAAATGGGGATGGATCTGGCTCCCCCCAAAAGCTTCGTCTCGAAGAGGGGGGCGCTGAGGTCCTCCTTCAGGAGAGGAACCTTCGTCGATAGCTTCTTCCTGGCCCTGAATGAGAAGCTCCTGAACCCCTCGTTCACCAGGATTCTGCCGCCCTCGATGGCCTGGTTGTAGCAGCTCCACCGCCCCGTCCCCGGCGGCAGGCAGCGCTCCACTAACCCGCCGTGGTACTTCATCAGAAGCTGCCAGACGATGCTCCTCCTCATATCGAAGATCTCCCTCTCAAGACGCTGGGCCTCACTCTCTGATTGTCGGAGCTCCTCGCCCATGGCGCCTATCTTGCCGTCTCTCTCTGATACCGCCAGTTCAAGCTCCTGGATCTGGACTGATGAGTCCTGCAGATTCTCTTTGAGCTCTGCGATCCTCACGTCCCTATCGGATACCGCCAGTTCATCACGTCCCTATCAGATAAAATATAATCGAGGGCCTTTATCTGCTCCGAAGCTTCCTGATATTTATCGCAAATTTCGGCGATCTGACGCTTTAAGGGATCTTCGTACTCTATAAGAAGACTCTCGATCGACTTATTAAAAATTTCATTTAAATCTGCATCTGGGACAGGATCATTCGTTAGTTTTTTGTTGATCTTTGCCCTCAAAACGAACTGGTAGACGTCTGAATTAGGTAGACTCTTAATGAAATTTAAAAGATATTTATTGACCTCTTCCATATCTTTTCCCAATTCCGTACTTCCTATAGGAAGTCGAGTGGTATGGATGTCGGTTATGAGAAAACTGCTATTATTGAGAAGATCAATGACGTTTTTGAACCCGAAGAACCTAAGGTGAGTTTGGTCCAGAAGGCCGGACGGTGTATATCTGAAATCTCCTTTCAAAAGGTTCAGCAATACATCGCCGTGGCAGACGTTGGGTATGGAGACGACGATAAACCCATCAGGCTTAAGATATCTTCTTATATTATCCAAAACCCCTGTCGGGCTCTTAAGGTGCTCAAGAACGTCTCCGAAAATCACAACATCGATAGAAGAGGGGCCGAGATAATCATCGAGATCTATCTCTTCAATGTCCCCAATTATCATAAGATCGCAGTGTTCTTCTGCGATTTCGGCCGCCTCTCCGTCGATCTCCACGCCTATTATTCGATTTCCAAGGTCCCTTAATATTTTTGTTAAATATCCTGTGGATGTTCCTACTTCGAGTATTAAGTTATTACTTCCCGTCAGCTCAGCGGTTAAAGACTGACTGCTGTTTTTATTTTTCAGATTAATATGAGGTATGCTATACCTTATTGAGCTCAATTTTTCAGCCATGCGTCTTTTGGACCCCCTTGAAAGTTTATGACAGTTTTCATATTCATCGGCGAATCGCCGATACAGCAAAGGATGGCCCGTTTGGATGTTGGGGGTGATCAAAGCCAACTTTAACATCGTCGAATCCGAAGTGCTCGAGAGAAGCTAGGATATCCCTTCGGCTCATCCAGTTGCTAAAGACGTCGCTGCCACCGCAGAAGCCCATAGAATCTAGAGCCGTATCATAATAATATCTGTGCAGCTCGTGCTGAAAGTCATCGAATTCAAACGTGGTCGTTTCTCCGAATTTATTCTTTGGAATATATGAATTGTTAGATATTATATTATAATCATAGTAATGCATCCCGATGAAGATATTATCAGTGACCTTGGATAAAAGAGCGATCAGCTCAACGGGATTCTTCATGTGGTATAGCACCCCAGAGGCTATAGCCACGTCAAACCTTTGGTCGTTGTTTCTCAAGTACTCGACAAAATCGCCACACAAGAAGTGCGCTCGTTTCATCCCTAAGA
>LDZT01005293.1_pt1 | contig 13504 bp, 11 predicted proteins | sample 615521 | NCBI WGS metagenome assembly LDZT01 (sample SAMN03408292, study PRJNA278302) | terrestrial metagenome | isolation source: oil reservoir sample SB1 | place: USA: Alaska, North Slope, Schrader Bluff formation | collected 2011-09
AAGTAACATTTTTACGTCTCCATGCTGAAAAGTTTTTTTGACTTATTTCGGCATGGAGTGTTTAAATCCTTTTTGGTTCCGGCTTGTTCCGGGTTAGGATGTCATAGTCTAATCTCTTTTTCTGTTTCTTAAAATCATAAGTGATTATGAGCATCATATAGGGTGAATCATTGTGAATCATTATTGAAAGTGGATAATTTTCCTGTTATAATTAATCGTCAGTTCTGTAGGGAAAAGTAGGTTTTGGGTGCTCTATCTGGAGTGAAACAGTTTGTCTTTAGGCCGGGTTTTGCTTGGCGAACGGGAAATACAGGATCGGGTGCGCAAACTCGGGGAAGAAATCTCCAGGGATTATGCCGGTTGTGAATTGTTACTGGTAGGAGTCCTCAAAGGAGCTTTTATTTTTTTGGCCGATCTTGCCCGCTGTCTGACAATCCCGGTCCGCCTGGATTTTATTACAGCGGCCAGTTATGGCGAATCGATGAGATCTTCTGAAAAAGTAGTCATCCTGAAAGACCTCGGAATAGATCTGAAAGACCGGCATGTTTTACTTGTGGAGGATATAATTGATACAGGCCTGACAATTGACATGCTGCTTGGCAATTTGGCCGGGCGAAATCCGGCAAGCCTTAAAACATGCGCCCTGCTGGACAAGCCGGATAGGCGCATGGTTGACGTAAAAGCAGATTACGTCGGTTTTGTCGTACCTGACGAGTATGTTGTAGGGTACGGTCTCGACTATCAGGATAACTACCGCTGCTTAAAAGATATTTACGTGCTGGGTAGCTGATGACCCGGCGCTTTATTTTGAAACCGGGTATCCAACGGGAGGAAATATGCTGACTTTGGAAGAAGAGATGGTTATCGTTTTGGATTTCGGCGGACAATACAGCCACCTGATCGCCCGTCGGATCAGGGAGTGCAGCGTTTTTTGCGAAATGCTTCCCTACAACACTTCAATTGATTTAATTAAAGAAAAGAAACCGCGGGGAATAGTCTTCTCAGGGGGACCGGCAAGCGTTTACCAGCCTGACGCCCCTGTTTGTGATCCGGCTATTTACAGTCTGGGTATACCAATTTTGGGTATTTGCTACGGTCTGCAGCTGATGGTTTTACAGTTAGGGGGAACGGTTTCTCCTGCCAAACAAAGGGAGTTTGGCAAGACTGTTCTGGAAATATTGGTCAGGGACAAGCTTTTTGCCGGCCTTGAAGCTCAGGAACAGTGCTGGATGAGCCACGGTGACAGAGTGGAAACTCCGCCGCCCGGTTTCGTAATCACAGGAAGTACATCCCAGGCGCCGGTGGCGGCAGCCAGCGACAACAAAAGGGAAATTTACGGTGTGCAGTTTCATCCTGAGGTAATTCATACGCCAAAAGGCCAGGATATTCTGCGCAATTTTCTTTTTCAAATATGCGGGTGCAAAGGGCTGTGGACAACAGGTTCTTTTCTCCGGCTCTCTGCAGAAGAAGTCAGCAGACAGGTCGGGGAAGGAAGGGCAATCTGCGCTTTAAGCGGAGGTGTTGATTCTTCCGTGGCGGCTGTGCTTGTAAACCGCGTCATTGGCGAAAGGTTGACCTGCGTATTTGTCGATCACGGCCTATTGAGAAAAAATGAAGCCGGACAAGTTTTAAGCACCTTTAAAGAAAAATTTAAATTGAACGTGATCCATGTCGATGCTTCGGGACGTTTTCTTAATCGTTTAAAAGGAGTTTCTGATCCGGAAAGAAAGCGAAAAATTATTGGAGAGGAGTTCATCAGGGTGTTTGAAGAGGAGGCGGCCAAACTGGGCGAGGTTGATTTCCTTGTCCAGGGCACCCTATATCCTGATGTTGTTGAAAGCGGCACTGCCACGGCAGCCGTTATTAAAAGCCACCATAATGTCGGCGGACTTCCTTCAAATATGCGGCTTAAAATTATTGAACCGCTGCGCTGGCTTTTCAAGGACGAGGTGAGGGTTGTTGGGGAAGGACTGGGCCTGCCGCAGGAAGTGGTCTGGCGTCAGCCTTTTCCCGGGCCCGGCCTGGCAATACGAATTATCGGGGAAGTTACTCCTGATAAACTGGAACTGCTGCGTGAAGCGGATGCAATAGTGACCTCCGAAATTCAGCGGGCGGGGCTGGACAGGGAAATCTGGCAGTATTTCGCAGTGCTCACGGACATGCGCAGCGTCGGCGTGATGGGCGATGAGCGGACATATACCAATACAGCCGTGGTAAGGGCTGTGACAAGTAATGACGCAATGACTGCGGACTGGGCGAGAATCCCTGATCATGTATTGGAAAGAATCTCTTCCCGCATAGTTAACGAGATAGCCGGCATCAACAGGGTGGTTTATGATATTACCTCCAAACCGCCGTCCACTATTGAGTGGGAGTAAATAAAAAAATAACTGGTTAAGAAAAAGGTGAATAAAATGACGGAACCGCTTGTCGGAATTGTAGTAGGCAGCGAATCTGATCTTCCTGTGGTTAAGGAAGCCTGCGAAATTCTTGATTTTTTAGGTATTATTCATGAACTGGTTGTTTCTTCCGCGCACCGTACCCCGCGTAAAACCGTTGAATATGCCAGTTCGGCGGCGGAACGCGGTTTGGCGGTAATTATCGCTGCCGCTGGGGGAGCGGCTCATTTGCCGGGTGTAATAGCCGCCTATACCACTTTGCCGGTAATTGGCCTTCCTATAAGTTCCGGGGCGTTAAATGGATTAGATGCGCTTTTTTCTATCGTGCAGATGCCTTCAGGAGTGCCTGTAGCCACTGTTGCTATAAACGGCGCAAAGAATGCCGCACTTCTGGCCGGCCAGATCATCGGTATTTCAGACCTTTCCATCAGGGAAAAGATTAAGCAGTACAAAGAGGCTTTGGCTGCACGATTGGAAGAAAAGCCCACTCATTAAAATGATCTTTTGTGAAGGGATTGAAGGAGAAAGTGATCGAACGCTATACCCTGCCCGAGATGAAGGCTGTCTGGTCGTCTGAAAACAAATTTAAAGTTTGGCTGGATGTTGAAATTACCGCCTGTGAGGCAATGGTCCAATTAGGGTTGGTCCCACCGGAAGCGCTGCTTGAGATTAAGGAAAAAGCTAACTTCGACATCGAAAGAATCGACGAAATAGAAGCAGTAGTCAACCATGATGTAATCGCTTTTCTTACCTGTGTCGGAGAGTATGTCGGAGAGGCGTCAAAGTACCTTCACCTCGGGCTGACCTCGTATGATATTGTCGATACCGCCCTATCGGTGTTGATGAAAAAAGCAGGGGAAATAATTCTCGCCCGTTTAGAAGAATTGCAGGAAGCTTTGAAAGAACAGGCCTTAAAACACAGGTATTCGCTGATGATGGGCCGGACCCACAGCGTGCATGCCGAGCCGATAACTTTCGGCTTGAAGATGCTGATCTGGCTGGCCGAAACTGAGCGAAATATTGAGCGGGTTAAAAAAGCAATTGAGACGATCAGCGTTGGCAGGCTTGCTGGAGCGGTTGGCACTTACGCTACTATCGATCCCTTTGTAGAAACTTATGTTTGCGGCCGTTTAGGGCTTGTGCCGGCGCGTGTTTCTACCCAGGTGCTGCAAAGGGATCGTCATGCCGAATACCTGACCACACTTGCTATCGCCGGTACTTCGTTGGACAAGTTTGCCATGGAAATAAGGCATTTACAGCGCACAGAGGTTCGCGAGGCGGAGGAATTTTTCGCTGAAGGGCAAAAGGGTTCGTCAGCCATGCCTCATAAGAGAAACCCGATTATAGCTGAGAGGATCAGCGGGCTTTCCCGGCTGCTGCGCGGAAACGCCGTTGCCGGCATGGAAAATGTAGCCCTATGGCACGAACGGGATATCTCCCATTCTTCAGTAGAGCGTGTTATTATTCCCGACAGCACTATTGCGCTTGACTATATGCTTTTCAAATGTACGGAGATGATCAAAAAACTTTTTGTTTACCCCGAAAAAATGTTCGCAAATATGCAACTCAGCCGCGGGCTTGTTTTTTCTCAAAGGGTTCTTATCGCTCTGGTTGAAAAGGGAGTCAGCCGCGAGCAGGCGTATTCTCTTGTTCAACGCAATGCTATGGAATCATGGCGTGAAGGCAGGGATTTTAAAACTCTCCTGAAGGCTGACCCGGAAGTTGCCGGCTTTTTAAATTCTGAGGAAATCGAAACCATTTTTGATTACAGAGCTTATCTAAAAAATATCGATCACATATACGGCAGATTTGGTTTCTAAGGGAGGGTGCTTTAACATCATGAGGCAGTTGTTGATTCCAGATTCCGATAAGCTTCACGAAGAGTGCGGCATTATCGGCGTCTATGCTCCGGGCCTGGATGTAAGCAGACTTACCTTCTACGGGCTGTATGCCTTACAGCACAGGGGGCAGGAAAGCGCAGGAATTGCAGTGGCGGATGGAGAAGAGATAACCCTGCACAAAGGGATGGGACTTGTACCCGAGGTTCTTGACGAAAATGAACTGGACAATTTGCGGGGCAATCTGGCTATTGGGCATGTGCGTTACTCCACAACAGGCGCAAGCCAGCCAATAAACGCCCAACCGCTTGTTTTTCGTTATGCGGGAGGCATGATTGGCTTAGGGCATAACGGAAACCTTACCAATGCGGCTGTGCTGCGCGACCGGCTTGCTTCTTCAGGAACCATTTTTCAGTCTACTACGGATACTGAAATTATTGTCAACATGATTGCCCGTTATTACCAGACCAGCCTTGTCAATGCCATTATTAAATGTATGGTTTCGCTGGAGGGCGCTTACTCGCTGGTTATTCTGACCGGGGATCAGCTTTTCGCTGTCCGCGATCCTTTCGGATTCCGGCCGCTCTGCCTGGGAGTGCTTAACGATCACGGGTTTGTTGTGGCTTCGGAATCCTGTGCTTTGGATACCATAGGAGCAAAGCTGATCAGGGATGTTTTGCCCGGTGAGATTGTGATTATTGATCACAAGGGTCTTACTTCCATCCGGGGGCAGAACCTTGGACGATGCGCTCATTGCATTTTTGAGTATATATATTTTGCGCGTCCTGACAGCTGCTTAGATGGTTTTCACGTTAATCAGGTCCGTCGTGAGATGGGCCACCAACTTGCGCGTGAGTACCCGGTAAAAGCCGATCTGGTAGTTCCGGTGCCGGATTCGGGAAACGCCGCAGCACGCGGCTATGCCGAGGGCCTTGGCATTCCTTTTGAAGAGGGTTTGATGAAGAATCGTTATATCGGCAGGACCTTTATTCAGCCCAGGCAGGATGTCCGTGATTTGGGTGTCCGGCTGAAAATAAATCCTGTCAAAAGGATATTGTCAGGAAAGAGAAGTATTGTTATGGTGGACGACTCGCTTGTGCGCGGAACTACAAGCGGCAGGATGGTCAAACTTTTACGGGATTGCGGAGTCGAGGAAGTGCACTTGTGCTTGAGCTCACCGCCGGTAACTCATTCATGTTACTATGGCATCGATATTTCTGATGATAATGAGTTAATCGCCGCCCACAAACCTGTGGAAGAAATCAGGCAGATGATCGGGGCGGACGGACTGCACTATCTTAGCATAGAAGGCCTTTTAAAAATATTTGGCGAAAGCAGCAGCGACTTTTGTACAGCCTGTTATTCAGGAGATTACCCTGTCGGGGATTTTAATTCCGCCCGTCCCGGTAAAAACGATTTGGAAAAGAATCGTAAGAAAGGAAACAGGGACCAATAGAGGTGATTATATGAAAGAAAAAGCCGGGTTGACCTATTCAGACGCCGGTGTTGACATCGAATCCGGCAATAAAGCAGTTGAATTGATGCGGCAGATTGTCCGGACCACGTGGAGACCGGAAGTGATTGGAGATCTGGGTGGTTTCAGCGGTCTTTTTTCAATCGATAAAGACAAGTACAAACAACCTGTTCTTGTGTCCGGAACCGATGGCGTGGGGACGAAGTTAAAAGTAGCCATGCTGATGCAAAAGCATGATACTATAGGCATCGATCTTGTCGCCATGTGCGTTAATGATATTGCTACTTCCGGCGCAGAGCCCCTTTTTTTCCTTGATTACCTGGCGACGGGCAGGCTGGTACCGGAGAAAGCGGCTGCAATCGTTGCGGGAATAGCCGATGGCTGCCGGCAGGCGGGCTGTGCCCTTATTGGCGGTGAAACAGCCGAAATGCCGGATTTTTACGGCCAGGACGAATATGACCTGGCCGGTTTTGCAGTGGGGGTTGTAGAAAAGGAACGGATTATTGACGGTTCCAGGATACAACCGGGTGATTGCCTGATCGGACTTTCTTCGTCGGGACTGCACAGCAATGGCTATTCTCTTGCCCGGCGCGTCCTGCTTGAAGCAGCCGGTTACAGGATAGATGATTTTATTCCCGAATTCGGGCGTTCTTTGGGCGAGGAAATGCTGGAGCCAACCCGGATCTATGTAAATCTGTTGAAAAAATTGAATAACAATTTTGATCTTCTTGGGATTGCCCATATTACAGGGGGGGGCCTGACAGAAAATATCCCTCGGCTGCTGCCTCCGGGAACGGCTGTTGTTATAGACCCCACAGTGTGGCCTGTGTCTCCCGTATTTTCATTGATTCGGCAGATTGGGCAGGTTGAAGGCAAAGAAATGTTCAGAACCTTTAATATGGGCCTGGGTCTGGTTTTATTCCTTCCCTCAAAACAAGCCGGGGCATGCCTGGATTTTCTGAAAAAAACAGATGAAACGGCTTATTTGGTTGGTCAGGTTGTTAAAGGGGAAAAAGGCATAGAATTTACAAGTTTAAATTCTTAATTGATCTATTTACGGGAAGTGATTGAAAATGGTTTTAAAGATTGGTGTTTTGGTTTCGGGCCGGGGGTCTAACCTGCAGGCAATCATGGATGCCTGCGATGAGGGAAAAATTCCGGCGCAGGTAGTTGTTGTGATTAGCGATGTCGGCGATGCGCCGGCTTTAGAACGGGCACGCTTAAAAGGGATAGACGCCGTACATGTAGATTATCATGGTTTTAACGGCAAAACGGAATACGAACAGGTTGTCGCAGGCATCTTAAAAGATCATCATGTTGAACTCGTTTGCCTGGCCGGTTACATGCGCATTGTGGGCAGGAGTCTTTTAGACGCTTTTCAAAACAGGATAATAAACATTCACCCGGCATTGCTTCCATCATTTCCCGGTCTGGACGCGCAAAGGCAGGCTGTTGAGCACGGTGTGCGTTTTAGCGGCTGCACAGTCCATTTTATAGATGAAGGGGTTGATAGTGGCCCGATAATTTTACAGGCGGTAGTGCCTGTTCATCAGAGTGATACGCCGGAGATATTGGCACAGCGCATACTGGCTGAAGAACACCGTATTTATCCTGAGGCGATCGGCCTTTTTGCCAGGGGAAAGCTTAAAATAGAAGGCAGAAAAGTTATGCTTGGCTGAATCTGAAAATAGTGGTTTAGTAAAGTATTATAAATGACAGGAGGGTAAATCTGAAAGAAATGCTTTCATTAAGGTTTTTGCCTAGAAAGGAATGGTTATAAAAATGATCAAGCGTGCTCTAATTAGCGTATCCAACAAAGCCGGGCTTAAAGAACTTGCAGGGCCTTTGACTGAGATGGGAGTTGAAATAATCTCAACCGGCGGAACCTATAAGTTTTTAAAAGAGGCCGGCCTTCCGGTTACGTACATTACAGATGTTACAGGTTTCCCCGAAATTCTTGACGGACGCGTTAAAACATTGCATCCAAATATACATGCCGGAATACTGGCTTTAAGGTCATCCGAACATATCAGCCAGTTAAACAAACACGGAATCGGCACGATTGACCTGGTTGTGGTCAACTTGTACCCGTTCAGGGAAACTGTTGCCAAGCCGGGGGTTACCTTGGAAGAAGCCATCGAAAACATAGATATCGGCGGTCCGGCAATGATTAGGGGGGCTGCAAAAAATTATAACAATGTACTGGTGGTCGTGGATCCTAACCGATATTCCGATCTGCTTGATGCCCTGCAGAAGGACAGGATAGATGAAGAATTCAGGCTACTATTGGCGCTTGAAGCTTTCAGCCACGTATCCGCTTACGATGCGGCGATAGCAGGTTACATGCGTGAGATTACCGGCAAGAGTTCTTTATTTCCTTCCACACTTATCCTGTCGGCGGAACTGGCGCAGTCCCTTCGATACGGAGAAAACCCGCACCAGAAGGCTGCTTTTTACCGTCAGCCCGGCGCAAAGGAACCTTCGGTCGGGAATGCGCAGCAGCTTTCAGGCAAAGAACTGTCTTTTAACAATATACTTGACTTAAACTCTGCCCTGGGACTGGTCAGTGAATTCTCCAGCCCCTCTGCGGTAATCGTCAAGCACAACAGCCCCTGTGGGGCTGCAAACTCAGAAAAGCTGGTTGACGCTTACCTGAGGGCCTTTGAGGGAGATCCCACATCGGCATTTGGCGGGATAGTGGCTTTTAACCGGAATGTTGACGCTGAAACTGCCAGAGAGATGGTCAAGATCTTTTTAGAGGCGATTATAGCGCCTGATTTCAGACCGGAAGCTCTTCAGATTCTTTCCTCGAAACCAAACCTGCGCTGTCTTAAAACAGGTTCTTTGTCGGGGAAACCAGCCGACGACCTGGACCTGCGTAAGGTCAAAGGCGGGTTTTTACTGCAGGAAATAGACTTGGAAACAGTAAATACTGACCAAATGAAGGTAGTCACCAAAAAGCAACCGACAAGCGAACAATTGGCGGAACTGTTTTTTGCCATGACAGTCGTTAAACACGTTAAGTCTAACGCTATTGTTGTAACCAGGAACCGCCAGTTGATTGGCGTCGGCGCCGGTCAGATGAACCGTGTCGGTTCAGCACGGATTGCACTGGGCCAGGCCGGAGAGCGTTCCCGCGGCGCTGTGATGGGCTCGGACGCCTTTTTTCCCTTCCGTGATACGGTAGATGAGGCTGCAAAAGCAGGAATAGTTGCCATTATTCAGCCCGGCGGATCCATGCGGGATGAAGAATCCATAACCGCCTGTGACGAGCACGGTATAGCCATGGTCTTTACAGGATTGAGGCACTTTAAGCACTAGATGTACACCAGGGGGTGAGCAGGTGAAGGTTTTGGTTATCGGTTCCGGCGGGCGCGAACATGCGCTGGTCTGGAAAATCCGGCAGAGTCCCCGGGTCAGCAAGGTCTTCTGCGCTCCCGGAAATGCCGGTATAGCCGGCCAGGCTGAATGCGTTGATATTAATGTTGATAATATTCCCCGTCTTTTGGACTTTGCGCGCCGGGAAAAAATAGAGATGACGCTTGTGGGTCCAGAAGCTCCATTAACTAATGGCATTGTGGATTCCTTCAAAGAGGCCGGTTTGAGTGTTTTCGGCCCGACAGCCAGAGCTGCTGCAATTGAAGGAAGCAAAGTATGGGCAAAAACCCTCATGGACAAATACAATATTCCTACGGCCGGCTTTGCAATTTTCAGCGATCCCGTATCAGCCGGGGATTACATTAAAAAGAATGGCGCTCCCTGCGTCGTAAAGGCCGACGGTCTTGCAGCCGGCAAGGGTGTTATAGTATGCGCAACGGCTGAACAGGCACTGGCGGCAGTTGAAGATATAATGGTCAAAAGCGTTTTTGGCTCTGCGGGGAAAAGAGTAGTTATCGAAGAGTGTCTGGAAGGCGAGGAAGTAAGCGTGATGGCCTTCACGGACGGTGAAACTGTTGTGCCTATGGTGTCTGCCCAGGATCACAAGCAGGTTTTTGAGGCTGATTGCGGGCCTAACACGGGGGGAATGGGCGCTTATGCACCTGCGCCGGTTTGTACGCCCGAAATCTCACAATCAGCCCTGGAAGATATTTTAAAACCCATGGTCAGCGCGCTTGCCCGGGAGGGCTATCCCTATCAGGGAGTACTTTATGCAGGATTGATGATCACCCGTCAGGGAATCAAAACACTGGAGTTCAATGTGCGTTTCGGCGACCCGGAAGCCCAGCCTTTATTGATGCTGCTGGAAACAGACCTGATCGATATTTGCGAATCCGTTGTGACAGGCACGCTTGCTCTGCAAAAAGTCAGCTGGAAGAAGGGTTCGTCAGTGTGCGTTGTTTTGGCTTCAGGGGGATATCCCGGCTATTATTCTACGGGGTATTCAATTGAGGGCCTTGAGGGGCTGCCGGATGATCTTCAGGTGTTCCATGCCGGTACGAAAATTAAAGACGGTCAGCTTGTCACTTCCGGCGGCAGGGTTTTAGGGGTTACAACTTTTGCGCCTGACATTCAGGAAGCAATTACGAAAGCATACGACGGTGTAAACCGGATTAAATTTAAGGATATGCACTACCGGAAAGATATCGGGCATAAAGCTTTGAATAGACATCCATGCCGCTAAAGCGGCGCCATCTAAAAGGATGAAATGAGCATGTAGGCAGTTGACCCCTAAGGAAAGTTAATTTTCAGTAAGATGGCAGTGTTTTAAGTAAAAAAGATTGGGAGAATTCATGCCGAATGCCGATCAGGATTATACATTTCCAGGAATTTGAGAAGTCCCGTTTTTTCAGCAGGCAGTTTTCTTCTCCGGCTGGAGTCGGGGATCAGGTAAAAGACATTCTGGAAAACGTTAGGGAACAGGGCGATAAAGCTTTATGCGCCTATACAGAGGTGTTTGACGGAGTAAAATTACAGCCGGGACAATTAAAGGTGACAGACAGTGAACTCAAAAAAGCATACAGGCAGGCCGATGCAGGCTTTTTGGAATCTCTGCGTTTAGCTATGGACCGGGTTGAATACTTTCACAAAAAGCAGCTGCCCAATTCCTGGTTTGACACCGGCAAACAGGGGATTTTTCTCGGTCAGCTGGTAAGGCCTTTAGCCCGTGTCGGTATCTATGTTCCAGGGGGCACAGCGGCTTATCCGTCCTCTGTGTTGATGAATGCTGTCCCCGCCCGGGTGGCCGGCGTTAAGGAAATAGTCATGGTCACACCCCCTTCCGCAAACGGAGGGATCAATAAAAATACTATAGTGGCGGCTGTCGAGGCGGGAGTGACTGAGATTTATAAGATAGGGGGCGCGCAGGCTGTTGCGGCGCTGGCTTACGGAACGGAAAGCGTCAAACCTGTAGACAAGATCACCGGACCGGGCAATATCTATGTAACCCTGGCCAAACAGCAGGTCTACGGCAGGGTGGATATCGATATGCTGGCCGGGCCAAGTGAAGTAGTCGTCGTGGCTGACGATTCGGCTGATCCATGTTATATTGCCGCTGATCTGCTAGCCCAGGCAGAACACGATCCTTTATCGACAGCTCTTTTGTTTACACCCGGTGAAGCGCTGGCCAATCTTGTCCGGGAGGAGATTGCGCGTCAGCTTCCTTCTTTGGCCAGGAAAGATATTGCTTCACGTTCTCTTGAGGATCAGGGCGCCATAGTAATCACTGACAATCTGGATAAGGCCATGGAACTCGCCAACAGTTTTGCCCCGGAGCACCTCGAACTTGATGTAGAAAATCCTTTCCAATGGTTAACCCGCGTCCAAAATGCAGGAGCTGTTTTCCTTGGCCCCTATTCACCCGAGTCAGTTGGTGATTATCTTGCCGGTCCCAATCATATATTGCCCACCGGCGGCACGGCGCGTTTTTTCTCTCCATTAAGTGTCGATGCTTTTTTAAAAAAATCAAGTGTAATCAGTTTTTCCAGGGAGGCCCTGGAAGAAGTTGGGGAACATGTAAATAGACTGGCCCGGGTGGAAGGACTTGATGCACATGCAAAGACTATCGAAAAAAGGCTTGGGGGTTCTTGAATGAGTTTTAATCTTCAAGGAATTTTGCGCCGGGATTTGAATGTAATTGTGCCCTACGAAGCACCAAGGGTTGGCGAGGGGATTATTAAACTTGACGCCAATGAAAACCCTTTTGAATTCCCGGAAAACATAATTAAAGAAATCTGGGAGCGTTTAAAACATACGTTCACGAGGTATCCTGATCCGATGTCAACTGAGCTTATTGAGGCTTTGTCCGAACATACGGGTGTGCCAAAAGAAGGGATAATGGCCGGCAACGGTTCAGACGAACTTATCTTGAATATTTTGCTTGTTTTTGGAAACGGGGGACATGTAATTATACCTACCCCGACTTTCTCAATGTACCGTATTCACAGCCTGATTGCCGGGGCTAAACCCGTCGAAGTTCCCAGAGGTTCAAAATTTGAGGTGGATATTTCTGCTGTTGCTGAAGTCTGCAAAAGTTATCAGGCGCGTGTGGTGATTATTTGTTCACCGAATAATCCTACAGCCAATACTACCCCGGTTGAGGATATTAAACGTCTTTTGGAACAAAGCGAAGCGTTGATTGTAGTTGATGAGGCCTATATAGAGTTTGGCGGTGAAAGCTGCCTTAAGTTATTGAACAAGTATCCAAACCTTGTTGTCCTGCGTACATTTTCCAAGGCTTTTGGCCTGGCGGGGCTAAGGGTCGGCTACCTTCTGGGCAATCCTGAGGTTGTTAAAGAAATACATAGGGTAAAGCAGCCTTTCAACTTGAATACTTTCTCACAGCTGGCTGCCAGAACGGCATTGTCCAATAACAGTGAGTTTAAGTCGCTGGTTGGACAAATATTGTCAATGCGGGACAAGCTGATTGAGGAAATGTCGTTAATTAAGAATGTCACCGTATTTCCCAGCGAGGCTAATTTTATACTTTTCCGCACACAACTAAAGGGCAAGGAAGTTTTTGAGAGCCTTTTAAAAAAGGGTGTCCTGATTCGCAATGTATATGCGCCGGGCATTGAAGACTGCCTGCGGGTTACTGTGGGCCGGGAAAATGAGAATAGGTTTTTTTTGGATAGTTTAAAGGCTGTTTTAAAAGGGGACGGTTAGCAAAAGGATGAAAATTCATCAGCAAAGGAAGGGCAATGCCTTAAGTGTGATTTTGAGTCTTGCAAACATGAGCACGCTTAGCAGTTGAACTTCCTAATGCAAGTCAATTTTCAGAATAGAGTAGGCCGCCGTATTCACCATTCGCTAAATGCTTCGTGCCGGCGCCCCAATCGGCTTGCTTCGGACAGGGACAGGCGATGCTGCAAAGGCGGCTAAGCATTCTTCAATGTAAGATTATTCTCAGGATAGACACCCATGCTGCCAATGCAGCGCCAGCAGGTGATGAAAAAGTAAGCATTCAGTAAAACCGTCCAAAAGGCACGGTGTTGTCAACAGCGAACGAATTGCGAAGCGCCGGTAACAGCAGCCGGCGAAGCGAGGGTAACAGGACAGCGGTGCGAAACCAGCGGCACACTGGTAGTTTCTTGAAGAGGCTAAATGAGATCAGAAGTATAATGGAAGCTATATTTTTAAAATTCGCCATGCCGCCTTTGCAGCACCGCTAGTCCGGTCCGAAGCAAGCCGTGCTGCTGTCGGTGCTTAAGCGCCGGAGTGAGCGTTGATATTGCCGTGCCTATCGGATACTTATTTTCAGGATAGACACCCATGCTGCCAATGCAGCGCCAGCAGAAGGATGAAAATTCATCAGCAAAGGAAGGGCAATGCCTTAAGTGCGATTTTGAGCCTTCATT
>LDZT01000054.1_pt1 | contig 13500 bp, 17 predicted proteins | sample 615521 | NCBI WGS metagenome assembly LDZT01 (sample SAMN03408292, study PRJNA278302) | terrestrial metagenome | isolation source: oil reservoir sample SB1 | place: USA: Alaska, North Slope, Schrader Bluff formation | collected 2011-09
TCAGGGAATTGACTTTGTGGGTTACCGCATCTGGCCGACTCACAGACGGGTGCGCCGGCGGACGGTTAAAAAGATCAAGCAACGGTTGCGACAGATGGCGACGGAGTATGCTGCCGGTTTACTGTCGCTGGAAGAAATAAACGCCGTAATCCAGTCCTATATTGGCCACTTGAGCCATGCCGATACGTACAGGCTGAGGCAGAAGTTGTTTGACGAATTCGTCTTACGTCGAGGCTCTAGCGAGGAAAGTTTTGATATTGATTTGCTGTTACCTTAGGAAATGTCCCGGCTATCATGGCTTCAAAAGGTAACGCATTGATAGTACAGTGGAAATAGAAACCAGTAGTTGTTGGGAGGGGGTAAATTTGAGAGTTATCTCTTCGCTTTTAAGGGCTGGAGGTGGTAATTATGCCGAGTACTGAGTTTGCTCAATATGGCTTGGGAACGCTCGCGGTAGCAGGCATTATCTACATAGGGATCCAGGTTATTACCTCGGCATTCAAGCAGCGAGCAAACAGCGAGTTGTCAGAAGTGGTTCAAAACAACACCAAGGCCTTGGAGCAAGTCGCGATAGCTATCCAAAACGTGCAAATTAACATGGCCCGACAGGATGCCAAGCTTGACGAGCTTCTTGAACGGGCCAGGCGGTGATATACAATGAAGGACTTTTTTAGCCGACCTAATGAATTTTCTTTTAAGGACCTATTGGCCGCAGGCTTCTGTGGGATATTTCTCTACTTCGGCTGGCAGGCATTATCTAGCGAGCAGGCCCTGGCGGTGGTGCAGGCATTTGTCCCGCTTATTGGCGTCATACTAGGCGGGTACTTTGTGCAGGAGAGTGCTACTATCTGGTTTAATCGAAGCCAAGGTATGGCACAGCCACAAACGTACTCCTCGAACTACAACTATTACCCTGAGCCGCCTACTCCCTATCCCTATCCCGAACAACCAGCTACTTCAGAAGTTGCCCCCGAGCCATTGGCGCCGGAGGGCTCCCCCGAAAAGCTAAGTATTTAGGAGGTGCGCATACATCATGAAAATCGTCATCGATCCTGGCCACGGCGGCCGGGATCCGGGCGCCGTGGGTCCCACCGGTCTCAAGGAGAAGGACATTGCCTTACAGGTGAGCCTGACCGTGGCCCAGCTCCTCAGGCGGGCCGACATGGAAGTAAAGCTAACTCGGGAAAGTGATGCTGCTGTTGAGCTAGCCGCTCGCTGTCAGGTAGCCAATGCCTGGAAGGCTGATTATTTCCTGTCGGTACACTGTAATGCGTCTGTTTTTCAAGCCGCCCATGGCACTGAGACATACTGTTACAAGGTTGGCGGCCGGGGAGAGGTTCTGGCCAAGGCTGTGCAAACTGAACTAGCAACCCTCGGCAGAGCTAACCGTGGGGTAAAAACGGCCAATTTCTATGTGCTCCGCAAGACCTCTATGCCTGCAGTTCTTACCGAACTGGCTTTCATCTCCAACCGAGAGGAAGAGCATCTGCTGGCTGATCCTGCCTTTCAGCAGCGGTGCGCTTTGGCCATTGCCGTCGGCATAGGCAAGACTGTCGGAGTACCCATTGCCACCCAGCCCTCTGCCCAACCCGCCCCCTCTCCGGGCCCGGCTGTCGCCACCGGCCCCAGCGCTGTGATCTACCGGGTTCAGGTGGGGTCCTTTGCACAGCGTGAAAACGCAGAACGACTGGCGGCGGAATTGCGGGAGAAAGGTTATAGCACATATATTGTGACCGAAAGGAGAGATGGATAATGGAAGATCTGGTGTTGCGGGTAGCTTATGATGTTTTGGCTATCTTGATCACGACGGCCGTGGCCTTGTTGGTGGGTTGGCTCCAGAAGAAACTTGGTGTCGAGGGTATGCGGCGGGCTCAGGAAGAGTTATCGACAAAGCAAGAACTGGCACTTCTGGCAGTCAAGGCGGTTGAACAGCTTTGGAACGGAGTGCTACACGGCAAGGAGAAGGTTCAGAAAGCTGCTGAGATCATATCCGAGCAGGCCGGCAAAATCGGACTGGCCATCCCCCCTGAAGAAATACGTACACTGATCGAATGGGCGGTCAGGACCATGAAAGATGAATTCGGTGAAGAGTGGGCTCGGACCACCGCTCCAGAAAGCCCTGAGAGCGGCGAAAACGGGCAGGGTAATGGTTCTATACCTTCCAGCCCCGTGACTATGCTTGTACGATAAAAAACAGGGCAATCCGGCTAGACGACGGGGCGCCGTAGCTTAAATGGTAGAGCATTCGGTTTGTATCTGGCGGGCTACAGATTCGAGACCCGCTGGCGGCTCCATATATCCGTTTTGGGGAGGGATGGGCATGGTGGAGATAGCGGGTATCTGGCATGTCTATGATTTCACCCCCGAAGAATTAGAGTTTATATGGCACGCTTTGCGGCATTACCGTCTTTGGGCGGCTATCGGGGGAGAGAACGAGAAGCTTTCTCGAAAAATCGAAGAAGCTATCGAGGTTTATCTTAGAGATTGATCGGCACCGTATCTCCAATCGAATGAGGCGGTAGAATGGCCAACAGGCCCAGGATAGTCTTTATATCCCATCCTTACAGAAACGATCCGCTAGGCAACATGAAACGAATTACAGAAATATGCCGTAGTATCATTGAGCCTGACGTGATCCCCCTTTCGCCGCTTCATGCTCTTTCTTTCTTAAAAGAGACGGAAAGAACCCGCATTATGGAATATTGTTTTTGGCTCATTTCCTTGAGTGACGAAGTGTGGGTATGCGGCGACTGGCGCAAGAGCGAAGGCTGTTGTCAAGAAGTGGAATGGGCACGGCAGCTTAGCAAATTAGTTATATTTCGAGAGTGACACTGCAGCTATCCGGAAATTCCGGGATACTGAGCAATCGCTAGTAAGTGGTTTTGCCCTCGGGTCTCCCGGGGGTTTTTATTGCCTCGGTCGTGCAGGATTTTGCCTCCTTTGCGTGGAATATACTGGCAGGTGATGCGCATGGGTGTAAAAAATCGCCTTAAGCAAATCCGGCACGAGCTGATGATTGATAGTCAGACAGAAATGGCCCGGTTTCTGAAATTACAACAGCAACAGTATAATCGGTACGAGCGACAACAAATTCAGCCCACCTTAGAGACTGCTCTGCGAATGGCACGGGTATTAAAAAGACCTGTAGAGGAAATTTTCCATATCGATGAAGATACTCCGGAGGAATAACCTGCCGGGGTTTTATTTTGCCCATCCAACAACTGCCATGCCCATATTTACGCATGGACAAGCAAGTTTCCAACAAAACCGCATAACCATTAGTATAAAGAAAACGCTAAATAAATCTTTATACCGGAGGTGGTCTTTATGCAGTTTGTAGGGATCGACGTGGGCCGAGATCGGGTCAAGGCTGTTACTGCCGGCCGGGCTATGTCTTTCAAGAGCAAAGTTGGCGAATGGCGGGAACGGCGGCTGACGAGCGACGGGGATTATGAGGTTGATGTTGATGGCCAAAAGTTTTTTGTAGCTGACCTGGCCGAGGAAAGCTATTTCAGGCGGGAGATGGTCACTGAGAGCAAGGTCCACCAGGAGACGCAGATACTATTTTTAACTGGCTTGGCACTGGTGGCAACCCCAGGGGAAAGGACAATGATTACAACTGGCCTTCCGGTAACGCAGCATACCCCTGACGGCAAAGAAGCCCTCACAGGACTTCTTCAAGGGTTGCACACTATGAGTGTTAACGGACAGCGAGGCACCTTTGTGATTGAACGCCTGGGTATAGTGCCGGAAGCCGGCGGAGCATATTGGGATGCGGTCCTGGGGCCAGACGGTCGCCCGAACAATACTTGGCTTGCCAGTCAGCGGGTTCGCGTGGTGGATATCGGCTCTCGGACGGTAAACTACTGCACCGTGGATCAACGCAGGTATCTGGACCGGGACAGCGGGACTCTCCCTTACGGGGTATTGGAACTCTACAATGCCGAGACTGAGCTGGGTGACATAGCGTGTGAGCAATTCGCCCGCCGGATAGTAGCCGATATCAATAAGCGGTGGCTTGAGTATCAACCCAGGCGTGATGCGGTCCTCTTAACTGGGGGTGGCGCTTTATTGCTGGAAAAGTGGCTACGGCCCCATTTCCCGCTTATGCAAATGGCCGATAAGCCTGTTTTTGGCAACGCCCGGGGCTACTGGAAAATGGGGGTGGCGAGGTGGGGCGCAAGATAAAAGCGGTTTATTTCAACTCCAAGACCGAAGCCCCTCTGCTGGACTTTGCTGATGGTCTGGAAAACTTTTCGGAATGGGTTAAGGGTTGCATCCGGCGAGAACTCTGGGCTTTGGAGACCGGCATCGATCCAGCAATTGAGGAACTGGTGGAACGGCTCTTGGAAACAAAGCTGGCCGGCCGAGTAGTTGCCCAGACCGACCAGGACCAGGAAATGGCCGATGAAGATATCTCCAATGATTTAGATGCTTTTTTTTAAGCATGGACTGGCATATTTTCGAGGGTCGCCGCATACGCTGAGAGCGAAAGCTCCAGCGTTGGGGAAAGTGCGGCCCTCATTCCGAGGGCCGTTTTTCTGTCTACCAAAGGAAATATTTTGCGGTAGCGAGGGCTATACCGCCGGCAATAAGGGTATATCCCAGCCAAAGCATTGCAATCACCTCGAGTTTATCATGTCCCGTTCATCGTCGAATTAAACCGCGAAGGAGGGATAGATTATGGTAATCACGGGCTTTTCTATCAATCAAGGTCCCATTCGCGGGGCCTTGGTGAACGGCCTGGTTTTTTCTGCAAATTGGCTGCTTGACGACCGACACGAACTTGACGACCGAGCTATTATGCTGGCCGGCATTTCCATAGGCGACCGGATTATTCGGGCCTTCGATCCACTCATGGATGTAGTAACCAGCGCGGCCTATCCTATTGCCGCCCTCATGATGGCCACAGGGTTCTTGCTGATAGTTATCGGCCAGAGGCACAAGGGACTAGAGATGATGAAGTGGGCGGCGGTTGGATATATAGGTATACAATTTCTGCCATTCTTACTTACCATTCTTCGTGAAGTCGGAAAGGCGATGGTTGCGCCATGAGACTGCTGGAATTTTTATCGCCACAACGTATAAATTTCTTGGTCGTACCAGACCGCCTTCTGACCAATGACGGTGCTGCCGAGATGGTGCGGGCATTCCATTCCCTGTATCAAACACCATTAGAACGACTGAGTATTAAGGGTAATAAGATTCGGATGAATGCAAAGCCGGTCATATCCTGGGAGACATGGTTCAGTTCTAATGGCGTGGAGTATATCTTGGGCGGCCCGGTCGAGACTGCCGCCTTTTTGCAAAGTAAGGCATCCACCTGCTGGCCCAGGAGCACAATCCAGGAAGCAGACGGCAGGCCGGGGTTCGCACCCGAGAAAACGGCCGCCGCTGTCCTCCACCTGGCCGAACACTATTTCATGAGCCTTTTGACCGACCGCCGGACTATGGCTCCAGTGCCTGCGATTTTGGAGGCCGGTAAGCTCATTCAAGATGGCGACCGGGCGGTGATACAAGTGCTCCTGGTCCCGGCAGATAAGGATTGGTATCAAGGCGCGCAGGCTGCCTACGAGAAGTTTCGTGCCGGGACTATGCCGCAAAGATTTGGCTTTGACCTTAAAAGCATTGGTATACAGACTGCCAAAATTGGCGCGAGTATTGGCCTGGAGGCAGCGGCGATCATCACCGAGCTAATAACGGGTGAGGCCACCGAGCCGGAATCCGTCGAAGACTATGACCGCGCCATGGTATTGCGGGAGGGTGGTCTTTCGCAAGCTACCCTACAAAAGGGACGTGAAGATGCCTTTGACCTTACCGTGAGGGTGGCAGTTGAAAGCCAACACGCCAGGCGCCGGGCTATTAGTCTCCGTGCCTTGACCACGGCCATTCGCGCGCTTGATGGGGATAATTCACTTCAAGCAGAAACTGTTAAGCCTAGCGCAATAGTAAAATTCCTCAGGGCAATGGAGATGCAAACGGCGCCGACGTGGAAGGTTAATCCCGATTACGTAACACCGCCGGAGGCTGCACACTTGCTTTATTTGCCAACCGGGCCACTCCAAGTCGAGTTTCCGATGGTTAGAAGTGTAGCCATGCGGGAGCAGGCCCTGACCGACTTACTCACCAAGGGAAAACGGATCGTGATCGGCACAGTCATCCACCGGGGACAGTCTTGGAATGTTGGCTGGCCGGTGCGCGACCACGATGAACTATGCCTGCCCCGGGTGTTCACGGGGGGCATGGGGAGCGGCAAGAGTACAGTCGTAGCAAACTTCGCCCTGGGGGCCCTGAACGCAGGATTTTCAGTTTTTGTCCATGACGTTGCCGATGGCCGTATGTGTGATGAGATCCGAGACGGTTTGCCGACGAGCTTTCCGGAGGACCACATCATTGATCTTGATTTTGGGGACGCCAGCCGCCCCATCCCATTAGATTGGGCAGACACTGCGGCCCGGGCAACCGGGCCTGTGGCAAACCGCCTAGCGGCAGAGCTAGCCGCATTTTTAGAACGGTTCTCAGAGGAAGCCGGCGGGCGGACCCGACGCTGGCTGAAAAAGGCGGCCCAGGCCGTTTACACCAAGTCAGAGGCAACAATGCTGGATAATGCTCTTATGCTGACATCGGCCGCCTTTCGGCAGGAGGTCTTGACGAGTGTCAAGGATCCGATGGTTCGCGAAGCATGGGAAAATTTTGATAAGATGAGCCCCGCCATGCAGAACCAGGTGGGACAGCCGGTTCTCAATCGCCTGGATTATCTCCTGGACGACGAACTGCTTAAAAACCTGTTATGCCAACCGCCTCTGCTGAAGCCAGAAGGGCAGCCGGTTATAGACTTTCGGCGATGGGCAGATGGTGATGCGAGGGGACCCTATTGCATCTTGCTCCGGGTGCCTAAGGCTATCCTTGGGGAAGCGGCCACAGACGCGGTGATGACGTTACTCAATGTCAAAGAATGGCTGGCCATACTTACCAGACAGGATCAGCCTATCAGTTGCCGACGGCCATGCTTTGCCTGCTACGACGAGCCACACCAGTTTCCTAGTATTGCCGGGAGAGCGCGGGAGCAGGTGGTGGAAGGAAGGAAGTGGCGGTTCGGTATGGTTTGGTCGTTTCATTCATGGACGCAAATCGACCGGAGCCTGGCGTCAATTCTGAAGGCCGCCGGACCACATTATCTATTGTTTAGTTCATCGAAGGAAGCATGGCAGGCCATGGGGGAGGAAATTACCCCCTACACCGTGGAGGAAGCTTTGGAGTTGCCACGGTATCACGCTATTGCCCGTATTCATGCCGGTGGTAGTCCGGTGCCTCCGTTTATCATCAATGCGGCGCCCCCTGCGCCGCCGGTGAAAGACAGAGAATACTTACAGGCAGAATGTTCTCGCCGATATGGGCGGCCAGTCGAACAAGTTGAGTCGGCTATTCTAGAACGCGAACGTTACCTTTGGAAGGCTATGGTATAATGAGGGATTTCGCACGAAATAATCACAGGGCGTGGGTAATATGGGGGCGTTGATGGCTTTATTGCTCTTTGTCATCTTATTAACCAATAACCAAATTCGTTCAAATACTCCTCAGGTGGCAATGGGTACCAGATCTGCTACACCCTCTAAGAATGAAGAATCCAATTTTTCTTTTTTCTATATTTACTATTTGAAAGTTAGTAACGTGCTTATATAGACTAATGACGTGCTAATAAATACTAGTAGCACACAAGTACCATGTTATTATCTTGCAAAACAACTGCATAATCGGTTGGGTGGAAGAAAATAAAATGGGCCGATCAAAATAGGAAAATTCAACAGAAATGTTATTGCAATCCTTCGGCCAAATGGACGCTTTGATTATAGAAAATCCTTGTATATCAATGGTTTGGTGATTTATTAGTAGTGCGCTACTAGCATTTATTAGCACGCATTATCATGCTACTTCTTAACCAGAACCATAACCAGAACTATAATATACTTCTTTTCTCTTACGAGAAAAGAAGACGCTGCGCGTCCCGCGGTTACCCTATCCGAATAAAGTATGATGATTAACCCGCTTTGGGTGTATTGTAATCAGCTATGGAAAATCCATAATAAGATATTGACAAGCCATAATGGACATGCTATCCTATTGGTAGAAACCTTCAGGAGGAGATGATTTCATGAGCTGTCCCTGTTGTGACAGCAAGCGTCGGAAGGAAACCTCGGTGATTGGCGTTTATGAATGCCAAAAGTGCGGAGCTATCTTCGGGCAATGCTATCTGGGTGAGAGCTACGAGCTAGTCAAACCCTTTTTCAGCAATGAGAACATACCACCGGAAAGAACGCGCTATTATGATCTGGAGTGCCTCGGAAGTAGTGGTATTGAGCGGCGTCACGGCTGGTTCGATTCCGTAACCGGCCTGACAGTGCAGGTGGGATGATATTGGGGATATTGAATTGGCGGAGGGGATTAGGCGTCCGAGAGAGATCATGCTGGGGAAGAAGGCCGTGCTGTTGGCTAACATAGCCTGGCGTTACTGCCAGAAATGCGGCGCTAAAAAGCCCGCAAGCGGGATGAAATGGTTAAAGAATACCGACGGCAAAAGGAAACAGGTATGCCACAATTGCTATGACGATTGGACTGAAGAAAGGAGGATCAATAGCCCTACTGGAAATAGAGAGTAAATAAATACTCCCAGAGCCCTCTCCCCTTTCTTCTCCCCTACTACCCTTCTATCTAGGAAAGGAGGTGACAAAGTGACGGAACTTAAAATAACTATTAACCGAGTAAAAGAGATCCGGGCCAGGCATGATCTTACACAAGCGGAGTTGGCAGAAAAAGCAGGTGTACATGAAGGAACCATAGCTCTTGTTGAGAAGGGGGCTACTAATCCTAAGCGGGAAACCATGGTCAACATCGTAAAGGCGTTCAATGAGTTAGAACAGCAGAGGCCGGAATTCGATAGGGAAAGCTGGACACTAGATAGGGTCTTTCCCTACGAACGTGGCTAGATTCGGGGAGGGACGGCTTGCCGTGCCTTCTTGAGCAAGTGTTACCCGTTGAAACTAAATTACCAAGGAGGGAATAAGATGCCTGAAGGACAAGACTCCAAAGAATTACAAGTCCTAAAAGAGTATGACCGGCATAAGTACAATATTTTAGTGCCGACCGCTATCGTGCAGCAAATCTCCCCTTTTCACCAGGCTCGGCTGGAAGTAGTGCAGCTATCGCCCAACCCAGAGGACGGAGATGTGTATTATGTTGGGAAGGTGCAAGTGTACCAGCAGGGGGATGACGGAAAGAAAGCAGCGACATGGGTTCCGGCCTATGCTCCGGCCAAGCCGGCCCTAATGAAGATCGCTCACGCAGCTGGAATCGTTTGGAATTGGACCGAGTGCAAGCGGCTGGATGACCATCGGGATGTTGACTACGTAAGCTTTCAAGCCGTAGGAGCCATAAGGAAAACCAACGGCGAATGGGTACCGCTAAAAGCGACCAAAGAAATTGATATCCGTGTGATCGCCGAAGAACTGGAAATCCAATACGAAGAAAAAGTCGACGACTTAATTAGCAATAAAAAGTTACAGCCAGCGGATCGGGATGTATGGATCAAGAAGAACCTACGGAAAGCTGTAGTTCAATGGCGGAAGCATAAGCTACGCAGGTGTGAAACTGGGGCCTACCTGGCCGTTATACGAGCAGCCTTAAGCTTGAAACATGCCTACACCAAGGACGAATTACTACGTCCATTTATTGTTCCAAGAGTGGACTTCGCCCCGGACTACAACGATCCCGAGGTTCGCCGGCTAATCATGACCCAGGGACTTAAAGCTACCGCCGAACTGTTCGGAGGGGCGCCGGCGCTAATGGCCGGGCAAGAGATTCAGTCTACCCAAACGCAAGCATTCAATGTTCCCAATATGCCGTCTGTTAGAGATATACCGGATGTATCCAATGATCCGCCAAGTTCTTTTAATGGTGGGGAAGATACTGATACGGAAGATATTCCAGGCGATATGGGCGACATAGATGATATACCAGTTGATATCCCAGGCATGGATGACTTCTCTGATCCGCCAGACCCTGAAGATTATGGACCAGGGACACTTTCTGATATAGGAGAAGAATCCGGGTTGAAATGCTCTGCTTGCGGAACAAAAATCTCTAGTAAAGTGGCAGAGTACAGCAAAAAGCACCAGGGCCGTTACCTCTGTTTTGACTGCCAAAAGAAAGGGGTGTAATGTATGCGAATAGCTTTCGCGAGCGATCTACATTTCGTCTATACCAACTATGGCAAGGTTGACCAAGGTACAGGTATTCACAGTCGCTATCTTGATTGGCAGAGGACATGGGAGTATGTTGTGGATAGGGTGGTCAAAGAAGGCTGTGATGCTTTGGTAATCGCAGGGGATATCTTCCGCAACAACCGCCCGCACCCGCTCGAAATTTCTTCGTTCGTACAAGGCATTAAAGGATTGTGGGTGACCGGGATACCGGCTGTTATTGTCGCCGGCAATCATGATCAGGACGCCGACGGGAAAAGTCCCGCTTTGGAATTACTTGACGCCTTTGGGGTGCCTTCTTTGCATATTTACACCCGCCCGGGTACTATGGAACTACAGACCCGTACCGGAACATTACAAATAGCGGCGCTCCCCTGGCCTAGCCGGGCGCAGTTACTGGCCAAGACAGAAAAGAACATGTCAGCAGCGGAAATCAATACTCTCTTGGCTGATAAGATGGTGCAGATCATCCGGGCCCTGGGGATGGAAAGGAGACCGGATATGCCGTCTATTTTGGTGGGGCACTTGAGCATGGGCGGCGCCATTACCTCCTCCGAGCAGGTGCTGGCCATGGTCGATGAAGCGCTGGTTCCTATGGCGGCATTCGAGGAAGCCGGGTTTGACGCCGTTTGCCTGGGTCATATCCACAAGGCACAGGTTCTGCGGCCGGCGGCGCCTTGGATAGCTTATGGAGGAAGTCTAGAGCGGATAGATTTTGGCGAAGAAAAGGAGGATAAAGGGTTTTGGATACTTGATATAGTCCATGGCAGTGTTGAAGCCCTTTTCGAGAAGGTCCCCTGCCGGCAGTTTACCACCATTCAGTGCGATCTGACCAGCGAAGAACCGGTGAGAGTAGAAGACAAGCTGACGGTCGCCATTGAAACGGCATCTAAGAATGGGTGCCTGCGGGATGCCGTGGTAAGAATCAAGTATCGGGCCACCGCCGAACAAGCCACATATATCAAAGCCGAAACCATATCTGAAATGCTCTATGCCGCCGGTGCTTTTTACGTAGCCGGCATTTTTGGAGATGTGGAACGAGAAGAGAGAGCCAGGGTTGAAAAAATCAAAGAAGGATTGGGGGTCATGGATGCCTTAAGGTTGTATCTAGACAGTCAAGGAACCGAAGATGAAAAGATCCCTGGCATTCTTGGGTGCGCTGAAGAATTGTTTCAGGCAGCATGTGGATAATTTTGTTTAACTGTTGCCTATCGTAACAACGTTACCTAAGGAGGTGGGGCTATGAGAATCCGTAATGAAAACGTTTCATGCGATACCTGCACGCATAAGCCTGCACCCAAGAAAAAGTATTGCGGAAAATGCATTAGCCAAAACGGGCACCTGGGATGGGGGCCGGCGCCAGGGGTAAAGGTGCGGGAAACCAGAGGCTATACCTTTACAGCCAAGGGCATTTCCATAGAGACAATATTCCGGACGGTGGTAAATAGCGATAAGGAGGGACAATAGGTGATACCCCAGAATTTAAGCCTTCATAACTTCACGAGCTTTAGCGAGGCCAACATAGACTTCGCACAGGTGAATATTGCCTGCTTGGCCGGGCCAAACGGCGCCGGGAAGTCGAGTATACTTGATGCAATCCTCTTTGCCTTGTACGGCAAGACCGAGAGGGCCGACGGTGCGGATGACCTGGTAAGACGCGGGACCCAGGATATGAGCGTAGAACTCACCTTTATGCTTAGCGGGCAGCAATACCGCGTGTCCAGGGTGCGTAGTTTGACGGGACGTGGAAAATCAATTATGGAACTGGCAGTGTGGGGCCAAGGCGGATGGCAGCCTATGACAGGGAAGACCATCAGGGAGACCGAGGCTGCCCTGCAGGCGCTTCTGCGCATGGACTACAAGACATTTATATCTTCAGTGATGATTCTCCAGGGACGGGCGGACGAATTTACCCGGGCCACGCCGGCGGAGAGAAAGACCATTCTGGGTCAAATACTCGGTCTCGATATTTACGATGCGCTGCAGGAGGCGGCGCGGTTGAAGGCCAGATCCATAGAAGGAGAAATAAAGGCCCTTAACAGCAGGCTTAGCGAGATTAAGCAGCAACTGGCAAAGCGGGACGAAGAAAAGATCCGGGAAGCCAAATTATTAACCCGTATCCAGGACCTTACCAGACAAATACAGACCTGTAACGACCGCATAGCCGAACTGCAGAAGAACATAACCATTTTGGAAGCCGAGGCTGGCAAACAAAAGGAATTTGAAGCAGAACGCCGGCAACTAGAGAGCGAAATTGCAAGCCTGCAGGCCGAGCGTGAAAGTCTCCAGAAGAGATCCCAACAGGCCAATAAGATGCTGGAGGCGGAACAGGATATCCTTAAATATGCCAGCCAGTACGAAAAAACCAAACAGCAGTTGGCGATCTTGGAGACAAAGCTCCCTCGGCTGCAGGCATTGGAGCAGGAGATCAAAAATTTGGAGCAACAAAGGAGCCAGGCGGATCGCCGCATAACCCAAATTGTAACTCAAATCAAGGGACTTGAGGATATACTGGCAAACCGTTCAGCCCTGGAGCAAGCTGCCATAGAATACAAGGAGGTAATGTCTGATTTAGAGACAGCGGAAACCCTGGCAGAACAATGGCAGGCTTTGAGTAACCAAGTCAAAGAGGCGCAATTCGCCTACCAGAAAGCTGCTCAGGATGTCAAGATTAAGCGCCAGAACCTGGAGACAGAGATAGCCAACCTGGAACGCAAAGTAGCGATGTTGGCCGACAGCGGGTGCCTTGATCCTGAAAAAGCAACCTGCAGATTTTTGGCCGACGCCCAGGAGGCTAAAGTGCGTCTGGCCCAGTTAATCCCCGTGCATGAATCCCTGATGTCCGGGACGGCGCCGGAGGTAAAAGAGGTTAGCCGTCTTAAAAAGGAGCAGTCGGATCTCGAGGTCAAGCGGGATGCCCTTGGATATGATCCCAAAAAGAGACAGCAACTTAAGAACCTGGTAGCCACATTGCGCCCCGGGGCGGAACAGGCTGCCCAGCTGGCGAGTAAGGCGGAGCTATTGGAGAACCTGCGCGAACAAGAGCGTCAGTCCCGGGAAGGGTTGGCGGACATCGAAAAACGCCAGCAGTCCCTTGGTGGTGAACATCAGCAACTCGACCGGGAATTAGCATCTCTTGCCCAAATGCGCGATGCGCTCCCCAAACTCGAAAGGTGGGCAAAAGCCAAGGAATCATTGCCTGCCGCCAAGCAGGTTGTCCAGGAGGCCCAGGAGCGGGACGCTT
>LDZT01014020.1_pt1 | contig 13483 bp, 13 predicted proteins | sample 615521 | NCBI WGS metagenome assembly LDZT01 (sample SAMN03408292, study PRJNA278302) | terrestrial metagenome | isolation source: oil reservoir sample SB1 | place: USA: Alaska, North Slope, Schrader Bluff formation | collected 2011-09
CCGAATGGTAGATTAGCAATGGCATCGTGTATTGTCAACACTGGTCAGAAACTTGTGCCTCCATAATATGCCCCGATTGACCTAGAATAGGGCTGGAAAAACATCCCTCTCTTCAGGAGGTTCCCTTGTGACCGGGAGTAACAGGACAACGACGGTGATCCTTATCAGGCATGGAGAGTGCGAAGGCAACAGGGAAGGTCTCTTCAGGGGGAGGACAGACTTTCCCCTCAACGAGACTGGAAGAGAACAGGCCCTGTCGCTGGCCGAAGCCATCAGCCACCTGTCCCCTTCAGCGGTATTCTCGAGTCCGCTGACCCGTGCGACAGAGACGGCCAGCATCATCTCCGAAAGATGCGGGGCGGAGATGTCCGTCAGGCAGGGGTTCAACAACATGGCCCTGGGTAAGTGGGAGAACAGGAAGAAGTCAGATATCGAACAGGAGTACCCCGAGGAGTGGAGACTTTGGCTCTCTCACCCCGAAAGGCTTCAGATCGCCGGGGGGGAGTCCCTCCTTGACGTCAGAAGGAGGGCCTTCGCGAACCTGGACACCCTGGTAAAAAGCAATGCCGGGCGAACCTTCGCGATCGTGACCCACAGGGCTGTGCTCAAGCCGCTGCTGGCAGAGGTGCTGGACCTGGGTGATCCCTACTTCTGGAAGATCCACCTGGACACAGCTTCCTTTTCCGTTTTGAAACACGAGAAGGACAGGGGGTACTGCCTTGTCTCCCTCAACCAGACATTCCATCTGGAACAGTTCATCAGTGAATGGATCTGAGATAGATAAAGCTCTTCATACCGGGAAAGGAAGACCTTTCAGGATGGACATCTACCCGATAGAGATCGGTAACGACGATGATCTGGTCCGCTTGATACGCACCACCGGGGCTGACGAGAAAAGTTTCTACTTCTTCCAGCGCAAGAGCAGGATGCTGTCTTTTTTTATCCCCGACGCAGACTTCCGTGCGGCCAACGCTCTCAAACAGGAGCTTCTCTCACGGGGCGGGGACGCCATCGTCCACAGGGGTGCGATCGAAGGTTCGATACCGACATCGAACGTGGTGATCCTGGGCACCCTGAAGACCCTTGAGGACCTCTGTGACAAGCTCAGGTCCATGCCCTACTGGGGCCTGGACGAGATCAGGTCTGGCCTGGTACAGGCGATCTCGTCAATGGGGATCAGGCGTTGGAGCCTGGATCTCCCGAACCGGGGGGAGCTGGAGCTGGGGAAAAGGACGAAGGTAATGGGTATTATCAACGTCACCGACGACTCTTTCTATCCCGGAAGCAGGGTCGATGGGCCAAAAAAGTGCGTGGAGACCGCCCTCAGGATGCACGAGGAGGGCGCTGATATACTTGATATCGGTGCCGAATCGACCCGACCGGGTTCTTCCCCCCTAAGCCAGGAGGAAGAAGCATCCCGCCTGATACCGGCAATAGCCGCCGTAAGAAGGGAGATCCCTCAAGCGGTCATATCTGCTGACACGTACAGGGCTGGGACAGCTGAGCCGGCCCTTGATTCTGGGGCCGATATGATCAACGATATATCCGGGGGAGCCTTCGATAACAGAATGTTCCCTCTCCTGGCCAGGAGAGGGAATCCGGTCGTAATAATGCATGCCAGGAATGTTCCTGGAGGGATGCATCATCCTGTATCCTACGGGGACGTGATCGGCGAGATCCTCACCTTCTTCTCCGGGCAGATACTGAAGGCCGGGGAGGCAGGGGTGAACCCCGAACAGGTGATACTGGATCCGGGGATAGGTTTCTCCAAGAACGCCCCGCAGAACCTTGAGGTGCTCAAGGGATTGGCCTCCTTCTCCACACTGGCCAGGCCTCTGCTCATAGGTCACTCGCGGAAGAGTACCATAGGGAAGGTATTGGGTCTGGAAAACCCAGAGGACAGACTAGAGGGGACCCTTGCCCTGACGGCCTTCTGTGCCATGAAGGATGTCGCCCTGATAAGGGTGCACGATGTGGCAGAGAACATTAGAGCCCTAAAGATGATCGCGGCTCTGAAAGGAGAAGGTATCTGATGCTCGCGGGTATCTCCCTAGGAAGCAACCTTGGTGACAGGCTGGGCACCATCCGGCAAGCCTCACTTATGATAAAAGGCATGGGCGTCCAGATAGTCGCTTCCAGCGACATCTTCGAGACAGCCCCCTGGGGGGTGAAGGAACAGCCCTGGTTCCTTAACGCGTGCCTCCTGGTGGATACCCCCGACGAGCCCCGGGAGATGCTCTCCAAGCTGCAGTCCATCGAGAACCGCCTTGGGCGGGTCTCAAGGTACAGGTGGGGCCCCAGGGAGATAGACCTTGACCTGCTCTTCATGGATCGCCTTGCCGTGAACGAAGAAGGCCTCGTCCTGCCTCACCCTGAAATGCATAACAGGTCCTTTGTGCTGGTGCCTCTGAACCAGGTAGCTCCCGACTGGGTCCACCCCCTTCTGCACAGAAAAGTGAGGGAACTGCTCGAACAGCTCCCTGTCGGAGAGATTCTAAGGATAACGGACCTTTGAACTATCACTTGTTGGGAGTGACTCCTTTGAGACCAAACAAGCCTTTATGCCTTGCCCCTGTCCGGTACCTGACCGCGCTGATGATACTGGCGCTTTGCATTCTGGGCGCCACTGTCCCGGCGGAGGCGCAGTACCTGAAAGTCCTTACGGTCCCGGGTCACCCTGTAAGCCTTGTCCTTGAGGCCAGCGAGGGGATCATAACTTCGGCGCTTCTCAGGTCCCCCGCAGGGATACAGAAGATCCTCCCTCTTGAGGGTTATGCCTACGCCGGTGAGACCTACACCGAACCATACGCTGACGGAGATTTCCGGAAGGATCTCCTCTGGACCATCACCTTTACGAGGCCCGGCGACCGCTCACGAGGAATATACCTCTGGATCGGCGTCACCACCCAGATCCCTAGGGCCTGGGTCGTAATAAGTCCCCTGGGGCAGACATACTGGGACACGATCCCAATGAAGGTCTACGCCCCAAGAGGAACGGCCCTTTTCGTCTCCCCCAACCTGCCGGCCTATGATGACCTCCCCCAGTTCGGGGGGAGCAGGACCTTGACCTTCGTCTACACCATTGCACTTACACCTGAGGGACCAAACTTCCAGCCCATTCCCGAGGTTTACCGCCAGCTCTACAGGATAACGGCCACCATCAGGGAAGCAGAGCAGATTAACGAGCGCCGGGAAGCCTACTCAAGACTTCTGGAGGACTACGAGACCCTCTCCAGGGGGGGAAAACCTTCCACGGAAGTGATCCAGAACTTTACCTGGAAACGTATCCTCTACCTGGACTGGAAATGAACCGGTGGCGGCCGCCCCGAGGAAGGCCGCCCTTTTATCTCTGCCTGCCGAAAGGTCCTTCGGCACTCACTCCACGACCAGAACGCCCGTCATGTCACCGGAGCGGTTGCACTCGGCCTTTACCTCGATCCGGGTTCCGTGTGCGGACTTGCCTATCGTCACTACTATCCTTTCACCGCTCCTGTCGCCCCGGCTTACGTACCTGAGCTCCGCCGCTTCACTTCCCCGACCTTGACCTCCACCTCCTCGATGAAGTGAGAGGAAGTGTTTCCGACGGCATGGCCGATCTATATCCCCGGTATTCCGTCATCCTGTGAATAATCCAGTCCTATCGATGACGGAGGGTGAGCCGAGGCGCATGACGCAACAACAAGAAAAAAACTGCCGGAAACGGGATCATCGAAACCTTTTTTCTCATGGGTATGCGCCTAACTGCTGAATTTTAACCCGGTCCTTCTACCGGAAAGAGGCTATTAGATCCTGCACCCTCTCCGGTCCGTAGACCCTCCTGCAGAGTGGAGTGTCATCACGGTGATAACAGCCCATGGAATCCTCGAAAGTTTGCCTGCCCTCCGTCTTGTAGATGACCCCAAGGGGGTAGGGCGGCCCCTCCAGGGCCCTCTCCATGGCAGACTTCCGGTCCGAGGGGTCATGATCTTCCGGCAGGTCGAAGGTGTTCTTCTTGAACCAGGCGAAGGTATTGACCTTGTTGAAGGAAACGCAGGGCTGGAATATATCCACCAGTGAGTAGCCCTTGTGAATTATCGCCTTTTTGATGATCTCCGTGGTCTGCTCCACGTTCCCCGAGAAGGCCCTTGCAACAAAGGAGGCCCCCAGCGAAACAGCGACTGCAACAGGGTTGAAGGGTTCCGAGAAGACCCCGTCCACCTGGACGGAGGTCTTGAAACCCACGGGGCTGGTCGGGGATGCCTGCCCTTTTGTAAGGCCGTAGACCATGTTATTGTGTACCAGGTTGGTAATATCGGGGTTTCTCCTGATAGTGTGGATGAAGTGGTTCCCACCCTCACCGTACATATCCCCGTCTCCGCCGATGGCGATCACTGTCATATCCCTGTTGGCGACCTTCATTCCCGTGGCATTGGAGATCGAGCGTCCATGAAGTCCGTTGAAAAAGTGCCCCTTCATGAAGTGAGGCATCTTGGCCGCCTGCCCTATCCCGGAAAAGAGGACCACTCTCTCCGGTGGGAGGTCCAGGCCGGCAAGGGCTTTCTTCAGTGCTTCCATGATCTGGAAATCTCCGCATCCGGGGCACCACTGGATATCAATTCCTTCCAGGTCGTAGATCCTGTGATCCATCTCTCTCCCCCCTATCGAAGCATCTCAAGGAGCTTTTCGGCAACTTTTTCTACGGAAACCTGAAGTCCGCTGTAGCAGAGAATACGGTCCTCGATGAGAAACCCCGTCTCCCTCCTGATCAGGTCAGCGAACTGCCCGGTGGCGTTGCCCTCGACAGCGATGACCTTTTCGGCCTTCTCGAGGTGACCGGCAGTTCCAGGATGAAGCGGGAACACCTGGTCGAAGTGAAGGTGGGCCGTCCCATCCAGCCGGGCCTTCTGCAGGGCTTCCTCAACAATGTGATACATGGACCCCCAGGTCACCATCAGGTTCCTGTAACTTTCAGGTCCTGAAAGGACAGGTTCGAACACCCTCTCCAGGAGGCACCCCCTCTTCCTCTGCCGCTTGTCAACCATTCGGGGACGGAGTTCGAAGTCCTCCTGGACATGTCCCACCTCATCGTGTTCATGACTGTCGGTCCCGACAAGTCCCTTGCCCAGACCGGGGACACTCCTGGGGGATACGCCGCTCTCCGTGACCTCGTACCTCCTGTAGTCGGCACCGGACTCAACGAGATGTCTTTCAACCTCCAGGTCCTTGATATCGAAGGAGGGGACGTTGTAGAAGGAGTTCAGCAGATACTGGTCTGTCAGGATGAAAACCGGGACCTGGAATTCATCGGCCAGGTTGAAGGCCTCGAAGGTCAGGCGAAATGCCCTTTCCATGCTCCCAGGAGCGAAGACCGCCCGGGGAATATCGCCGTGGCCGCAGAACACCGCCAGGTTCAGGTCACCCTGCTCGGTCCTGGTAGCCATGCCTGTGGCAGGTCCCGGCCGCTGACCGATATGGAGCACCACGGGGATCTCCGTTATGCCCGCCAGGCTGACCCCTTCTGACATCAGGGAGAGGCCGCCCCCGGAGGTGCTCACCATGGCCCTGGCTCCACCGTAGGACGCACCCAGTGCCATGTTTATGGCGGCTATCTCGTCCTCCGCCTGTTCCACGGCTACGCCGTGGGACCTTGAGTGCCTTGCCATGAAGGTAAGGACCCCCGTGGCCGGGGACATCGGATAGGACGAGATAAAATCGCAACCTCCAGCGAGGGCACCCAGAGAGACGGCGTCCGATCCGTTGATCATCATCTCCCCTGAAGCTTTCCCTCTGCCCTGAACCTCGACGGAGACCCTCCCCGAGGCCTCCAGCTCTCTGAAGAGCCCCATTCCCTTTTCAAGGGCCAAAAGGTTGCTGGTGACCACCTCTTCGGACTTGGAGGAGAACTTTTCCCTGAGCAACTCCTCCGGGATCTCGGGAGGTATCCCGAGGAGCCCCGAAATAAGTCCTGCCGCCACGACGCCGGTATAGACCGGCCCCCCTGCTTCACGCCCCTTCTCCATCAGCGGGACGTTGACGAATGTCCCTCCTGAATCCGAGAGCTCGTCCCTGAGCTCTTCGGCATCTCCGAGGATAAGGGTCCCCCGGGAGATGCGCTTCCTAATGTTCGCCCTTATCCCTCCGTTGAGGGGAAGCAGGATATCTATCCTGTCGACAAAGGCCCTCACCCTTTCGGAGGAGACCCGTATCTCGGTAGAGTTGCTACCGCCCCTGACCCTTGACATATACTCCCTGCTGGCAAAAACGTGGAAACCGGACTTCCTCAGGGAATCGACCAGGATCTCCTCCACCGTCTGGACTCCCTGTCCTGCCGCACCGCACAACACCAACGACACGTCGCTGTTTCCTTCTGCGGGGAAACGGAACATCCTATCTCCTCCCAACTTCAAAAAATCACGAAGTGTTATCTCGCATCAAACAGACGGCCAGAGGCCTAAAACATTGCAGGACTGGCCGGGCATGTCAATTTTCCCGCGTTATGGTGTTAAAGGGTATCCGGCCTCTTCCAGGGCCTGGATCACCTCTTCGCCAAGGGGTGTCCCGGAGAGGATCCTCTTCTCCTCCAAAGAAACCTCGAAGTCAGTAACTCCCATCGACTCCAGAACCTCCGTTATCCTCTTGACGCAATGGCCGCAGGATATATTCGGCACCCTGTAGGAATGGACCTTTCCCATTCAGATATCCCCCTTCCTTATGGTAAGCGAGTTCAGGACCACCGAGATCGAGCTGAGAGCCATGGCCGCTTCTGCGATGGCAGGGTGAAGAAGACCCGCCATTGCGACCGGTATGGCAACAACATTGTACAGAAAAGCCCAGAACAGGTTCATGGTAATTACCCTGAAGGTCCGGCCCGATATGCGGATGCACTCCAGGGCTTTCGATATCCCTCCGCTCATCACCACTATGTCGGCGCTGTCAATGGCAAGGTCGGTACCGGAACCTATGGCCATGCCTATATCGGCTCCCTTGAGGGCCGCTGCGTCGTTGATCCCGTCGCCTATCATGAGCACCTTTCTGCCACCTGCCTGGTAGGTCCTGACGATATCGAGCTTCTCCTCCGGCCTGACACCCGAATGGACTTCCGCTATACCAACCTGGAGTGCAACAGCTCTGGCTGTCGCCTCGTTATCCCCCGTCACCATAACCGGCAGAAGTCCAAGAGCCTTCATGGCTTCCACTGAAGACCTGGAGTCTTCCCTAATCTGGTCCTCGATTACGAAGAAGCCTGCAGTGAACCCTTCCCTGACGACCTCTACCACCGTCTTGCCTGTTTCGAGAAAGTCGGAATAGGGTTCATAGGATGACGGTCTGCCGATCTCGTACCTTACATCGCTGACCACTCCTGTGACCCCCCTGCCGGCAATCTCCTCCACCTTCTCGGCCACCGGAAGGTCTCCGCCAGCCGAGGCCGCGATAGCCTTCGCCAATGGATGGCCCGAGCTCTTCTCTATGGCAGCGGCCGCAGCAAGGTCCGAAGGGGACAGGTTGTGGAATACGACTGAGGGGTTCCCCTCCGTGAGAGTACCTGTCTTGTCCATGAGAACGATACCGATATCCTTGGTGGTCTGAATCGCTTCGGCGTTCCTAATAAGGAGCCCCTTCTTCGACGCAAGCCCTGTCCCCGCCACCAGCGCCATCGGTGTTGCAAGGCCAAGGGCGCAGGGGCAGGCGATCACCATGGTCGCCACAAAGACGAAGACCGCGAAGGAGAGAGCGCTCTCGGTTTCGAGGACCCATGGTAGGTAGGCTCTGATAGGGGACAAAAGAGGGTAGACCCTTTCGAAAAGGACGAACCACAGGATACCCGCAGATACCGCAAGGACCGTCACGACAGGTACGAAAACCCTTGTAACGGCGTCAGCCACGGCCTGGATAGGTATCTTGGAACCCTGCGCCTCCTGGACCAGGGAGACCATTTTTGCAAGGAAAGTATCCTCCCCGGTCCTTGTAACGGTAATGATCATCTCGCCGGTCAGGTTGGAGGACCCCCCGGTAACGGGTGTGCCCTTCTCCTTAAGCACCGGAATAGGCTCCCCTGTGATCATCGATTCATCAACAGAGGAACGTCCAGAGAGCACCTCTCCGTCGACGGGCACCCTGTCTCCGGGCCCCACTCTTACGGTCATCCCTTCGGAAACTGCCTCTATGGGTATACGTATCTCCTCTCCGCCTATCAACGCCCTGGCCTCTACGGCCCGTAGCTTGAGAAGGTTCTTGATCTCCTTGGCTGCCTTGTCCCTGAGGGAGGATTCGATAAATCTTCCTGAAATGTGCAAAGCAACTATCATCGCCCCGATGCTCCCGAAGGAGGCTATGGGGACCCCCATCACGTGCAGAAGGGTCGTGATCCAGGCCGATGCGGCACCCACAGAGATCAGGGTATCCATGTTGGTGTGGAAGTGGGTCACGGCTATCCAGGCTCCCCTTATGCTCCCCCTTCCGACGTAGAAGACCACAAAGCCTGCTGCAGCCAGCTCCACCAGTGGGAACCACGGGAGGTGGTATCCTGTCATATGCAGCAGCATCAGGACCATGAGAGGCACCGTAACAGCAAGGGCCTGCAGGAGATCCCTCCTGGAACGGAGGTACCTTATCCTGTCCCCCTCCTCGGGCAACTCGTCGGAGATGCCGTAGCCTACCCTTTCGACGGCTTTCCTCAGTTCCTCGAGGGAAACTTCTCTCCCATGGACCACCAGGGCTGTCTCCGTAGCAAGGTTGACCGCGGCGAAATCTACCCCGTCCACCTTCCGGAGGGACCTCTCCACTGCTCCGGAGCATGCCGCGCAGGTCATCCCCGTTATCCTGAGAGCTGTCTTTTCCTTGTTGTTCTCTGTCATCTGGAGAGACCTCCTGTCGGCGGCATCGACCTTGCAGCTTGAGACAAGTATACCCTTTATGGTATATTTACTGCAAGTTCCCTTCATCACCCAAATAAGGTCAGGAGGAACCATGAACTACAAAAAGACTGCAGGATACGTGATCCTTTTGCTTGCCCTGGCCGGGTTTTTGAAGGCTGGCCTTGATATTTACGGCGATATTGCTCCTGAAGGAAGAGGAGACCAAAGTACAGTTATCGCATCGGGGTCAGGCCATCCCGAGGGTCCCACGGAACTGGTCATCTACTTCTTCGAGGGGAACGCCCCATGCCCGGTATGTGAAAAGATAAGGGGAATGACATATGAACTTTTCCAGACGGACCCTGAAAAGCTTTCGCTCTTTTCGATACGGGATGTGAACGTTGAGGAGAAGGGGAACGAGAGGTACATCCTGGAGCTTGAGCTCTTCTCCACCTCCGTTGTTCTCGTCGAGGAGTCTGAAGGCAGGATCTACCGCTGGAAAAACCTTACCGGTGTCTGGGACCTGGCAGGCGACGTTGAGGCTTTCAGGTATTACATGCTGCGGGAGATAGAAGCCTTCAAGTCGGGAGGTGAAGGCCGATGAGCGTTCTGGCGGTCCTTTCCGCCCTCTGGCTCGGGATCCTGGCTTCGGTAAGCCCGTGCCCACTGGCAGCAAACATGGCCGCCTTTTCATTCATCCAGAAGGAGGGGCTTTCCCCCCGCAGAGTCCTTGTCTCGGGCTGCCTCTACTCGGCAGGACGCACCGTGGCTTTTGCCGTTTCAGGAGTAATAGTGATCTCGGGGCTTCTGGCAATACCAGAGGCGTCTATCTTCATGCAGCGTCACATGAACAGGATCATAGGTCCAATACTCCTGATAGTGGGCATCTTCGTTCTGGACCTCCTGGAGATCCGCAGGAGACGATCCATCGCTGACAGGGTCTCATCAGGGGCCCCCTTCCGCGGCATGGCGGGCTCTTTCTTCATGGGAGTGCTCTTTGCCCTTGCCATGTGCCCCGTATCGGCCGCCCTCTTCTTCGGCGGACTGATACCTCTGGCTGCTGAGACCGGGTCCCGGGTCTTCCTTCCGGCCCTCTTCGGCCTTGGGAGCGGACTTCCCGTAACGATCCTCTCCGTCATCTTTTCCATGGGGGCCAGGGCCCTATCAAGGAGCATCGGAACAGTCTATACTTTTCAGAAGGTGATCCAGGCAGCCTCGGGGGTGATCCTGATCCTGGTGGGCATCTACTTCTCCCTTACCTCCACCTTCGGGCTGCTCTAGCATACAAACTGGGCTGCTTGGTCTGATGGACCTTTGCTCTTCTTGTATCCACATTGTGCCCCAGCTATAATATCTCTGTGGATAAGGCTATGTTCTACGATGACGCAGGGAGGTGTTGGCAAGTGAGGAAGTACAGATGTCTCCACTGCCGCCACGAGTTCGAAGTGGAGGACCTTTCCCCGGGGCTCAAGTGCCCGAAATGCTTCAACCGGTTCGTCCATCTGGTCGAGGGAGATCCGGTCAAGGGCAAGTCCTGGGGGAGCAAGAGCTTCAGTGTCCCCAAGATGGGAGATTGAACCCGTCAGGACCAGGCTCTTAACCAGAACAGGAAAGGGGGGCGGATATCCGCCCGCTCAGACTGTTGACGAACCCCGCTTGAAAAGCGGGGTTTTCTTTATCTGACTTGCTTTAAACAGGGATGACAGGCCAGCAACTCGGAAAGCAACGATCTCAGCAGAGATAAAAGAGTATTTTTTTCGGTGAAGGGCCCCCCCTCCCATTTTTGAAAGGATCAGGGCCATTTTCTTTATCTTTTCCGCCATGACTGTCAGGAGGCACCGCTCTCGAACTCCCTCAAGTCCCTTTGTACCTGGCGCACCTCGTCCCGTGAAGTTCCTTGGCGTCAGCGAATTCCTGCCTTTCCCCGGGTTTCGTTCCATATCTGACTCCATAACCTTACCAGGATTCACACTAGATCCTGGTCTTTTTCCCATTGATATTTCCATAAGAAAGGCCCCAAAAGGGACCTTTGTCAACAGTCTGAGGGGGGCGCCCTGCAGGCGCCCCCCTTCTTTTCCCATGAAGCAAAGCCAAAAATGTCTGCAGACTATTTCGCCGTGTCCTCCAGCTTCGGTCCCTTGCCCATAAGAGCGTCCCGAGCCTCCTTTAGGAGCATTACGGCAAGCACGATCAGGACCACCGAGAGCCCAGCCAGAAGCATATTGTCGAGGTTGGACTTGATCATAAGGAACAGGGCAGCTATGGTGGTGGCGATCATGAAGAAGAAGGGATACATGAGGAACTTGTTCTCCTTCTTCAGTCCGTTCTTGACCCAGACGGCGACGGCCAGAAGGGCAAGGGCGGCCACGAGCTGGTTCGATGCGCCGAAGAGGGGCCAAATGTATGTCCATGCGGGCTTTCCGCCGGTCTTGTAGTAAAGAAGGAAGAGAGCAGCAAAGATGCCGATCAGGGTGGCCACGTACTTGTTGAGCTTCATGCCGAAGAACTCCTGAAGCTGGTACCTTGCAAGCCTGGTGGCGGTATCAAGGGAGGTCAGCAGGAAGGAGTTGAGGGCGAGGAGGCCCAGCGACATGCCGATCTTGGGGTTGATTCCGATGAGGCTCGCGAACTGGCCTATGCCGTGGCCGTAGGTGATAGTGGGGCCTCCCTGCATGATGCCGCCGGCCACAATAACGGTACCGATAGCTATAACGGCTACCTGCCCCTCAAGAAGCATCGAGCCGTAGCCGACCACCTGGGCGTCCTTCTCCGTCTTGAGCTGTTTCGACGTGGTACCGCTGCCTACAAGGGCGTGAAAGCCCGATATGGCACCGCAGGCAACTATTACGAAGAGCATGGGCCAGAGATAGTTCGTGCCTCCCCCGTAGAACCCCTTGAAGGCGGGGAAGTCCGTGGCGAACTTGGAGCCGAATATCATCCCTATGGCACCGATAAGGACCGAGAAGTAGAGCATGTAGGAAGCAAGATAGTCGCGGGGCTGAAGCAGCAGCCATACGGGAAGGATGGAAGCGAGGAAGATGTAGACTGCGAGGATCATCCTCCAGGTGTTGATGTCGAAACTGAAGTTGGTCTGCACCCAGTCGGAGTAGCTGCCGAAAAAGACCGCCCCTATGACAATGGGGACCATGATCAGGGTGGAGACGGCCAGAGGAACTCCCTTTTTGTAGACCATCACTCCGAAAATGACGGCCATGAAGATGTAAAGGGTGGCTGAGAATGCGACCGCCGGGTCCGAAGCGAAGCTCCCCGCGGAGAGTTCAAGGAACACAGCCACGACAAGCACCAGGGCGAGCCATGTGAAGGTCAGGAAGAGGAGCTTGCCTCTTCGGCCTATCCACCTGTCGACGACCTCCCCCACGGAGAGACCCTTGTGGCGCATGGAAGAGACCAGTGCGCCCATGTCATGGACGCCCCCAAAAAATATGGAGCCGATGACGCACCAGAGGTACGTGGGCAACCACCCGAATATGGCGGCCGCCGTTATCGGTCCCACGATAGGACCCGCCCCGGCTATGGAAGCGAAGTGGTGCCCAAGAAGGACTGAAGGATGGGCGGGAACATAGTCCACGCCGTCAAAGTAGACCTCCGAGGGAGGTTTGTTCTCGTTGCTCAGCCCGTAAACCCGGGCCTGGAAGTTGCCGTAAGTAAAATAAGCTGCGACAAATAAGACTGCTGATACCAGGAACAATATCGCAAGCACTGTAGATCACCTCCGAAAGAGTTTTTTCAGAACCTCAAAAGGAGCCGGATTGCGAGGCTCTCCAGCGGCCACCCCCCTTCTCCCCGGATCTGGGACCCTCACCCTCATCGGGTCCAGGCCTTCCTCCAGCTTTGCCAGCACCACACCAGCGTTGTTGACAAGCGTAGTGAGGTCCGAGAACTTGCGGACAGAGTGAGGATCGCCGGGGCGATAGCACATGACCTCAACCCATCCGCTAAAACCCAAAAGGAAATCCTTGTGTAAAGGGCTCTGCCAAGTGGTATTCCCCACAAGCAGTACACGGTGGGACATGATATCTTTCCCGGGTTTCCAGACCTCCAGCAACTCCCGGCCCATACTGTTGCCTCCGGCAGCCGAAAGAATGTAGTCGTCCGAGTAGTACCGGGCCACCTCTCCCATAAGGGAATCCTTCCTGAAGGTCACCCTTCTGAAGACCCCCTTCAGCCCATGGCCGGACCATTCTTCGAAACCGTATTCGCTCCAGAAGATATCCAGAAGCTTCCTGTTGGAAAGAATATTTTCCAAGATGTCACCATCCGTTCGGATACATTATACGTAATACCATATCCAGTTGGCAATCGTTTTTTAAGGTTTCCCCAAAGAAAGGACCGACAGCCCCGGACTCCGCGGCGGGGCAGGTCATTCACTGTTTAGAGAAATAGCGCTTTTTCCGTTTATCTAGGCTATCCTACTATTTGAGCGATGTTAGGTCAAATGACCTCTGATATGCCCGTTCCTTGTGCCCCGTTCCTTGTGCCCCTTGCAAACTGGACCGCCTTCCGGATATAATGACCCGTGACTTTCAGGGGCGACTAGCTCAGCGGAAGAGCGCTTCCCTCACACGGAAGAGGTCACAGGTTCGAACCCTGTGTCGCCCACCACTGGATATTATCCCCTTCTTTCCCTT